>Ga0180438_10002836_pt1 | contig 27331 bp, 18 predicted proteins | sample SS_ome_12_FD_132455 | JGI IMG/M metagenome (GOLD analysis project Ga0180438, IMG submission 132455) | Hypersaline lake sediment archaeal communities from the Salton Sea, California, USA - SS_3_D_2 metaG | ecosystem: Environmental > Aquatic > Non-marine Saline and Alkaline > Hypersaline >... | reverse complement strand
GCATCAACTTGAGGTGCGATTCGATCCGTGAAGAGTTTTACTCCGAGACCTCTCCCACCAATATAATCGTTTAAAATTTCATCAGATAAAGGTAAATCATTTACTTCTTGTTTTGAAAGATTTATTTCTAATAAACTATTATTCATTCCTTTCATTTTTCTAATAATATAAATGGTCCAAAATTTAAATTTAAATTGAAAAAAGTTGAATTTGATATAATGGATATTTTATTTGAAAAAATTAATCACGATTAAAATGGATGCGAAAGAGAGAATAATTAAAACAATTAGTCATGAAGAGCCAGATCGAGTCCCTTCATACGAAGGTTCAATTGATAATTTGAGCGTATGTAATCATTACGATGTCAGATATTCATTTCAAGGAATAGGATCTGCTATGAAACTTGGTTATAACCTATGCTTCAGGAGTAGAAAACTCTTTAATAAAGTACTTAGTAAGATAAATGCTGTTAAAGCAGGATTAAAAGGTCTTGCAACGCTTTATTCTCGTGCGGATATCGAATTAGTACCGACTCCGTTAGCACTCTATCCAACTATTTTTGAAAAAGACGGGTATGTTGATGAATACGGAAGAATTACTAAGTTTATGAAAAATCCTGATGATAACATGGATATTGGGTATTATATGGGGGGCTATTTTCATAATTTTGAAGACTTTGAAAATTTTCCGCAGTTAGATCCTGATAATCCTTTTAGAGAAGAAGTCTATAAGCACTCTAAGGAAGTAGAAGAGCAATTCAATGGTAAAGTTTATTTAGCCCCCACGGTATTTGGAATGATGGAACCAACATGGGAAGCATTTGGTTTAGAACAGTTTAGCAGGATGTTGGCGAGACCTCACGAAATAAAACAGATTTTTGACAATAGAGGTGAATTTACCGTGGAAATGGTAAAAAGAGTGATCGAGTGGGGCGAAACTGGTCCCATTATCATGTGCGATGACTATGGGTATAAAGCAGGTCTTTTCATGAGCCCAAAACAATATCATAAATATGTTATTCCCTGGATAAAAAGAATATGCGATACGGCTCACAAAGGTGGGCTTAAATTCATATTACATAGCTGTGGAGATATCTATAAAATTTTTGAGGATCTCATCAAGAATGGAGTTGATGCCATCCATCCAATTGAACCGACAACTTCAAATCCGGAGTTTGACATCTTTAAACTTCACGAGAAATTTGGTGATAAAGTGACATTTGTTGGTAATGTTTCTCCTCAAGATCTTTCCACTCAAACACCAGAATTTATCAAAGACTATACTAAAAAGTTAATACGGGAAATCGCACCGGGAGGAGGTTTAATTATAGGTTCGGGACATAGCATTAATCCCGCAATCACGTTGGAGAACTTTCTCGCAATGCGAGAAACTGTTGAAGAATATGGAAAATATCCAATCAAAATTGATTAACTTTTAATTTCAATTTTTTATAATTTCTATTCTTTGTTATCAAGCTTTCGAAATTCTAAAATAATCTTAAGTTCAAGAAGAGTTTGTTTAGTTAACTCGTAAGAATAGAGAGCTACTATTTTTTCAATGTAATATTTCATAAAGAGTGAAAAGTTCTCGTTAAGATCGTGTACTCCCGCAACTAGTAATCTATCCCCTTGAAAATTTGTTTGGAAACTCTTAAACCAATTTTGATTCTTATCAGAAAAGACATAGGTATCAAGGCTTCTTAAAAATGATTTTATATTATTGCTAGAGTAATTAAATCCTTTTTTGGCTAATTGAACGCATACATCAGCGAGCTTTTCCAAACCTTTATCGTCTAAAAGTCCGAGAATAGTAGAATATTCTGCCTTACTTATTATGATGATTGGAATATTTTGCTTTTCGTGTTCAAGTTTAAACAGCAGGTAATAACTTAACGCCTCTCGAATGAGTTTACTTACTCTTATGTTTTTCTCATTGGAATATTCAAGGATATCATTCATTAATTTATCGCTTACTCGAGTACCGATAACTTTTTCTTTTTTTTCCATATCATTTCATCAATTTTTAGAAATACTAAGTATCATTTTTTACTATAATTTAGTAATGTTAACATTCTTTTAAATATTTAAATATAAGTTAACATTAATCAATAATATCAAAAAAAAATTTTCCTATTTAGAATTATCAAGTGATATATAATGAGTAAAGAAAAAATTGTTGTTATTGGAGCGGGTTCATTTCAGTTTGGACTTGGCTCTGTAGGTAGCATTTTAAATAGTGATGTTTTAAAAGGTTCAACGATATGTCTTCACGATATAAACGAAAAAACTTTAGACTTAGTAAAACAATCATGTGAATCCGCAGTTGAGAAAAGAAAGTTGGATTTTACAATTGAGTCCTCATTAGATCGAAAGGAAGCATTAAAGAATGCTACATACATTATTTCCGCAATAGAGGTAACTCCACGATTCAAACTTTTGAGATGGGATTTTGAGTTTCCTATGATGTGGGGAAGCACGCAAATCACGGGAGAGAACGGTGGACCTGGAGGACTTTTTCATTCATTAAGGGTGATTCCTCCTATCTTAGATATATGCGAAGATGTTCAAAAGATTTCTCCTAACGCACTTTTTATAAACTATTCCAATCCGATGAGTCGAATCTGTCTTGCCATAAAACGGAAATTTCCAAATCAAAAATTTGTAGGATTATGTCACGAATTACCCCATCTTACAAATTTAGTTCTCAAGAGAATCTTGGATACACCAATTTCAAATATTGAAGTAAAAGCAGGAGGGCTGAATCATTTTGGAGTCGTGCTAGAGGCAAAATATCGAGATACGGGAAAAGACGCATATCCAGTTATTCGAGAAAGAGGTCCTAAGGTTCTTGAGAATTTATCTGGAACTACAGATTTGTCTCTCATTAAATTTATTTTAGAAACATACGATTATTATGCTTATACAACAGATAACCATTACGGAGAATACCTTTCATGGGCATGGGATGTTGCTGACTTGCCTCATGGGCGTGAATTTTGGGAACAATACGAAACTATGTCTGATAAAGCTTACAATAGAATTCAAAGGAAGATTGAAAGCGGTAAAGGAGATACGCTCGTGAAGGACGACGGTGAAAGAGCTGTTCCGATCATTGAAGGTATAATAACTGACGATAATCACGAAGAACCCTCTGTAAACCTTCCAAATGAGGGGATTATCACGAATCTCCCGGAAGACCTAGTAGTGGAATGTCCAGCAATCGTCAATAAAAACGGACTCAAGGGAGTACCGCTTGGAGAATATCCAAAAGGACTTGCTGCGTTACTGCGAACTCAAGCTTCTGTTCAAGATCTCGTGGTTGAAGCAATTCTTACAAGATCTAAAAAAGTTGCATTACAGGCCCTTCTTGCCGATCCTGTAATAAACAGCACTTCGCAAGCCAAAAAGATTTTAGAATCCATGCTAAAACTTGAAAAGAAATATATACAAATCGAGCTAGTTTAATATAAAGATATAAGTGAATAAAAATGAGTAAAGAAAAAATTGTGATAATTGGAGCGGGATCCCTTCAATTTTGATTAGGTTCAGTCGGGAGTGTAATAAATAGTGAAGTTTTAACAGGATCTACCGTATGTCTTCACGATATAAACGAAAAAAATTTGAATTTAGTTACTCATGCATGTCAGTCTGCTGTTGAGAAAAAGAAGTTGGATTTTTCTATTGAATCATCGGTTGATAGAAAAGAGGCCTTAAGAAACGCAACTTTTATTATCAATGCAATAGAAATCCCTCCGAGATTTAAACTCTTGAGATGGGATTTTGAATTTCCTATGATGTGGGGTAGCACGCAGATAACTGGTGAGAATGGTGGACCAGGAGGTTTTTTTCATTCATTGAGAGTAATACCTCCCATTTTAGACATTTGTGAGGATATTCAGAAGATTTGTCCAAAAGCCTTTTTTATAAATTATTCCAATCCCATGAGTCGAATTTGTCTTGCTATTAAGCGAAAATTTCCTAACCAAAAATTTGTAGGTTTATGCCATGAAATCGCTCATGCTGATATTTATCTTCCAATTATTTTAGATACAGATATTTCTAATATCAAGTATAAAGCAGGAGGTTTGAATCATTTTGGGGTTATTTTAGAGGCAAGTTATCGCGATACTGGAAAAGATGCATATCCAGAAATTCGCAAGAAAGGACTAGCAGCTTTTGATAAAATTGGAAATGATCCAAGATTATCACTAAGTAGTGATATCTCACTTATCAAGTATATCTTGGAAATATATGACTATTTACCATATACGACCGATAACCACTACGGAGAATACATGTCTTGGGCATGGGAGGTTGCCGATTTACCTCATGGACGTGAATTTTGGGAAACCTATGAATCATACCTAGCTAGCAGCTTCAAAATAACAAAAAGAACCATAGACAGAGGGAAAGGCGGTAAACTCGTAAGATCCGATGGTGAAAGAGCAGTTCCTATTATCGAAGGCATTTTAACGGATAGCAATCACGAAGAATTATCAGTCAACCTTCCAAACGATGGGATTATAACGAATCTTCCAGCAGACCTTGTAGTCGAATGCCCTGCGATTGTCAAAAAAGATGGCCTTCATGGAATACCGCTCGGAGATTATCCAAAAGGGCTTGCTGCGTTACTCCGAACTCAGGCTTCTGTTCAAGATCTTGTCGTTGAGGCAATTCTTAAAAAATCAAAAAAAATTGCGCTTCAAGCGTTTCTTGCCGATCCCGTCATAAACAGCACATCGCAAGCCAAAAATATCTTGGAATCAATGTTAAAACTTCAAAAAAAATACATTCAAATAGAGTTAGAATAAAAAAAAACAGAAAAAATAGATTTCCATTTTTTCTTTCCAATTATTATAATTAATATAATTACTCTATAGTATTTTTAAACATTCCCTAACTTGATCTTATTCGTTCTAATAGACAATGAGAAATATTAATATACTAGATTCGATCAAGATATATTATAATTAAATTTATTGATAACTCATGCTGGAAAAAAAAATAGATGATACTGAGATTAAACGATATCCAAAAAGAATTATAACTTCCTTTCAACTCGGAGGTCTGATTTCTTTAATGACAGGTCAATTATTTACCGTACAATTACAATTTTTCTATGTTGAGGTCATAGGTCTTGAAATAACTTTATTCATGATTGCAATGAATATTTTTACAGTTTTTAACATGTTTAACGACCCGATTATTGGTTATTTATGCGATAGATCTACTAAATTAACAAGTAAATGGGGAAAGCGATTTCCATTTATAGTAATGGGTGCGTTTCCCTGGGCAATTACTATATTATTTATCTTTATCCCGCCTTCTGTCAGTCAAGTCGGGCAATTGGGTGTTTTTTTCTGGGTATTAATCATGCATGCCTTGATGGACACGGCGTTTGCATTATATAACATCAACCGCGGGGGTCTTTTTCCAGATAAATTTCGACATCAAGAAGACCGAAACTGGGCAGGTTTTATTGGAGTAATCCTTGAAACTTTTGGCGTGATATTAGGATTTATAATTCCCATATTGGCAATAATGGAATTGGGAGAAACTAATGGATTTGTCGCAACTGGTATTATTGTATCTATAGCAAGCATTATTCTCTTTATTTTAATGATACCGGGTGTCAGAGAAGGACCAGACATAAGAGCACGAAGAAGTGCGCTTGACGAAAAGGAAATAATTTCTTTTTTTTCAGGAATGAAAGAAATTTTAAAAAATAAAATCTTTATAGGATTCCAGTTCTTTAGTATCGCCTATGGAACTGCAATGGGAATCATAATGACATCCATTCCTTACTTCGTAGAAGATGTCCTTCACATGGGAACAGAAGGTCAACTTATTGTGATTTTCTATGTCATTGGTGTGATTTTGATGGCTCCTATTTGGTACAAGCTTTCTTTTAAAATAGGAATTAAGAGAGTGGGATTAATTGGGGGATTATTTCTTGGTTTTATGGGTTTACCTATACTTTTTATTCCAACAGGCAATATAGGTTTATTAACAGCTATCATTGTTCTCTCTCTGGCTGGTGCTGTAGACGGAGCTATAATCAGCATGATGGGACCACTTAGTTCAGCTATGATTGATGATGCCTCGATAAAATCGGGAAAACGTCAAGAAGGATTATATGGCAGCGTTGGAATTTTTTTGGGCACTATAAGCACTGCGACTAGATATACTCTAACATGGTTTATTTGGTTATTATTTGGTTATCAAAGAGGTGCAACAGATTCGACTGCCCTCCTGGGATTACGCATACAAATTGCTATTTTTCCGATGATCATAATACTCACGGGGGTGTTAATTTTTTGGAAGCTTTACTCCCTATCCCGGGCGGAAATTAAAGAGAATATTATTAAACTGAAGGAAATGGGAATTTAATTATATTATTACTCCAGGTTAAAGAAGATCGTCCCAGAGTAATCTTAGCTCATTCATCGGATCTTGCTCAACACGAGATTCGACTCCCAATATCATGGTCGCCCGTTCATCAAGATCGTACGGAGGCCATTGGGGTAAACCATCATGGTTTGGATTTCCCGTTCGGGCAAATGCCACCCAGGCATCCATCACGTTTTTGGCTAATTGTTTCGAATCTTCGTTAATCTCAATTCCTCCATCTGCTATATCCTTTGTATCCAGGTTTCCAAAAACAAACGGAATTTCAATCGTGTGAAGCGCCATGTTATTTTCTCGCGATCCGTGGGTAAAGATGTACATGTATGAGTTTGGCTGATGATTTACATACGCTTCTAAATTACGGATAATTGGTATTCTAAAAATGATGTCCGTCAGGAGCGTGTCCAAGTACTTATATGGTATTTTTTTATATTCATCTTCTATTCCATTTTTATAAATTTCTATCAATTGGTTTAAATCTGGCTCTGATACGCCACTGTCATAGAATTGCTGCTTCACTATATCAACAATAGGTTTTGCTTTAGCATCATCTGCTTGTTTTAGCATGATAGGAAGAAATCCAATTTCATCTTTATTGCATCCAATTATTATTGGCACATAACTCGCTTCTCCCTTTCTCATTACTTCAAGGGGATGTTCAGGAATGATTTTACCATCCACGAAAGGATTAAAAGGATTTGTTCCTAACTCCAATAAACTACCAGAGAGAGATCTCTGTGCTCTCATTATTTTTTTAATAGGAACCTCGCGCAAAGCATCAATATTTCCCATTTCAAGGCGCAATTTGGTTATGAATTTTTCAGAACCTTTTCTAGCGGCAAAATCTCTTGGACTAGCAGATCCACTTTCCATGATTGCTTTATGGAACAACCCTCTTGCTGCAGGAATCGTGAGTAATACGGCAACTGAACCCGCCCCTGCAGATTCGCCAAAAATCGTGATATTATTTGGATCACCGCCAAACCTATCAATATTTTCCCGAACCCACTCCAAGGCAGCTACTTGGTCCAGGATTCCGATATTTGGTGTTATTCCAGATAAATTAACGAATCCTAAAACTCCTACACGATAGTTAAAATTTACAACCACCACATCTCCGTGAATTGCAAGATTTGCCCCATTGAGTCGCGATCTAGAGCTTCCCCCGATAAGAAAACCTCCACCATAAATCCAAAACATTACTGGCCTTGCCTTTTTATCTGCCGCCGGAGTCCATATATTAAGATAAAGACAATCCTCGTCTTCTTGTCCATCTATAGGAGGAGTATCTGGATTATTTTGATGTGGTATTGGTCCAAATTCCGTGGCATCTTTCACATCGTCCCAGGGATCCATTGGTTGCGGCTCACGAAATCTTAAATCCCCTACTGGCGGTTTTGCGAAAGGAATACCAAAAAATCGTTGAAATTTTAATTCTTGAACTCCCCTAATTTTTCCCTTAGTCGTTTCAATTTCAACCATTGTATATATCCTATCGTGAATATTTTGATTTAAATTTATAGTTCCCAGAACCTATTTTGATACAGATAATATTGTTTTTAAAACTAACAAGTTGTATTTCTCTTGAATCTTTAATTGGTTTACCGGATTCACTCGTGGTTTCTATACTCTCCGCAGGAAGATTAACCATAGCAGTGGTATTTGCTGGGATTTCAAGTTCACAGATCATATCTCCACCTTCAATTTTCCAACTTGAAGCTATCTTTCCGTGTATCGATTCGTAATGACCTTTAACCCAACTCAAACTTCCCCCTTGACTAGGCTTCAAGATTATGTGCTTGTATCCTGGATTCTCTTCATCGAGATTTATACCTAAAATAACTCTATACATCCATTCTCCAACGGCTCCGATTGAATAATGGTTAAATGAATTCATAGATGCGTCTTGAAAACCTCTTCCTTCCACGTATCCGTCCCAGCGTTCCCACATTGTCGTAGCTCCCTGCTCAATCATGTAAAACCATGATGGAAATTTCCTGCTTAATAACAATTCATATGCAACATCGCTATATCCCATTTTGGTTAATTGTAACATCATTGGAAGCGTGGTACAAAAACCTGTCGATATCTTTCCATCATATTTTTCGATTGCGTCAATTAAATGAGCAGCAGCCTTTGGTCGTAATTTTTCTGCTAGCAAGTTAAAATGAAGGAGGAGAGCGTACCCCGCTTGTGTGTTTCCCTTAATTCTACCGTTTTCTTCAACGAATCTGGAGTTAAGTTTATCTTTTATCCGTCCTGCTAAATCAGAATATTTTTCATAATCTTCGTGTAATCCTAATAATTTCGCCATCTTTGATAGGAGTTCAGTAGAGTGAGCAAAATACGCCGTAGAAAATAGAGTATCTGGAATGGAAGCTCCAAATTTGGGATACTCTTCAGATTGAATTGTATCGCCATTCAACCAATCGCCATAATTAGCGCCTCTAAACCGAATCCACCGTAAATTTTGATTCTTGGAAGAAATAAAGTCTATAAATCTCTTTGCTGATTCATAGTGTTCCTTAATTATTCTTTTATCGTTATAATTTAAATAAAGGTCCCAGGGAATTATGAGCCCCGCATCGGACCACGCAGGACTACCGACACCAAGAGGTATGTCTTTTTCATTAAGTACTTCCGGAAACGGCACGTATTGAGGGTATCTCCCATCTTGCCACTGCTCGTCTCTTATATCCTGAATGAATTTAGTATAAAATGCCGCCATGTCCATGTTATAATTTGAGGTTTGACTGAACACTTGGGCATCACCCATCCATCCCATCCTTTCGTCTCGTTGGGGACAATCAGTTGGAACGCTTATCATGTTATCACGCTGTGTCCAAAAAATGTTATCCCATAATTTATTTAACATTGAATCTGAACTCTCAAATGCACCAACCACTCGAGAGTCGGAGGCAATGACGCACGCCGTTATCATGTCGAGTTTGGGGTTTATCCCTGGTTTTAGACCCTTTACTTCAACATATTGGAATCCATGATATGTAAAATGGGGTTGAAATTCCCTTTCTTCCGTTCCATTTAGAATGATTTTATCAGTTGCTTTTGCCGAGCGTAAATTCACAGTATAAAGCGTTCCATCGGGGTTGAGCATTTCTCCATGTCGAAGTGTAACCGTTGCGTTAGGTTCACATGTAGATCCTCCCAATCGTATCCTACACCAACCAGCAATATTTTGCCCCAAATTAAAAATAAACACTCCCGGTTTTGGTTCGTCAATAGAAATGGGATGAAATTCCTTCACGATTCTTATAGGTTCATTCATCTGTGAGACAAGTTTCGTACCTATCGAGTCATCAACTGATGCAAATGCCCAGCTTGAATCGTCGTACTCTGGAGAATTCCAACCTTCTTGTTCTTTTTGAGCGTTATAAATCTCGCCCTTGAAATGATCTGAGCGTTCAATAGGTCCATCTTCGTAAATTTTCCAATCAGAACCTGTAAAGATTTCCTTCTTTATTCCATTAGAGGTTATCATCGACATTTGCAATAAAAAACGAGGAGTCGACCCATAGCAATTGAATCTCCCCGGTATGCTACCTGGCCCCATATATCCAATATACCAGCCATCTCCCAATATTACACCTATTACATTTTCTCCTTCAATTAAGAGATCAGTGATATCGTAAGTTTGGTATTGGGTTCTTACGTTATAATCCGTCCATTCTGGCGCCAAGATATGATCTCCCACGCGTTTACCATTTATATAAAGCTCGTATTCCCCTAAAGCAGTAACGTACACACATGCCTGCTTAATTTGGTTATCGATCCTAAAATTTTTGCGAAGCATGGGTGAAGGATGATATTTTCGACGTACTTTACTCCTTTTTTCTTCTTTAAGTTGAGCCCCTATCCATTTTGCTTTCCAATCAGATACTTCAAGTAACCCCATAGTCCATATGGATGGTTCACTCCACTCAGAAGGAAAATCGTTTTTATCCCATACCATGACTTTCCAAAAGCATTTCATCTCTGACTCAAGTGGTTTCCCCTCGTAGATCACGTGTATCGTTTGATCTGAAAGTACTTTCTCACTATCCCATAAGTCTCCTTCGTTGTTGTTGATTATCTCTTGATTGCTTGCAACGATAATTCTATAGGCAGTTTGATATTGTACTCTTTCATCTGACTCCACGATCCAGCTTAACCGTGGCTTGATAATGCCAATCCCTAATGGATTTACAAGGTATTCGCATCTTAAAAAATTAGTTAACATAATTAAATCAATTAATATCTAAAAAAGAAAAAAGGTTATGGTTTTGGGGTGATTTTTAAAGCGTACGCTGGGAAGTCTTCAAGCTTTTCTGGTACTTTTATCGCAAGATTATCGTCTTGTTGAGTCCATTCTAAGGTGCCCTCAACTCCAAATAATTCAATTCTAGCAGGTTCGTCGATTCTTAACGATTTGATAGTGATCTCGCTCGTTTTTGGCTTATCCAAGATAATCGCGTACAAGGCGTCAGGTTTTTTAGTGAATCTTACTCCAATTCCATCTATAGTATCGCTTTCCGCGCGAATCCATGGGCGCGTTCCATAAATCGCTTCACCGTTTACCTCGAGCCATTTTCCTAAACCCAAAATGCATTTTTGTTGGATCTCAGGGATCGTACCATCCGCCATCGGTCCAACATTCAGCAATAAATTACCATTTTTGCTCACGATGTCTATAAACATACGGATTAAATCTTCGGGAGTTAAGTAATCCTCGTCTTTTTCTTCCTTGTTATAGCCAAACGAGTTACCAACGCCCCTACATGTTTCCCATTTGTGTTTTTGAATCTCTGGAAAACTCCTATATTCGGGAGTTCTATAATCGCAATGGAATGGAGCGGGGCTAGCCCCACCGCCTCCTGCCATTACTTTCTTAGCGACCCAATTCACAAAATTTCGTATGAGAGGGGCTTTTGCAATCTTTCTTAGTCTCTTCCCAACTTGCATCCAGCGATCGTTGATAACACCATCAGGATTCTTGTTATAATAGTATGCAAAAAGTTCGTAGATGTTGGCATCTGGAGGATATCCTATATCGTTCCAAAGGATGTCCGTTCCATATTTATCAATCAACTCGTACCAATGATTATTTGCATATTCAGTATATTCTGGCGATGTGGGTCCATTTGAAAGAAAGCTAGGAACATCCCTTATCGGATTTGGATTGAAAGACCAATCTAAAGCCCCAGAATAATAGAACGTCATTCTCATTCCTTTACTTTTAACTGCTTTTGAGAGTTCTCCTACAATATCCCTGCTTGCCATGTAATTTTCCTTATGTGGATTGGGATACTCGCTAGGCCATAGGAGAAATCCATCATGGTGCTTTGTAACAAAGCACACATATTTTGCTCCCGCCTTCTTGATTATTTCAGCCATCTCGTCGGGATTCCATTTTTTTATAGCTTCGTTAAACATCGGAACGAAATCGTCATAACTAAAATCTTCACCATAGGTTTCAAGGTGGTGTTTATGGGTTGGACTCCCTTCAATTCTGAGCGAATTCAGATACCATTCAGCATAAGGATTATTTTTAAATTGCGCCTTAAATCCCTGAGTTTTAATAACTTCGACTAGATCCAGGCCGGTTACCGCAAAAGCTGGGACAGATGATAAGCTCCAATGCATGAAAATTCCGAATTTTGCGTCGTGAAACCAGTCTGGAATTTCATGTGTACTTAAAGATTTTTTATTTGGTTCATATGTCATTTCTTTCATCATAATTGTTTTTCTTTGTTTTATATTAGAATACTTTCTCCATTCTTTTTATATTTTCCATAAACTCTTACAGCTTCCCACATTGCTTTAACATTGTTCCTTGGAACATTTAGTGTTTTTGGTGCTCCCATGTAATCAATGATTAATAATCCCCCATCACGAGCGCCGACAGTTTTAATCATTTTCATCACATCTTTGAATACATCTCTCGTTGTACCAAATGGGTAGATCGATTGAATGTTAACGCAATTCCAAAAACAAATCTTTCCGGCGTATTTTTTCGCAGTATTTAATCCCACCATGTGAGGAGAGTCGAATTGAAGCGCATCCACGCCAATTTCTATAAGAATTGGAATGAGAGGACTAATATTTCCACAGGAATGAAGAATAAAATGCATCCCTAAATCATGACATAAATCAATTACATCTGAATATGCCTCTCGATAAAACTTGTTAAAGATTTTTGGACCAATTATTGCAGAAAGTTGGGTTCCTAAATCATCGGGTGTTGCTATACCATCAGCTCCAGAGAGATATAACGACTTAACCATTTCTAAATAATATGTTTTTATCTTGTTTATTAGATCTAAAACTTTTTTGGGATTTTTTTTATAATCAACTAAGATTTTTGAAAAACCTCGGATGAAATGGGATCTCTCAAAAAAAAAATTCTCCATCATCCCTATCTTATATTTATTAGGAAATAATTTTGAAAGCGTTTTAATGTATTTTAACCTCTTCAGATTTGAGCCGCTAGGAACTATAAGAGAATCTAAATCATCTAAAGATTCTATCGCTGGTTTACTGGGATGTCCCATGGTTGCATCACCTCGATGATCCCAGTAAGATCCCCACTCGTCTATTTCCGTGTGTGGAAGTTCGTGCCAGTTCTTAGGCGGGGGAGGATTCCATTTAGATGTATCCCATTTATACAACCCAAGTTTCATAAAAATTGGATCAACATGTGGATAATAAGGAGGAGAATTTTGTGGTTGCCACTCATTATTTGGAAAAGGGACGATTGGAAATACATCTGTTGTAAGAATACCCAAAATTGAATTTGAACTTATAAATGGAACCCTATCGGGTCTTCCAAACTCGATCGCTCTTGTTACTCTTTCTTTTGAATTCATTAGCTTATTACCCATTTCTCTTAATTGATTTATATTCAACAAATGCGTAAAATTGTATCCACGCTATCAATATTCTTTTCAGGTATTAATACAATAATCTCATTTCCTTCCTTTTTAAAGTCTAATTCCGCTTTCATTGGTTCTAACATTGTCTTATCAATATTTTCCCATTTATCTAAAGAAAATCTTAGAGTCACGTCTAAAATTTTGCCCTTAAAGTTGATTAGATGGATTAAATTATCCCCTTCATGAATAGAACCAATAATTCCAAATTCCTTTTCATTAACATTGATCCCTGGTACTTTTCTGCCTTTATATTTCATAGGGATTGCATCTCGAAATAATTTTTTACGAGATTTGTACCATGTCCCAAATAATTCCAAATTTTTAACTGGCTCAGGAAATAATTCTCCATCCATCTGGGAGGCCAAACCAAAGAAATATTTTCCTCCACATGCCATGACTATTGCTGCAATTCGAAATATTTCATGTGGATCAGGCCGACTAGTGGGATCATCCCAATTTTCCGCTGCGGAACCACATAATTCCCATAAAAATTCTTTAGTTCGATATTTATTTCCCATTTTCCAAGCTAAAGGAACATCATGAGCTTCACTACATAAATAATGTGCGTATCTAACATTTTTATCTATACTCTGGTTATATGTTAGAATTACCTCGGGATACTCGTTTTCTAATAAATCCATGACAATATATGTTGAGGTTTCTTCTTCCGTCCAATACCAATCCATCCACATGCCATCTGGTTTATACATATCAATTAATTCTTTTACCGAAGCTTTCAAGTATTCTTCATATTTAGCAGGATTATATTCATAATCGTGAAACTCCAAATCATCATAAAATTTATAATCGTCGGGAAGTGGATTTCCTCTTCGTTTTTTACTTTCTCTAAATAAGTGTAATGCGCCTTCTGCTACATTTTTTGAATATGTTTGAATAAATTCTTTATCTTCATTATGCATTGCAATATATGACGGTGTAACACCTCTTAATGGTTGAATATCATCAAACATTGGATTATGGTCAAAAATACTGGAATAATAGAACATAAATGGAATTTCATGCTTCTTGCTTTCTTTTGCAAATACTTCACAATAATCTTCTGGAGTTTTCCAATCCGTAAGTTTTGTATCCCAATAACATATACCGTCGTGCCATTTGGCCTCGAAAATATGGTAATCTAATCCAATCTTTTTAGAAAACTCAACCCATTTCTTCATTTTACAAAATGGGCCGTTAAATCTGAAATTTCCATTTTTATCTCGCATGGAATCGTTAAATTTATCATAATTTCGATTCCATATCCATCCTGGTCGAGCTTCAATTTGATACATGATCCCAATACCAGGTTTTTCCCACCATTCTTTTTTATTTATTTCATTCCTTTCCATTTCTATAAACTTTCTTTACGGTTTTTTCATTTTTTATTTTAATATTAACTTAAACGAATAAGCTGGGGCGTTTTCGAGTTTGCTTGATAATGAGATTTGTAAGTTTTTATCTTTTTGAACCCAGGATACTTCATTATCATACCCCAGCAACTCAATTTTTGATATGTCCCCAATTTGTAGATCTTTAATTGTAAACTCGTTCGATTTTGGATTGTCCAATAGAATGGCGTATAATAATCCCGGTTTTTGCGTGAATCTCAAATTGATTCCTTCTATTGTTCTTGCCCGCGGTTTTTTCCAAGGGCGAGTATCAAATATCGCCTCGCCATTAACGTCCAGCCACTTCCCAAGATCTATTAAACGCTGCTTTTGAAATTCTGGAATCGTTCCATCTGCCATTGGTCCAACGTTCAATAGTAAATTACCGTTTTTACTAACTACATCAACCAGCATATGAATCAATTCCTCGATACTTAGATGATCTTCTTCAATTTCGAATTTGTTATATCCAAACGAGTTCCCAATTCCTCTACAAACCTCAAATTTGTCTTTTTTGATCTTCTTAAAAGTCCTGTATTCAGGGGTAAGAAAATCGTGATGGTTTTTTATGACTTTTTTCTCCTTTGGTAAGTGATGGTCCCATCTATCGTTAACTACACCGTCAGGTGTTTTATTGTAAAAATACGCGAATATTTCATTTACATTGGTGCCTGGAGGGTAACCCATGTCGCTCCAAAGTATCGAAGGTTCGTAATTGTCAATCAACTCATACCAATGGTTAGTCACATAATCGGTATATTCTGGAGGGTTGATGTAATTTCCTTCAAAACTTTCTCTATCCATTAATGGATTGGGATTAAATGTCCATTCCCAAGCACTACAATAATAAAAACCCATTTTCATTCCATTTTGCTTCACAGCTTTGGTTAATTCTCCTACGATGTCTCGAGGGGAAGTGTAATTTTCTTTATTCGGATTTGGTTGTTTTGTAGGCCATAGTATGAAACCATCGCAGTGCCTGGTGACGAGAACCACGTATCTAGCACCGATTTGCTTGAATAATCCTGCCATTTCGTCTGGATTCCATTCTTTTACTGCCTCGTTAAACATTGGGACGAAATCATCGTAAGAGAAATCTTTTCCATAAGTTTCTTCGTGATATTTTTGAGTTGGGCTTCCATCAATTTTCATCGTGTTTAAATACCATTCAGCATAGGGATTGTATTTCGTGTGGTGATCCACCCCTTTTGCTAGGCTTTTCATCAAGTCTATCCCAGTTATTGCATAAGCAGGCACAGAGAATAGTCCCCAATGAATGAAGATTCCGAATTTTGCGTCGTGAAACCACTCCGGGACCTCATGCTTGCTTATAGACTCTATATCAGCTGTATATTTCATTTTTTTTTTCATATCCTTTATTTACTTTAATTTTTTACTGCATTGAATAGTGCTTCAACGTTTTCAGGTGCGATATCAGGCAATAGTGCTTCATGAGAGGGAGAGATTATTAATCCAGTTGGAAAAATCTCTTTCAATTCAAGAACCCTCTCTTTTACTTGCATAGGATTGCCAAAGACTAGCAATTCCTGATGATCCACACCTCCACAAAACGAGACTTTATCGCCATAATGTTGTTTTAATTTTTCTGCTTCCATATCTGTTGCGAGAGCTTGGATTGGATGGATGGCGTCTACCCCCAAGTTTATTAATTCGGGGATTGCTTCAAATATTGAACCACAAGAATGATATATAACTTTTAATCCATAACTTTTAGCTTGATTTACGATTTTTTTCGCACCTGGCATGGCAAATTTTCTTAAATTTTCAGGAGAAACCATTATCCGTTTTTGCCCTCCAAAATCGTTACCAATCAAGATCGCATCAAGCATTCCTTTTGTGGCTTCGTAAAAGATCTTATTTGCTTTTAGGTAAAAATCAATAATTCTCTCGTGAACGGCATTAAAAATGTCAGGGTATTTATGCATTTTGACAAACGCTTTTTCCATTCCAAACGCAGAATAGATATCTTGAAAGTGAGCAGACCATAAAACTCCCATTCTCGCATACCCTTCGGGTATATCTTCTACTACTTTCCTGCATTCCTCGGGATCCATATGGTCCGCAGGATCAGGCCAATCGAACGTGTTAATATCGTCTTTCAAGGGATCGGTATAATCCTCAAAGAATCCAGGGGCAGTTAAGGTACGATTCTCCATTGATTGTCCTTTTTTAGGAAAATCAAAGGCCATAGCAATGTGATTATTTGGGGGATGATTAAACGGTACATCAACTTCCCAAATATCAGTATCAATTTTTAATTTTAATTCTCGTAGATTTTTAACCTTGAAATAACTAAACAGATTGTCATAAGCTGAAGGTAATGGCATTCCCAACCAACAAGCTGGTCTATCTACAGGTTTTCTTTCGATCGTGGCGTAGAATCTTTCCTTATGGTCCATATTATCTCTTATTTTTACTTGTTTCTTTTTAATTTAAAAATAGTTACAGAATGCGCTGGCAACACGACATCCATAGTAGATTGTACATCATCCAATTTATTCTCTTCTATGGTTATTCTATTCCGATTATCTTCGGTATTATAATCAAAAGGACTTGCGCTATTTAATTCGAATTTTACACCTTGTTTTTGTGGAGTAAAACCTTTCAAGTTAATGTTAACCTCTCGAGGTTCATTAAAATGTTTATTTATCACAATTAACGAGATGTTTTTACCATCTTCATTGATAGTGGCGTTACACCTTAAAATGGGCGTATTAACGCTCTTTTTTATGAATCCATACTTCTTGGAATCAAATGTATCGCAATTAACTGAGATATCTTCGATGAAATAATCTTGAGAATGATTTCTCACCATTTTCAGCGCGTGATAAGCCCCTGTAAGACAGATTCCGCTTTTATCAGTTCGAATTGCCCCAAGGAAGTTTACCAATTGTGCCCAATTTGCCATGCTACACTTCTCAGTCATTTTTTGGAAGCTTAATAAGATGTCAGCCGTGCCTATTCCGTCTTGAAGGTTTAGATTATCTCTTGTTGCGTTTCTCATTGCTTGATACCAAACGCCCCATTCATCAAACGCTATTCTTACATGGGTATCCTTTCCGTAGACAGAAATAATATCGTCCCAGGCATGATTTATATCGCTTTCAATCCTATTATAAGCCGCCATTAAAGAATAATATCTCGATTTAGTTGATTTCCTCTTCTTCTTAGGACTGGCAAGTTGGATCAGCGCCATCGGTACGTATCGATGTATGCTTAGGTAATCAATGTACTCTGGATCGATTTCTTTCAACACTCCTCGATTCCAAGCACTTCTCGCCCATCCTACAGCCACGAGTTTAATGCTCGGATCTACCGCTTTCATCGTTTTAGCAAATAGCATATACCTCTTAGCGTAGTTTTCAGGTATTTTTTCTCTTCCAACTTCTTGAGGGCCCCAAATCTCGTTAGCAATTCCCCAGTATTTCACGTTATAGGGTTTTTCTCTTCCATTCTTTGCCCTAAGTGCTCCATATTCCGTATTTTCCGAGCCGTTACAATAATCCACCCATTGAGCCGCTTCTTTTGGAGTCCCCGTTGAATAATTCACATTTAAATACATTTCAGCGTTGATAGCTTCGCAAAAATGGCAAAATTCATCGGTTCCAAATTGATTTTCTATGTCTGGTCCCGCATGCAATAAAAATTTATAAGGAAATCGATTCCATTGAAGATTTTTCACTTTCTTTCGAGATTCCCTGGGACCAATGGCGTCCTTCCAATGATACACATCGCTATAACATCCACCAAAAGCCCTAAGAACGGAAATTTTCATTTCCTTAGCTGCGTTAAGAAGGCTCTCCCTGATTCCTATAAAATAGGGATTATCTTTACATAACGGATCGGTTATTAAATCATCATAGGTCCAAATACCATTATTAATGCAATATCCTATGTGCTCTATAAAATTGCTATAGATGTTTGGATCAATGGGTTTTTTCCCCGCTCCTACGTCAATTTCTATCTTATTGATAATCGTATTATCCCTTTTTTCCATTATTTTTTTAATTTCTAATCTATGAAAAAGATTCGTATTTTACTTTAACCACTGAAAGGAATCAATTTTATTATATGTGCAATCCCCCACCCACGATAAAATACTGCCCCGTAATATAGTCTGAAGCTGGAGATACTAAAAACATAAAAAGGTTTACCACGTCGTCAACCGTACCAATTCGACCCAATGGGAGTGTTATATTTCCTGCTTTCATCATCGTTTTTATGAGATCTTCTGAGTTCAAGTATATTCCCGTAGTGTGAAACCCGGGCAAAATCGAGTTTACGGTAATTTTTGGGGCTAATTCTTTAGCAAAGATTTTTGCCATGGCAATAACGCCAACTTTTGAAATGCAATAGGCGGGAAGTACAGGTGATAAAGTAAAAGCTCCTAATGAAGAAGTACAAATCACTTTTCCTGCAAGAGGTTCAAACGGTTGCTTCTTCATTTTTCGCAACAAGGAATTCATGACAAGCCACTGCCCTTTCAAGTTCACGTCCATTAACCGATCCCAGTCTACCTCCTTTACTTTTGTTATAGGACGGAGAGACTGATCTGCGATCCCTGCATTATTAAATACAACAAAGATATTATCTAATTCCTCATACGCTTGTTTTGCCATCGATTTCACTTGATCGGATTTCGAAACATCGCATAAAATTGGTACTACTTTCCGTCCTGTTTTTTGGGCAACTTTCTTCGAAGTTTCTTCTAAGAGTTCTTCGTTTATATCTACTAATACTAAGTCTGCACCTTTTTCTGCTAATGCGTATGCAGCACCTCTTCCAAATCCAGACGCTCCTCCCGTGATCAAGGCACCTTTCCCTTCAAGATATTTATCATTAGCAGACATGAGATTATAGAGCACTCCCCATTAATTTTGTTACATCTGGAATAGCAAATTGAATCTTCACATCTAGTACTGCTGGTTTGTTAGAGTTTTTAGCTCTTTCGAGGGCTGGTTTTAACTCTTTAGGATCAGTAACTTCTTCTCCATAGCAACCGAATCCTTCAGCGCATTTACCAAAATCAAAGTCTGGAAAATCACAGTCGATATAGCGTTGATTCATTATTAACTTAATACCAGACTTTATCATACCCCACGCTGAGTTATTTCCAACAACATAAATCAAGTTTTTTAATCCTAACCTGACAGCAGTCTCTAAGTCTTGAATATTAATCATGAAGCTTCCATCACCCGCAATTGCAATGACTTGTTTATCGGGTTTTGCGAGTTTTGCTCCAATTCCATATGGTACTGCGGTGCCTAAATGCCCCATTCCTATTGCTTGGACGGTCGAAAGAGGTGGTCGAGGTTTATGAACATCTATTTGTTCTACAGCAAAAGCAGCGATATCTCCGCCATCAACTATTACTATGGCATCATCATCCATGAAATCGAAAACATCTTTTATCAATCTTTGTGGCATGATCGGAACTTTATCTTTAGAGCTTTTTTTAATCGTGGTTCTAACATACCTTTCTCTTGAAGTGGCCATTTTTTCTAACCATTCTCTATTTTGAACCTTTTCAGTGTTCTTCACTTCTTCTAAGAGCTGCTGTAAAAACATTTGGCAATCGCCTACAATGCCCAAAGTGACCGGTTTGGCTCGTCCAATGATTGAGGGATCGATATCAACTTGTATTAACTTTTGGCTAGTTTTCCAAAAAGGTTCTACTCCATGTACCATTGTGAATGAAAATTTACATCCAAGAGCTAATACTACATCAGACTCCATCACAGCTTGCATTCCAGCCCCGGCAGGCGTTGCACCGATTAAACATTTAGAATTACTTGTTAGCGTACCAACTCCCATAATCGACGTGATTACTGGAATTTGTAAATATTCAGCGAGTTCTTGTAATTCATTCCAAGCTCCTGCTCGCGCAACCCCTCCTCCAGAGACTATTAATGGTTTTTCAGCATTTTTTAATAGTTCGAATGCTCTTTTGATTGATTCTTGATCAACCGCAGGTTTATTAAACGCTCTATATCTTTCTGCTTCAAAAATTGGGAGCGTTCCCTCTTCAATTTCACTTTTAAAAGCATCTACATTAATTTCTAATAATACAGGTCTGGGACGTCCTCCAGTTGCTTCTCGAAATACTTTTTGAACGGCGTCTGGGATTCTTTCTATATCACGAACGCTTCTTTGGTATTTTGTAATGGGTTTAAACAAGGCGACTTGATCTAGATTTCCTTGTAAAGTAAACGAGTCATCTAATGCAGCATTTACTTGAGGAACAATTGCGACAACTGGAATATTATCGCTCCATGCTGCTCCAATACCAGGAACAAGGTGAGTGGCTCCTGGTCCAACAGTTCCAAAACAAATCCCGGGAGTGTTTGTCACTCTTGCCCATGCATCTGCGGCGTGTGCTGCAGCTTGCTCATGCCTAAACATAATAGTATTTATTCCCTTTTCTCTCCCCCACCGATAAATAGCATCGTACATTGTCATGAACTGCCCGCCAGGAATTCCAAACATGTACTTAACATTTTCTTTAAGCAAACATTCTATTAGGACATCGCCACCGTTAATCATTTTCTTTTCTTCTGTCATAACTTCCATCTCTTACTGTAATTAAAATGAATGTTATTTACTTCGTTATTATTCTTTAAAATGTTTTTTCCAAGAATGCATCATTTATATTATTAATTCTGTCAACTTTTTAGATAGAGATTCTAGGGAGTCAGAGTTTTTATCAATCTTATTATGGCTAATATCCACCCATTTGAGGGATGTGAGCAAGTTGATGGATTCAGGAATTTCTCGGATATTATTATGACTTAAGTCTAACTGCTCTAGAGATGTAAGAAAGCTAATTGAGTCTGGGATTTTTTGAAGTTTATTACTGCTTAGATTCAAATATTTAAGAGATTTAAGAGAACCAATAGATTGCGGTATTTCAAAAGAATGAACGAAGTTAAAGAAATATTTCTTTATGGTCCTAAAAAAACGACCTGTATGTTTAAAACGAAGCAACGTAGGGATTACATCCATGTTTTCCTTGATATAACTCCAATTAAAATAATTAAACTTTAAAGTTATTACATGGTTATTATACGCTTCAAACCAGGAACCTTCCTCCTGTATTTCACTTATAGATTTGTAAAATTTGTAAGTATTTGCATTAATCTCGTGATTATTATTGTTTTTAGTAAAAAGTGCTTCTAAATCTAAAATAAATCGAGCTTCTTCTGGAATAATACCTAGTTCTATAGCAAATTTTTCGATCCAATTGGTCATTTCCTCGTGTAACTCACTATTATTGACAACCTCATCAGAATCAAAAATGGTTTTCAGCACCAATGGTGATTTTTCATGTTGGATCGTCCACTTTAACGCGTTTAATCCTTCTTTCAAGTATTCACCAATTATGGAGTCAGCAGCTGCGTTTCTAACAAAAGGACTTTCGTCAGAAATTAAGTAGTTTTCAAGAATTTTAAAAATTGATTCCGATTTATAGTCCAATTTTTTAAAAATTTCAATATATTCGGCTCGTATTGCTGCATCTTCGCTTTCTTGAATTAATGAGATTAATAACTCGACGCCTTCCGCTTTACTTAATTTTCCCTTGATTATTTCATTGTAAATGCTTTCTGGTCTTAGAGATTGTCTCATTTTAACCTCAAACTAACCCTAAATATATATTAATTTAAATTTTAATCGAATCTTGATTTACAGCTTTAAGCTTAAAGCAGTATTTATATGGTTTATTTTTTTCTAATCTATATTTTTTGATTGTTGGAGTACCTCTGAACGCATCAAGCTGTAAGCCTGTTCCAACTCCTCTCTGCTTGTAATCAAGATTTATTGTAATGGTCTCTCTTTTTGGTAATTCATTTACATGTTCAGCATTCTCTAAGTCATCTTCGGTATAAGGCCACGCACTTACGCTAATCAGAGGTAATCCTATAGCAGCAATCCCCAAACCATTTTCATTGGTAAAAGTTATCCCGCGGATGTCACATCTATTTCCATTTTCTTGAGGGCGGACATAATCAAATTTAAAATCATCAACGTTACAAGAATATAGTCCAACAGGCGCACCAGTCTTACGGTCCCAGTAATTCTCATGTGGTCCCCGTCCATACCAGGTAATCTTGTTATATTGATTAGAAATACTCATTTGCATTCCAAATTTTAACATGTTTTTACTTGGGGTGAAAATATTCTCTACAATAATTTCTCCGTTGCCATAGATTCTATAATTGCTTTCATATTTCGCAAGACCATACTGTACCTCTGATATGGCTTTAATACTTACGAATTCAGGCTCTACTTGTTCTATTTTCGTTTCAATTACTTTGCGCTGTTCAGTTGCTTTTTTCCAGATTCCTTTTTGTCTTGGAGTGTGAGAAAAATATTCCGCCCCTAAGTCGTTATCGGTATATACTCGAGTAAAGTTCGGCATGAGAGGAGTGCAAAGGAGCTCAACTCCATCATAAACAAACGATTCAATGGCTCCACAATTCTTTCCGATAGTGATTGTAAAGTCCTTCCCTATTACTCTAATAGCAGTGGGTAAATCGCTTACTTCCAATGGAGAAATTGATTGAATGTCAACTTCAGGTTGTTTTAATTCTCCAAAAGGCATTTTAAATTGATCCCAGGCAACAACATATCCGTGTTCTGCCCATGGTAAATTTTCTTTTAATGCAAATTTTATCGTAAGGAAGTATTCTTTATTTGGATTTAAATCATTTTTTTCAATCGGAATAGTAATTTCTTGGTGAGTTTCTGGGTCTAACGAGAGAGTGGCTATTTTTCCTTCTTGGACGAGAGCTCCATTGGCAGTTAACTCCCATAAGAGTTCTACAAAATCTAGAGTACGGAAATTGTATTTATTATGTATGTTAACCTTTCCTATAGAGAGATCGATTGGATAAACTTTAATGTTTTGATAAACTTTTTTCACCTCGTAAAGTGCGGGTTGAGGTTTACGATCTGGCATGATTATTCCATTAATACAGACGTTCTTATCATTTGGTTCATCTCCGTAATCCCCACCATAAGCCCAGAATTCTTTACCGCTTTTATCTATCTTTCTCAATCCCTTATCGATATAATCCCAAATAAAACCACCAACCATATTATCATACTTCTCAAAGACATCCATGTATTCTTGTAGAAATCCAGTACTATTACCAGGAGAATATGAATACTCGCACAAAATTATTGGCATTCCTTTGTAATTCTCAGGATTAATTGTCTTTCTAATTGGAAATTTCATTTTTAATGGCTTAAGCTCCCCTAATGTAATTAGATCCCTTATAGGAGGATACATGATGCTAAAAACATCAGAATATGTGAGGTCTTCATCACCTTCATAGTGAATTTTTCTTGTAGGATCGATTTCTACTGCTGCGTTTTTCATTTTTACCAAATTTTCACCGGTTCCAGCCTCATTTCCTAGCGACCACATGAATATGCAAGGATGATTCTTGTCTCTTTCAACCACGCTAATCATTCGATCTATACACGCCTCAGTCCATTTAGGATCGCTTTTTGGTAGTATATCTCGTAGCCCATGCGCTTCTAAATTACATTCATCCATCACATAAATGCCATATTCGTCGCATAGATCGTACCATGCTGGATGATTGGGATAATGGCTTGTCCTGACCGCATTGATGTTATTTTGTTTTAATATTTTAATATCTTCCATCATTCGCTCCAAGGGTACGGCTCTTCCATGATCCGGATCATGATCGTGACGATTCACGCCTTTAAAAATAATGGATTTTCCATTTATGAGTATTTTTCCTTTTGAATTAAATCCAACTTTCTTGAAACCAAATTTACAATGTTCTACTTCAATTATTTCTTCTTTTGAGTTCTTTAATGTTATGACAAACTCATAAAGAAATGGAATCTCAGCGGACCATTTTCTAGGATTCTCTACCATCGCTCCTAGCTTTAGCTCAATTTCACCACCTGGCTTAATAGATGGCATTTCTGAAGAAATTATTGGTATAATTTCCATTAGATTGCTATCCTTATCCACCAAAAACAGTTCAATTCTATTGCCTTCTATTAATTCACTTGAATAATTAGAGAGCTTTATTTTAACATGTAACTCGGCATCTCTATAATGCTCATCAAGATTGCAATATACAAAAAAATCACGAACATGCACTTTTGGTGTTGAAAATAAATAAACATCCCGATATATCCCACTTAATCTCCATGTGTCTTGATCTTCCAAATAACTACCATCAGACCATCGATAAACTTCAACAGCAACAGAATTATTGCTCTGCTTTAAGAATTTAGTGATGTTAAACTCAGCTGGAGTCATGCTTCCTTGACTATAACCGACTCGTTCTCCATTAATCCATAGGTAAAATGCAGATTGCACTCCATCAAAATGAATGAAGACTTCCCGATCTTTCCATTCGTTAGGGATTGTAAATTCTTTCTTATAAGATCCAACAGGATTATACTGATGGTCAATACTCGGTATTTCTTTTGTATTAATACTATATGGATATATATAATTTGTATAGATTGGGGTACCATATCCCTCTAATTGCCAATTACTGGGAACTGGTATATCATTCCAGCCAGATATATCAAAATTATCCTTATAAAAATCCTTTGGCCTATCTTCAGGCTTTTTAACCCAATGAAACTTCCATTCTCCATTTAAAGATTGATAATATGGTGAATTTTTAAATCCTTTAAGAGCAGATTCAATATTAGAATATGGTATGAGGGTATTATGAGGTGTTTCTTTATTTTGACCTATCATTTCGCTGTTTTCCCAATCATTTATCGTGTTTGAACCGCTAAGATTAGTCATTTTTATTACCTAAACTCAATTATTATAACTTAATTAAAACTAGAACGTGTTATTATTAATAAGTTTTAAAAATTAGTTTTAATAGTGGAATTCAACCTTTTTTAGAAACGGATTCTTGAATTGGAGGAATTCCTGCTTCCTTCTCTGCGTGTAATTTCATAATATTTTTCTTCAATTTAACCAACGCTTCACCTTTAAATGGATAAAGCTTTATGGAAATTAGAGTAAATATTGCGCCAATGAAGATAATAAAGAAGGTTAAAAATCTTATTCCTGCTAACACCGATGGTCCTTGGTTGAATCCCAGGTTTTCATCGTAACCAACAATGATCAGCACAATAGCCACGATACTCCCAACAATCTGTTCCATCGGGATAAGAACTAAAGACGATGCTCCAATGAATAATGCTTCTCGTCTCTCTCCAGTCTCAAGTTCATCGTGATCAATGACATTGCCTCTGATAAGATTGCCATATAATCCAACCATTAACATTGCTCCACCAAAAGCCAAGATCAGGTAAAGGAACCAAGAAAAACCCGTGATTATCATCAATATAAAAAACACGCCTAAAAAAACCAATCCGTATTTTATAATATTCATGACGACTCTATCAACAGGTTTGGACTTCACCATGTAGAATAACACTGGAATCATTCCATAACTAAACGTGTAAAAAATGAAAACCACCACGTATTCGCCGTATTTTTCCCATCCCAGGCCATATCCAATTAACACAGGAAATGTATTATTAAACGACATCATCATTGTTGTAGAGAAAACGAAAATTGTTGCACTCAAGAACGCTTTATTTTTATATAATCCGAGAAATTGCTTGAGAACATCCTTTGTAGTTGCATTCTTGTAAGAGGATTTGTATAATTCAGGTCTTTCCTTTAATATAAATGATCCCACAAAAAAACAGAGGGCAATTATTATATTGCCAACAACCATGAAAATCCTGAATGCATCAAGACCTGAATTCCAGATAATAGGTAAAAATACAATTGAAATGCCCCCAATTGCGGTTGAGAGCGTAGTTATTACTGAAATCTTAGTTCTTTCTGATTCCGACTCAGTTATCTCTGGTATTAAAGATGCGAAAGAAATTGAAACCACCGTCCACACAGTATCCCACACGAAAAGATAGACGATGTATTGAATAAACTTCATAATCACTCCTGCATTCGCAATACCAGGATAAGTTCCCGGCCATGGAAACCAGATCAGGATATTTGACACTATCATGAATAATGATCCATATCTAATGTACGGAATGCGACGTCCCAACTTGTGTCGAGGCTTGTCCGCATATACGCTAAAAACAATATTATTCAACACGTTGTAAACCATGAACAATAAGTTTGCAAGCAAAAATAATTCAATTTGTAGCTTAAAATGGTCAAAAAGATAGGCGGTTAAATATAAACCCCGTGGAAGGCTTAAGAGATTATTCGAGCCATACATGAGGCCATATGTATAGGCTTGCTTACGCGGAATTTTTCGACCTACTTTCTGGGTGTCAATTGTTTCATTCACTTTCTTTTCTCATCTTGATAATTCTTGATGAAATCTAATATGGTTTCATTATATTTAAGGATTAAAGAAGTAGATCTTGATAGGCTCTTTAGGAGTCAACAAAGTTTTAAAGCTAGTTATAATGATACAAACCAAGAATTAAATAATAAACGATAAAAATGGTTGAAAAGGAATCATCAATACAAATAAATTTGAACGAATCCATAGGAAAGATTAATCCCTTCATCTTAGGGCAGTTCATT
>Ga0180438_10002835_pt1 | contig 27336 bp, 32 predicted proteins | sample SS_ome_12_FD_132455 | JGI IMG/M metagenome (GOLD analysis project Ga0180438, IMG submission 132455) | Hypersaline lake sediment archaeal communities from the Salton Sea, California, USA - SS_3_D_2 metaG | ecosystem: Environmental > Aquatic > Non-marine Saline and Alkaline > Hypersaline >... | reverse complement strand
TTGATGTTTTTAATGAAACAATTGTTGTGCTGAAAGCCAGAAACAATAAAACAATCCAAAAGCTTCATGAAATTTCAATGAAAATTTCTAATAAATACAGAAAAGAAAAAGATAAAAAATTCAATATGAAAGGATTTAAGCCAAAACAAAAGATATATGGGAAGAAATACAATAACCCTTTCTGTTTTGAATTTTTTAATCCTCATTTATCTCTTTGCTATCATGCAAATCCTGAAAAAATTAAAGGCATCGAGAAGTATCTAAGAAAAAAGAAATTAGAATTTAAATTTAAAGTCTCAAAAATTTCCATTATAGATAAGGACGAGTATAAAATCTATAAGCATCTACCAATAAAATAAAATAGAAAAAATTTAATGCTTGCTTACTGTAAGCCTTTTCTTTGCAACAGTAACCAATCTGTTTCCGGAAATTATTACATCGACTTTTGGATCGCCTGCTTTGAATCGTCTTACGATCGCGCTTCTTTTTCCGAAAGACTTTCTGTAGTTCTTTCCCTTTACCTTGATTGTCGCCATTACTTTGAACCTGTCTATAGGTTCGAGTTTCATTACCTTTCCTGTGAAAGGACCGGATTTTGTAAAAGCCATAGTTATCACCTGTTTATTTTATAGCTGAAGCTCTATACTGACGTTTTGTCAGCATTGTAATTTGACCTCTTTCGTTCAGTGTGAAACTTACCCAAGGATCTTTTTGCTGAAGTGCTCTCCTTAGAAGTTCTGAACTCTTTCCTGTCTTTCTCTTGTATTTCTTTCCACCAGGACCTTCAACAATCAATTCAATGTATCTAGAATTAACTGGTTTTGCATCTACTATCTTTCCTTTGAACGGTCCTAATCTTGAATAGCTCGTTCTTGGCATGTTATCACCTCATTTTAAACATAATTTATATATGAATTGCCTCTGAATTATATAAATGTTTCTAATGACAATCTGTTTTCATTCTCGCGTAACAACAACTCTACTGAAAAGGTTTAAATAGAATTGTTTCATTGGATAATCCATGGCAATATATACAAGAGACGAGATCCTGAAATTGATCAAGGCAAAAAAAATAAAAATAACACCTTTTAATAAAAATAACATAGGTCCTGGTTCTATAGATCTTACATTGTCAAACAAGATAAGAGAGTTCAAGCAGGTATGGAGAACCTTTGACATAAAACCAGATTCTGATTATAAAAAAATAACAACCACAAAAACTATCAAGAACTATCATATAATCAAACCAAAAGAAAGCGTTATAGCTATAACAAAAGAAAAAGTTTCATTGCCAGAGAATATCTGCGGATGGTTGATGACGAGAAGCAGATATGCAAGGCTTGGACTTGTTGCAGTTTCTTCTTTTGTCCAGCCGGGCAGCGAAAACAAGCCTGTCATAGAATTATTCAACTCTGGTCCGAGACCGCTGGCATTGTATCCTAATATTAAGTTAGTGCAGATGATTCTCGAGACAACATTGGGAACTGCAAAATACAAAGGAAAATTCAAGCAACAAGCAATATAGGTCATTCTAATGTACACACACAACATAGATCCAACATTATTGAACCTAGGACCTTTAGAAATAAGATACTACGGTCTTGTCTATGTTCTCGGTTTCATAATCGCGTTCTTTGTACTTGATCACTACAGGAAAAAGGGAGAACTTAAGATTACAAAAGATGATCTCTATAATCTAGTCATATACATTATCATCGGCGTTGTTTTAGGAGCAAGACTATTCGAAGTGTTTGTCTGGAACCCTGTATATTATTTCCATAATCCTTTGAAGATAATCGCGTTCTGGGAAGGGGGCATGTCTTTCCACGGAGGCTTGATTGGCATATTGATTGTAGGCTATCTGTTCTGCAGGGCAAAAAATATCAGGCTTGCGAAACTCGCAGACCTGCTCACTATTCCAGCGATCTTCATACTCGCATTGGGGAGGATCGCGAATTTCATCAACGGTGAATTATGGGGCACTGTCACAAATGTTCCTTGGTGCGTCAAGTTCTCAGGAGCTGACGGATGCAGGCATCCTGCGCAACTGTACGGAGCAGGCAAACGTTTCCTTATACTGTTCTTTCTTTTGTTTGTGAACAGGAAAAAACACAAAGACGGTTTCATCTTCTGGATGTTCATCTTTCTTTTCGGTGTGGGAAGATTCCTTCTCGATTTCTATAGAGATAATCAAAGATTATTCGGCCTTAGCATGGGACAGTATCTAAGCCTGATAATGGCAGTAGGAGGTATTATAATACTTGTCAAATACTATTGGCAAGATTTGAAGAACATCTGACAGCGATAAATTTATAAACATATGTCCTATTCATTTATATAAGAAAGAGGTGAAGAGAAATAGTTAGCAATTTTATGATTGACCTGTGGAACAGCATCATAGAACTTCTCATAGCTCCTAAACTGTATCCTGAAATGATCTGGATGATCATTCCTTTGGTCATTGTGACGATTGTCATGACTTTCTATTTCGGAATGTATAAACGAGAGCAGCTGGGTTGGAATACTGCAGTAGGAAACAGCCTTGTGCTGATCTTTGTCTCTATCGATCTTCTAAGGCACATCTTTAACCTATCATCTCCAGGAAGCGTATTCAATTATACAGAGGTTCCTTTCAAGAGTGTAGTTGCAGGATTGATTTTTCTAGAAGGTCTGCTCCTTATGTTCATCAACATGATGCATTTCCTTCCTAAAAGAATCGCATTCGCAATATCTTCTCCATTGCCTGTGAATCTGACTGCATACTTAGTGATGACCATTGTCTATACAGAAATGGTGTTTGATTTCGCGACATTGTGCGCAGCAGCAATCATATTCATCGGATTCTATGGTATCTTGAAATTTGTCCAGCTTGCAGAAAGAGCTTTGATCAAAAAGATAGCCCTTGCAAAAGTCGCAGAAGAAAAGAAAGAGATAGATACTTCGAAAAAAGAACTGGAAAAAGAGAAAGCGCAATTGGCATTGAAGGAAAAGATGATAAAGAAAGAAGAAGAATTAGAGAAATTAGAAGAGAAAGGAACAAAAAAAGCAATAGGAAAAAAAGGCTCGGCAACACCTAAGAAAAAGAAATCTAAACGAAAGATAACAGTCAAGGTCAAAAAAAGAGGTAAAAAGAAAAAATAAATTTTATGAGGTGATGAAAAATGAAATGGGGAAGAAGAAATCCAGGAACTCTTGGACCTTTCAGGGGAAAGATAGTCGGCCAAAGATCTCTGAAAGACGGAATGATAAAACTTTCCATAAGAAACACTTATGACGGAAAGACACACAGCTACACAGTCTCTCCAAAAAGTCAGCTGCTAAGGTTCAACAAGCAGTACCAGGGAGATGTTTCGTTCATGCTTAATCTGGACGGAGAAATAGAAAGCCTTGGAAAGATGAGGCCTTCTGTTGTGAGATCATTAAAAAGAACAGGGGAATATTGAGGTGATAAGATGGCAAGTCCGAAAAACATGCCTATGAAAGGAAAGATTGTCAGGAAGAGCAAAGTAAAGCAAGGTTACATGCTGACGATCGAAGGGCCTAGAGGAAAAAAATACAGCAAAAGAGTAGCAGACAAATCCATACTCTTGAAACCAATTCCTGGATGGGACTGGTCTGTGGCATTCAATGTTAAACCAGACGGAACTGTCTGGAATGTCAGAAGACAGATGCCTATGGGAAAAGGCTACAAACGTTAAGTCAAGTGTTTTTTTATTTTATTTACTTTCCCTTAATTACAAACTTTCTAAAATAAATTTTCTCTTTCTTTTTTGTAGCCCAGCTAGATTCATTTCCTCCAAAAAATAAGCTAAACATGACTTCATCAACATCATACCCTTTATTTTTTCTCAGATTGATTTTTTTGTTTAATACTTTCTTGCCATTAATCCACGCCATAATGCTGTCTTTTTTTCTTGTATCCTTGGCCAGTTTTATGTTCATAGTAATTGTATACCATTTATTAGATTTAACAAATATTCTTCTATTCTTGTATTTATATACAATATCTTCACCCCAATTTTTTGATTCATGCCTTTCAGGGTAATATATATACTGTACTAGGTAGGCTTTGTAAGGATCTTTAATCAAATGGTATAGATCATTCTGAAAGTTTACTACTCTCCACATCAATCTTGCAGAAAATCCATTTTTGTCTTTGGATCCGCCTCCAGGGCAACTTCCTCCACCTAATCCGGGCAGTTTACCTCCTCTAACAAAGTTAAAATTATCGCCAAACATAATATCATACTCAAAAGTAACATCTGTTAAGCCGCCTGGTAATTTTAATCGCCAAAAAGAACCGCCGTTACTCAAGCTATTCTTCGGAATTGTGATCTGTAAAACATTCTCTCCTCTTATCTTTACAATCCTACATCTTTTCTCTGTTATTCCCCTTCTGGGCTTAGAATTGTCCCAATCTTTAGAAAAAGTATCGAGGCCATATAATCCAACTTTATGATCCTTAAAAACTATAATTTTTGAATATCTATTTTTGGTTTTCTTTACCAGTTTATTTCCTCCAGATGACGACCATGCTTATGTGAGATGTTTTTTTATTTTATTTATTTCTTCTATGAATTTGTTGACTTCTTCTTCTGTATTATAAAGATAGAATGAGGCTCTTGCGCTTCCGTTCATTCCGTGCGCATTGAACCAGCTGTGGTCGCAGTGCGCACCGCTCCTCATCATGATGTTCGCGCTCTGGTCAAGAATCATCGCAATGTCGTGCGGAGTCATCTTCTTTATGTTGAATGAAAAGATACCGCTTCTTTTTTCTGCGTCAACAGGACCTAGTATTTCAACTTTGTCCTTCAAGGCTTCTGTCGCCAATGTGTTTAATTTTTGCTCATGCTTTTCAATATTCTTCAAACCGGTCTTTGACAAATACCTTGCTGCTTCTCCAAGGCCCATTATGCCTGCATAATTCTGCAGTCCCGCCTCTAATTTCATCGGCAGTTCCTCGAAATTGTAAGTAGTGTAAGTTGTCTCATCCACTGTGCTGCCTCCAACAATCAATGGATTGAGCTGTTCAAGTGCTTTTTCCTTTCCGACAAGAACGCCTGTCCCGCTCGGACCTAACATCTTATGGCCGCTCGCTGCAAAAAAATCACAGTCCAGTTTCTTTACATTTATTTCCTTGTGCGGTGCAGACTGCGCACCGTCCAGAAGAACAAGACTGCCATTGTCATGCGCTATCTTTATAATCTCTTTTACAGGATTCACAGTACCGTCCATGTTAGATACATGGACAACAGAAACGAGTTTTGTATTTTTATCCAGTTTTTCCTGAAAATCATCAATATTGCCGAATTCGAACCACTTATGATTGATACCTCTCTTTGAAAGAAATTGTAATGGAAGTAAGTTGCTGTTGTGCTCCTTGTCAGAAGAGATGACTGTGTCTCCTTGTTTCATGCCAAGACCATTGATCACAAGGTTCAAGGCTTCTGTCGTATTCTTTGTGAAGATAATTTCCTTATTGCTTTTTGCATTGAAAAATTTCCTTATCGTCTTTCTACTTTCATCTATTTCCTTGTCCACTTGTTTTCCAAGCTTATGCAATGACCTCTCTCCGCAAGAAGGAAATTCCTTGTAGTATTGAAGAATCTTATCTATAACTTGATTCGGCCTGAGGCTCTGGCAGGCATTGTCGAAATAGATTATTGGTTTTCCTTTTAGATTTTTCTGCAGTACTGAAAAATCATTCCTTATCTTTTCAACATTGAATCCCATCATACTTCAGCTATTTCTAGCTCCTCGTCTATTATCTTCTGGAAAGCCTTTATCGGTTTCGGACCGATGATGGTCCTTCCGTTTATGAAAAAAGTAGGAGTGCCTGAAACACCTGCCTTGATGCCTTCGTCAAAATCTTTCTCGATCTCTTCCATGTATTTGTGAGAGTTCATGCACTGGTGGAACAACAGCATGTTCAAACCTATTCTTTGAGCAGCATCAACTATGTGATCGTCCGGATGCACATTGCCTCCTCCGCACGCTTCCTGCTCGTCAAATATCTTCTCGTGCATCTCCCAGAATTTATCTTGTCCTTGCTCTAATGCACAGTTCGCAGCTTCAGAATGTACGCTTGCGCTTCCATGCAATTGCTCTATTGGAAAATCCCTAAAGACATACCTTATCTTTCCTTCATACTGTTCTAAAATTTCATTAACAACAGGCTGCGCATCCCTTGTGTAAGGACACGAATAACAGCCGAATTCTATGATCGTGACTGGTGCATCTTCCGGACCTATACCAGGATCGTCATCAACATCAGGAGGTATTATCTCGCCGTCGTATACTTTCTGCAATTCTGAGAAGTGTTCTCCTTCTAATGCGTTAAATATGCAGAAGCCTCCTGTATCTTCAGGGCCATAGCAGTTTCCATACTGAATATAATTGTAAGTGCTGTAACCTGTGTATGCAAGGCTTGCAAAAAACAATATTACGAAAATCACACTGAGCACATTGAAGTATTTGAACACAAGTCCTGCTGTCAATGGACTTTTTTTCATCAGTTTGCCTACAATCTTTCCTTTTATTCTGTCATCAAGATTTGTCTTGCATTTTCTAAATGTAACTAACCTGAATGTACAGTCAAAAGCTTCTTTTGCAAGAGGCCTGAAACTAGCAGAAAATATCGCTAAAACCCCAAATACTATCGCCGCTATAATGCATATCATTCATTAACACCCACTATTAGGTTTATTCAATTCTGAACGATATTTAAAGCTTTTGCTTTATAAATATTGTGAATGGTGCGAACCAGATTAAAGTGATGAAGTATAAACATTTATATATCACAACAGGCTAAACAGATGGTAATATGGCAAAAAAAGAGGTCACTTATGATGTTGTGATTGTCGGCGGAGGCCCTGCAGGACTTACTGCTGCGAACAATGCAGCCAGGAGAGGTCTGAAAACACTACTTCTTGAAGCTGGCAAAAAGACAGGCGGAAAACCGCACCAGTTCTATCCTAACAAATGCCTTGAGGATCATCCTGGTTTCCCAGATGGAATCACAGGAGATGATCTTACTTTACGTTTATGGAAACAGGCAAAAAATGCAGGTGTAAAGATAAAGAAGCATGAAGAAGTTATTGACATAGACAGTTCGAAAAGGATCAAAATAGTTATTACTCCATTAAGCAAATACAAGACAAAGACCGTCATTTTATGCACAGGAATGCAGCGGACGCCTCGCAAATTGCCGCAACTTTTGAAGTACAAAGGAAAAGGAATACATTACATTGTGCGAAAACCAGAACTGTACAAGAAAAAGAATGTTCTTGTTGTAGGAGGAGGCGACAGCGCGTTCGACAATGCGAACTGCATGGCAAAGTTTGCGAAAAAAGTCACAATCATAGTAAGAAAAGACAAGGCAAAAGCAAAAGCGAGCAGTGTGAAAGAGGCAAAAAATAAAAAAGTGGACATCTTATTGAATACAGAGATAAAGAATGTTAAATTAAAGAACCAGCATCCTTCAGAAGTTGTTCTGATAAATAATAAGACGAGTGAATTGAAGACAATAAAGGCAGAAGACATCATCGTGAATATTGGTTATGTGACGAGCACGGATTTCCTGAGAAAAATAGGATTGAAACCGAACAAGGACGGCACAGTAAAGACGAGCGAGCACATGGAGACAAATATTGCAGGAATCTTTGCTGCAGGCGACATTGCATCAGACGTGAAACTGGTGAGCGTGGCATGCGGACAGGCAGTCATCGCTGCTGTAAATACTTTCAAATACATCAATGCAAAGAAATGGCAACAGAAAAAACACATATACATTCCAGAAAAAAAGAAAAAAGTATGTGGAAAATAAAAAAATTTATTCTCCTTCTTCTCTTCTGATGACTTTCAAGCTGTCTATCTTCAGAGTTATCGGAATCGGAACAGCTGCCTCTAACAGTTCGACAACAACCTCTTCCTTTTCCTTGTCCACTTTCGTGATCTTGCACTTTTCTCTCTTGAAAGGTCCGCTGATGATCTCTGCGATGTCTCCTTTCTGGATATTGACTTCTTTCTTCACAGTCTCTACCATGTGCTCGATCTCTTCGTAAGGAACAGCTTCTGGAAGTACGCCTCGCGCGTATGGAACTTCGAAAGCAGCAGTCTCTGCCTCGACCTTGTTGCTCGCTTCCAAAAAGATGTAACTCCTCATGCCGTGAGGTCTTATTATAGAATAAATGTCAAGTTTTCTTTTCTTTGCATTCGCTGCAAGAAAATCAACTACCTGATCTTCCCTGTTAGCAGTTGTCCTTAGAGAAAAGATCATAGGCTTGTTGCTTTTTTCTTCTGCTTTCTGTTGCTGTTCCTGCGATTGTTCTTGTGGTTGTTCTTGTGGTTGTTCTTGTGGTTGTTCTTGTGCGTCTTCTGTCATCTTAGAAACCTCCGGATGTTATGACGTGCGCAACCATGCTCACTATAAAACCTATCAAGCCGATCAGTATCATGCCTAGTCCGCTGACCTTGACAATCGTCTTGAACTCTTCTCTAGAAGGCTTCTTGGTAACTTTCAAGACTCTCCTACATTCAATAATATAGCTCTTTAACTTTTGATAAACCATTTTACTTACTCCTTTGCATTATTTAACAAACTCTATGCCGAGTTCGTTTTCAACCTCTTTCTTTCTTACATCAGATGCCTTGTGGCTCGGTCCAAAGATCTGTTCGCTCTTCACACCAGTCACGATAAGCATCGTCCTGATTATGCCCTGCAAGTCATCGCTTATCTGGGCGCCCCAGATGATCCTTGCATCCTTTGACAATAATTCGCTTATGGTTTCGACAATCTTTCTTGCTTCGTCCAATGTCATGTCGGGTCCGCCTGAGACATTGATCAGTGCGCCGTTCGCGCCTGAAATCTCGACGTCAAGCAACGGGTTGTTCAATGCCTTTTCTACTGCCTCTACTGCCCTGTTCTCTGTGTCAGATTCGCCGACACCGATAAGAGCGACACCGCCTTTTCCCATGACAGCTTTTATGTCTGCAAAATCCAGGTTCACCAAACCGGTTTTTGTGACGAGTTCTGCAATGCCTTTCACAGCATTTGTCAAAATTTCGTCAGCGACCTTGAATGCAGTACCCAACGGAAGGTCAGGTGCCAATTCAAGCAATTTGTCATTCGGAATAACGATCAATGTATCGACAATCGCTTCCATCTTTTCCAGACCGTCGATGGCGTTCTGGTATCTTCTCTGGCCTTCCATTGTGAAAGGCACAGTGACTATGCCGACTGTCAAGCAGCCTGCTTTTTTTGCGATCTCTCCTGCTATCGGTGACGCACCAGTTCCTGTGCCGCCTCCAAGACCGCAGGTGATAAAAACCATGTCAGCGCCCTTGATGCTGTTCTTGATTTCTGATTCACTCTCTTTTGCAGCATCCCTTCCAAGTCTTGGTTCGCTTCCTGCGCCAAGACCGGCAGTGACTTCTCTTCCTATCAAAATTTTTTTGTCAGCAGTTGTGTATAACAAATCTTGTGCATCAGTATTGATCGCGATTGTTTCTGCACCCTTGATGCCGACCTCGCTTATTCTATTGATGGTATTGTTGCCGCCACCACCGCAACCGATGACCTTGATCTTTGCTGACTGTTTGCCTAAAAAATACTTAAGTTCTTCATCAGTATTGTGATAAGGCTCTGCATACTCAGGCCTCTTTTTCATACTGTCATCCGCAGTTACTTGAACCGGTCTTTCTCTTCTGTCATCGACAGGTTGTTGCACTGCATTTTGTATCAAATCGTCCATCTCACTCACCTTAACCTTTGTAAGGCAATAGTTATATTACTAATATATAAAATTATTTAATCTCCACTTCTTTGATTCCTGTCGTCGATTTCAGTTTTTCTGCAAGAGGCTGTTTAAGTTGTTCAATTATTGTTTTCATTTCGTCAGCAACCGGTGATGATTCTGACTTGAAAGTTATTGTCGCTTTATTTTCTTTAACCTCTAGTTGGTAATTATCTTCCTTGAAATGAGTTTCCATGTAGATGACTGCATTTATCTTTTCTTTCATGTCTGTAATTTTCTTTACTGCTTTTATTTTATAATCAACATCTTTTCCAGACAATGGATGATTGTAATCAACTAAGACACGTCCGCCACTGATGCTCTTTATTGTCGCGATCGCGCCGTCAATATTGACTTGCAATCCTGGAACAGGATTGATTTGCTGCGATGTGAACTTGTTTTTTGGTATCAATTTGATCAATTGAGCATTCTTTTTTCCGAACGCCTGTTCTGGTTCAAGTTTCACACTATATTCTTTGCCTATCTCTTTTCCGATAATGAAATCTTCAAGACCTTTCAACAGATGTCCTTCGCCGACACATATTGTTACAGTTCCATACTTTCCAGAAGGATTATGAATGCCTGCTTGTTTTGCCTTTGCCTCATCTGTAGTATCAAAAAGTTTACCTTCTACTTCACCAGAATATTCGATCTGAATAAAATCTCCCTTGCTTATTGTTTCAGCCATTTTTCATATTACCCGTGTTAATTTTAGTTCCTTTCATTCATAATAGAGAAGAACTAATATGTGTGTGAATGAGACCTCTTATATATAAAGCTTACGGGCTCTATTGAGGGATGGTCGCTGCCATGCGTATATTAGAGCCTAATAATGCTGCTGCGTCATCGTCATCCTCGGTCCATACTGCGTGCGGAACCAGTATCTTTCTTCCTTCAACCATCTCGAAAACACCAAAGATGTGATTGACATTACAGTAGCGCCAAGGAATTGCCTTGTTCCTGTCCTCTGATTCAAAATAAACATAGTGCTTTGCAGCCTTCCATTCACTAGGAGTAATTCCGAGATTCTCTCTTCCTACATAACGTCCGCCATAGATTTCAGTACCTCTATTTCTTGCATCTGCGAGGATCGCATCCATCTTGTCAGAATCAGGAGGCCTGTGATTAGGACCAAAAACATTGAGTAAAGCTATCCTGCCTGGATGCACAATTTCCTCTGGCGATTCAAACTCGCGAACCACTTCTTCCTGGGTCAATCCTTTATATGCTTTCAATAAGTTATACTTCAATGCGCCGAGAATAACAAATCTTGCGTGTGGACAATATGGTTCCTCTTGGTACACTCTCTCTCTTGTAGCCTCTATGTCCAGCAGATGAGTCGCGTCTGCATCAGCAGCCAACTGCTCAAGCTTTTCCATGTCTATTTCCTTGCCCATGCCCTGACAGATTTAGAACAAACATATAAATCTTTTTCTTTACTTTCTTGGTACAAAACAACCCTTAAATAGAACTGAATTTTTTTATACTGCATGGGGAGAAAGGGATATTATCTTGTATTCGAGGGGCCGGACGGAAGCGGAAAGACGACGCAGTCACAAAACACATTAAAATATCTAGAAGAATTAGGCATGAAAAAGGATGAGGATTTCATCTATCTGCGCGAGCCTGGCGGAACAAAGATAGGCGAGAAAGTCAGACAAATACTTCTCGACCCTGAAAATGAAGACTTGGCTGACAGGACAGAGAGTCTTTTATATAATGCATCGAGAAGCCAGACAACAAAGCAGATAGTGATGCCTGCTGTTGACGCAGGGAAATTGGTTGTTGCAGACAAGTCTTATATTTCTACTATTGCGTATCAAGCAGTTGCATTGGGCATGCCTATCGATCAAATAGAGCAAGTGATTATGTTTGCCATCTATAATTTTACACCTGATTCTGTTTATTTGTTTGATATTCCTGTAGAAGTTGGATTATCTAGATGCGGACAAGGAGGGAAAGACAGGATAGAGCAAAGAGATACAAGCTATCATGAAAGAGTCAGGAACGGTTATCTATTATACGCACGCGCAAACAAGGACATTTTCAGAATTTTTGATTCAACCCCTTCTGTCGAAGAAGTCTGGGAACAAGTCAAACACGATCTAGACAACAGAGTCCTGGAAGAATGGTTCGAAAGAAGCGGAAGATAAAAAAGAAATGATTTTTATTTTCCTGTTCCTGTACCGCCTTCCATACTTTGTTCTTGTTCTGCAAGCTCTCTATTAAAATTATAATCCTGACTCTCTTCTTTTGGAACGTAAGCTTCTGCCGAGATCATGACCAGCGATTTTTCAGTTGGTAAAGGTATTTCTGCTACACCTACTGCAGCTCTTGTTGGCAATACTCTTGCTAACCTGAAAAATTTCTTGTATGCTGCATTCATTGCGTCCCAGTTGCTTTCCATATCCTTCAAATAGACAGTAACACTAGTAATATTATATCTATCTCCTCCGACTTTAGTAAGGACCCCTTCAAGATTAGCTAATGCTCTTGTTGTTTGTCCTTCTGCGTCATCAGGACTGTCCAACCCTTGTACGCTATGATTCATTGGAAAATCTGCACACATCCCAGAAGTTTTAACTTCAAAATATAAACCATGGTCTATTGCAATCGCCTGACTGTAAGGCCCTGGTTCTGGCGCCTCTTTTGAAAGCAATTGTTTAACTAACATATTATCATCCCCCATATTGATTTTCTCTTTCAAAATAGAATGAATATTTAAGAATTTCTAAAAAAGAAAAATTTAAAAAAATTATTGAAGCCTGTCTAACAGTCCTTTTTCCTGTACAATCTCAAGAAAGCTCTGTGCAGCTTCTCTGTCAATCTCATCAGGATCCATTTCTCTTAATGCTTCCCTGCATCTTTCACATTCCTGAAGATGCGCGACTGCGAAATCATAGTCAGGATGACCTTCTCCTAATTCAAGGCTGTTCACCAGGTAATGGTGCGCAGCTTCGCAAGGATCGATTACTCTTAATCCTTGAAGTTCAGCGTCTTGTTCTGTTAATCCGGTTCTATGTTGGTGTGTGTACATCTTTGTGTACCTCCGTTGAGTTTTATGTAATATAAAAAAGCTGTATATAAAACTTATCTATATTATCTATACAATCTCTGTTGTCTCGTAGTCTCTTTTTTCCATTCCTAGTTCTGTATCAATGTCCCTAGCAATCGCTTTCAGGTTTAGGAAGACATTGTCAGTGTCTCTTCTTATTTCATCGATCAACTCTTCCAGGTTAGAGACTCTAAGGATGTATTTTCCTTTTTCAACAACTATCAGGCCGGAACTTATTAAGTTTGTTAAGTGATGTACAACAGTTCCCCTGCTCAAGTTCAATCGATAAGCCAGTTCATCAGAACTTATTGGCCTGTGCTGTTTCGCAGCTTTCAATAATTCAATAAAGATTCGGAAGCAACTAGAATTCTTGTCTCTTGCAGAAAACAATCCCAGGCTCTGGCAGAACCACTGAAGGTCCTTGTTTATCAGTTTCTTGGCCGGCTTCCTGATCTTCACGATTGTCAGTTTCTTGAATTCTGTTATCATAAATAGGCATAAAGACCGCAAGATTTATATAGTTTTTGTTGTTTTCTAGTTGTTGTGGTTGATTTAAAATCAACGAAGATTATTTAAAGCTTATCCAATTACTCATGTAAAAGGTGAAATTATGGCTAAAGAAACAGGGGAAAAAAGTGAAGATGGCAAAGAAGTGATGATAAAGGAATTGACAGAGACAGCAAAGAGAGTGCAGGCTGATTTTGAAAACTACAAGAAAAGAGTGGAAAATGAAAAGCAGGAATTCATACAGCAGGCAAATGCAGATTTACTAAAGAAACTGCTTAATATAATAGACAACTTTGAGCTTGCATTAAAAAACGAGCAATCGCCTGAAGACTTTGCAAAAGGTATTGAACTCATATACGCACAATTAAGAGAACTTTTAACACAAGAAGGCGTCAAGGAGATAGAGACAGAAAACAAGCAATTTGATCCTTACCTGCATGAAGCAATGATCACTGGTAATGATGAGACAAAAAAAGACAACCAGATACTTGAAGAATTCCAGAAAGGTTACACAATAAAAAACACAGTACTAAGGCACAGCAAAGTCAAAGTTAATAAACTATAGTTACTTTCATATTCAAAAACTTGAGAGGATGATGTTAACATGAAAATTACAACTAAAACCACAAAAGAGGAGCTGATAAGAAAAGGCAATTGCGAAAACCAGTGCGGCAAGTGCTGCACAAGATCGAGCGGAATCGTTTTGCCGCACGAGGTAAAACGGATTGCCAAGCATCTTAAGATGCCAGAAGAAACGTTCAAGAACAAGTATCTTGAACCGCACGAAAGATTCCACACAACCCATCACAGGATCAAGCAAAGAAGAGTGCACCCCAACATAAGCGGTTCGTGCATGATGCTGAGTCCTGCAGGCAAGTGCAGGATACACGTTTCAAAGCCATTGTACTGCAAAATAACGACCTGCCAGGAGCACGGGCATGACGCAGTGATATGGTATGATCTGAAACACTTTGTGAATGCAGAGGACCCGCAGTCAATACGTGAATGGGCAGAATACCTGCACCACGGAAAATCAATCAAAGGCGGAGAACTGCACCAGATCGTTCCGAACAGGAGAAAGCTGAGATGGATGCTGGAGTACGGCGACCTTCAGGAAACGTCTGATGAGATCGCAAAAAGAATCAAAAAAGAATTAAGAAAATAATTTCATGCTCAAAAAGGATTGATGTTTACAAATAAATATTGGGAGGTATGAGAAAATGGCAGAAGCTAATACAGGAAAAACAATTGGTATTGACTTAGGCACTACTTTCAGTGCAGTAGCTGTGATGGAAGCTGGAAAAGCTACAATCATTCCTAATTCTGAAGGACAAAGAACTACACCTAGTGTCGTCAGCATAAAGGACGGTGAACGTATAGTAGGACAGGTTGCAAGGAATCAGGCAATCACTAATCCGACGCACACAGTAAGAAGCATCAAGAGACACATGGGCGACCAGAATTTTAAGGTTAATATAGAAGGAAAGGACTATACTCCGCAAGAGATAAGTGCGATGATTCTGCAGAAACTAAGGACAGATGCAGAAGCATATCTTGGGACAAAGGTGACAAACGCAGTAATCACTGTTCCTGCATACTTCAATGACAGCCAGAGGCAGGCCACAAAAGACGCAGGCACTATCGCAGGTTTGAATGTTTTAAGAATTATCAACGAACCTACTGCTGCTTCTTTGGCATACGGTCTAGATAAAGGAAAAGAACACACGATCATGGTTTTTGACTTTGGCGGAGGTACTTTCGACGTCAGTATTCTGGAATTAGGAGATGGTGTGTTTGAAGTAAAGGCAACCAATGGTAACAATCTTCTAGGCGGAGATGACATTGATCAGCTATTGATAGACTGGATGGCTGACGAGTTCAAGAAAAAGAACGGCATTGACCTTAGGGAAGATGCGACAGCACACCAGAGATTGAGAGAGGTCGCTGAAAAAACAAAGATTGAATTGAGCGCGAAACAAAAAAGCACAATCAATGTTCCTTACATCACAGCTGACGCGTCAGGTCCTAAGCATCTTGAGATGGAACTGACAAGGGCAAAGTTCGAGGAATTGATAGAAGATGTCTTGAGAAAATTAGAAGAACCTACTAAGATTGCAATGGACGACGCAAAGATCGACAAACTTGATAAAGTGATTTTTGTCGGCGGAAGCACAAGGATACCTTCTGTCCAGGCTTTGGTAAAGAAACTTACTGGTTTGGACGGCGACAAGAGCGTTAATCCTGACGAAGCAGTCGCAATGGGCGCTGCGATACAGGCAGGAGTTCTTGGCGGAGAAGTCAAGGATGTCCTATTGCTGGACGTCACACCTTTGAGTCTTGGTATCGAGACATTGGGCGGAGTGTTCACGAAATTGATTGAAAAGAATACCACGATTCCGACAAAGAAAGGCCAGATCTTCAGCACTGCTGCAGACAACCAGACAGCAGTCACTATCAGAGTATTCCAGGGAGAAAGGGCAATGGCGTCTGGAAATAAATTATTAGGGCAGTTTGACCTTGTAGGAATTCCGCCTGCACCACGGGGCGTGCCTCAGATCGAGGTAACTTTTGATATTGACAGCAACGGCATAGTGCACGTAAATGCGCAGGACAAAGGGACTGGCAAGGAACAGAGCATCAAGATAACTGGTTCTGGAAACTTATCTGATGCAGACATAGATAAGATGAAGAAAGAAGCAGAGAAGTTTGCAGAAGAGGACAAGAAACAGAAAGAAAAAATAGAGACAGAGAACGAGGCAGACAGCATAATCAGGCAGGGTAAGAAGACTCTCGAGGAGTTCGGTGAAAAGATAGACAAGAATCTGAAAGAAAAGATAGAGAACGGCCTGAAGGATCTTGAAGAGAAAAGAAAGCAGGGAGATCATGAGCAGTTGAGAAAAGCAATCGATGAATTCAACAAGACACTGCAGGAGATTGGCTCGCAAGTCTATCAGCAGGCTGCTGCGCAACAAAAAGCAGAGCAAGGAACAGGAGAGAAGAAAGAAGAAAAGAAAACTGATGAAAATGTTGTAGACGCAGACTTCAAGGAAGAGGAGAGCAAATAAGATGGTCGAAGAAGAGCAGAAAGAGAAAAAACAAAAACATTTATTAATCCGGGTCTTGTTTGATGACCAAGGGACCAGCTTCAGGATAGACATGCAGAAAGCAGGCATGACTACACAGGAAGCCCTTGGCATATTGGAGATCGCAAAGACACAGCTGATCGCAGAGGTCAAGCAAAACCAAGTTGTTACTTCGCACGAAGACAAGAAATAACAACAGAGAGGCGAAAATACATGCATATAATCAACCAGGATCTAATAGACAGATTTATTGAGTTCATACACAACATAAAACCAAATGATAAAATCGCTATTTTTTACGACAATGATCCTGACGGAGTGTGTTCTGGCGTCTTATTGTACAAGGCATTGAAGAACCTTCTCGGATGCGAGCCTGTGATCTTTGAATGCGCACCCCATGATGAAACTTCTTATTATGACGAGATTATTGTCCGCCTAAAAAGAAAGAATGTCAACAAGATATTCATACTGGACCTTGTTGTAGAAAGCAGGCATGAAGTCATGAAGAAACTCGAAGAGTTTGCAGAATTGGTGATAATCGACCATCATCCGCTCGAGAAGAACATCAGTTCAGATAGAACGATATTCATCAAGCCTGAATTGTATGTGATAGGCATCAATCCGACAAGATACTGCACAACTAAACAGGTGTTTGATCTCTTGTCGCACGTGATTGACATATCAAAATATGAATGGCTCGCAGTTATGGGCATAATAGGAGATTATGCGTACGACAGCTGGCAGGACTTCATGGAGCATTGCTTCAGGAAGTACGATGTTAAGGAAGAGCCTGACATCTACCAGACAATGTTCGGCAAGGCTACAAGATACCTTAATTATGTCAGGACAATAGACAACAAAGAAGTGAAAGAGGTCGCGGAATATCTTCTTAAGATAGAGGATTTCGGGACTGCGTTCAGCATACTTGAAAGATACAAAAAGATAGAAGACGAAATCAATAAATTCATTGACGGATATGAAAAATTTTCAGAAGAATATCCTGAAAAAGATCTCTTGATCGTTCATGTACAGACTGCTTACAAGATCAACAGCAGTGTCGCCACGCAATTGAGCAGGAAGAGATTTCCAAGAAAAGTTGTCATAACTTATTTTTTCACAGACGGTCATGTCTGGGTCAGTGCGAGAAGACAGGACGGAAAAGCAGACATGGGCAAACTTTTGAGGAAATGCATAGAAGGTTTTGAAGAAGCTAATGCAGGCGGACACGTACCTGCTGCAGGATGCAGTATATTGAAAGAAGATTGGCCAGAATTCAAGAAGAGATTGATAGAAAATACAGGAAAATAAGAAGATGGCAAAAGACTATTACGATATTCTAGGAGTTTCAAAAGAAGCGACTAAAGAAGAGATAAAGAAAGCTTACAAGAAATTAGCTAAAAAATATCATCCTGATGTAAATAAAAGTCCTGACGCAGAGAAAAAGTTTAAAGAAATAAATGAAGCTGCTTCTGTCCTTGCAGATAACAAGAAAAGAGAACAGTATGACAGGTTCGGAAGTGCAGAAGGCATCGGCGGTTTTGATTTCAGAGGTTTTGATTTTGGCGGAGGATTCGGCGGAATCAATTTTGACGAGATCTTTGAGATGTTCACAGGAGGGATGAATCCTTTCGGCAGAAGAAGCAGGAGGCAAGGCCCTATCAGAGGAAATGATTTAGCTTATGATCTTGATATTGATCTTGAAGACGCTGCATTCGGTGCAGAAAAACAGATTCTTGTTCCTGTTCTTGTGGCGTGCGAAAAATGCAATGGAAGCGGTGCAGAAGATCCTGATGACATTGAGACTTGTCATGACTGCAACGGCTCTGGTTATGTCAAGAGAAGCAGCAGGACTCCATTCGGCATCTTTGCAACGACATCATCCTGCAGAACTTGCGGAGGCACTGGAAAGTACATCAAGAATTTATGTTCTTATTGTGACGGCGAAGGAAGAGTGCATAAAAATAATAAAATAACAGTCGACATTCCAAAAGGCGTGCACACTGGTACAAGACTTCGTCTTGCAGGCAAGGGAGAGGCTGGCCTGAAAGGAGGAAGAGCAGGAGACCTTTACATCATAATCAGGGTCAAGGAACACGAAATCTTTGAAAGAAGAAACAATGACATCTATGTCCGGGTTCCAATATCATTTGCGCAGGCAGCTCTTGGCGCAGAGATCGAAGCGCCAACCTTGAAAGGAAAAGCAAAACTTAAAGTGCCTGCCGGCACGCAGACAAACACATTGTTTAAACTGAAGGGAAAGGGCATACCCAGCTTGAGCGGGTACGGGTCAGGAGACGAGTTTGTCCAGGTCATAATCGAGGTGCCTAAGAAGCTTACAGCAAAGCAGAAAAAGCTCTTGAAAGAGTTCGATTCCTCGCTCGGCAAGAAGAAATTCAAGATATTTAAATAGACTCATTCTATACATGGCCTTTATAAAGGACTGCATAAGCTTTATAAATAGCTCACAGAATAGTTATCACCAGTTGAGGACTAAAATGGCTGAAATCCTATCTACACAAACAGGAGGCGGATCTGCTGAAAATAATGCATCTCGATTTGATAGTGCTAAGAATGATGTGACTACTAGCAGAAGTAATTTTCTTTATGTATGTGATCCTGTATTTGTCAAGAAAGGAACTGAAGAAGGTTTTGTAAAAGGAGAACAGTTGAGATGCTATGAAATCAGAACAAAGATAGGTTTAGGCGGACAGGCAGTCACTTTCAGAGGAAAAAAGGATCCTAAAAAAGTAACAAAAGATACATTGATGCAGCAGTTCGTAAGACAGAGAGCGCACGATCTTGCAGTTGAAAAAAATAAAGGTTTGGGAGATCTAGGTTCTTTTATTGACAGGGCTGAAAAAGAAGGAGAAGCTATCTGGGAGGATAGAGGAAAAAGAGGCCTGAGAAAAGCTCTTGAAGAGATTATTGAAAAAAGAAGAGAAAAATTACCGGATCTAAGAACTCCGGGCGATGATGTGTGCATAAGAATCACAAAAACATTGAATGAGAATCAAGCAATGAGAATGAACAGGGAAAGAGCGATGTCTGGCATGATGCACCCAAATATTGTTTATGTACATAACTCAGGAGTTATATGTGAAAGAGGGGTTTTCGTATCTGAACTTGTAAAAGGAATAGTCGAGCCTTATAGTTTTTCTCTTGACCAATTGATTGGAGGAATCATACACGCTGCAAAAGGCCTGCACTATCTTCATCAAAACGGAGTTTTCCATAGGGATGTCAAGCCTGAGAACATCTTATTCAAGAGACCTAACGGCACAAACATCAAGGCGAAAGTCATTGATTATGGCCTGGCAAAGATTGTTGATTTTGAAAAAGGAAGCAATAGACTTACATTGTCGCAGGAATTGCTCGGCACCCCATTGTATGCATCCCCTGAACAAATAGAATCTTCAAAATATGCTGATGCGCAGAGCGACATCTATTCATTAGGTGCAACACTATATGAGATTCTTACTTGGGAAAGCCCTATCCCTTACAATCCCAACGAAGGAGATGTAGCAATAGTCATGGGAATAATAAAGAATCTTGAAAATAAATTCTACGGCAGAGAAAGTCTAAAACCTACAAGAATAATGAATGTCGACAGAAGGATCACATTGAGGGAATTATTCGGGCTGTCTTTAAGAGACCAGAAAAAGAAAAAAAATGGAAACGGAAAATTCTTAGAAATCAAGAGAGACGATATTGAAACACACAATGTAAGAATCTGCAATACATTCAGGGAAGCAGGACTGAAGCTATGGAGGCACAAACAGTATCATAATCTCATGAAGAAACTAGAATATCTTGAACTGATCACTGCATGCATGATGCATCCAGGAGAGAATGACAGTACTGATCAAGAAGGAAACTTGCTCCATACAAGAAGATACAGATATCAGACAATGGATGATGTCATTTCAGATCTAGAATCTATTTTGGAAGGCGAGCAGCCTATGATTGCTTTGGAACTGATTTCTAAAAAATATAACGATGCAAAGAGCAGATCAAGAGATCAATACATACACGAAATATTTTCAGACAGAAGCAGATATGCTAAAAGGACAATCTCTGACAGGCTTACCAGCGGAATTTCATATTCTGCAAAAGCGACTGCAGCAGTATTAGGAGGTTTAGTATTTGGAGGCACTGCCGGCTATCTATTAAACCACTATTTGCACATAGGCGATAAGGTAGCAAATTTCGTATCAGACATTGCCGGCAACCTGCCAAATTGACTACTTCTAAGTGGTTAGAAATCGAAACATTTATATATTCGCTATCATAATTTAAGTTCAATTGGGGGAACTTAGATGGCTGAATTAAGGAAATGTCTTAGATGCGGACAGGATATACAATCATATTCACCTATGAGGAAGTGGTGCTTTGAGTGCCGAAAGAAAGTAGGAATCGAACAGGCCAGAGCACGGAAGATAGCCAGACTAAAGTTGAAGAAGAAATAAAATGATAGATAAATTCTGTTTATTCGTGGAACCAAAGAAAACAATTGTTGAAGAGGAGGATCCACAGCCCCATACATGCTCGCTCAGGTATCCTGATTTCTGTGTTGCTACTGCTTATGACCGCGATGAAAATACTGAATCTCAAATATACATCCATCCTACTGCAAGACATTGTCCTTTATTCACGACAGATCCTCAGGCAGCAGAACAGATAAGAGCTTTATACAAACAGTTCAGGACATTCATTCCAGAAGGAATAGAAGCTGTGCTTTTTGATGTTGATGGTGTGCTGATAGATTCTCTTGGTCCGCATGTAGATTTCTGCAGGGACATGAATGAAAGATTCAATGTTGGATTGACAGTGCCTCTGCCTGAAGACGGAAAACAGATCGCAGGAAATCCGATGGATAATTTCCTGAGGAATGCTGGTTTTCCAGAAGAACTGATTTCAGAAATAATGGGCATCTATGAAAGAGAGTTTGGCACAAACTATCCTGTCAGACCGTTTCCTGCTGCACACAATATGCTTGCCATGCTGAACATGGACAAAGTAAAGACAGGAATCGTGTCTTCTAACAACAGGGCGAATGTTGATGTTGCCTTGGAAAAATCACTGCAGTTTGTTGATAGCATTTATACTATAGATACTTGCGACGGAAAAGCAGACGGAATACATAAGACACTGGAAGATCTTTCTGTCCAGCCTAATAGAACAGTATTTGTAGGAGACACATTGAAAGACTACAGAGCTGCAAGAGAAAACAATGTTTATTTCATCGGCGTCAGTTATGGCTGGGAAATCGGGCAAGAACACGATCATCTATTTCCTGTAAAGACTTCTGTGCCATTTTTGATAGATAAATTGAAAGAACTTGTAAAAACAAGGGCCTAAACTCTTAGTTTTCTCTCTAGTGCGCCAACTGCTCTTTCCCAGAATTCCGGACTTGCTTTATCGTCTTCTCTACCTTGTGCACAATCTATTAATGTCCAACCTTCTCTAGAAGCATAGTTTTGTATTGGTTGAGTAAGCATGTCGTGATGGTATGTTGAGGTCGCCAAAATAACCGGTAAACTTAATCCGTCAGCTCTTTCAGCAATCAATAGACCAAGAGGCTGGTTCACTTCTGATTCTTTCATTGCTTTCATAAGTGCTCCATAATAATCTCTTGGAGCATCCTTTTCATAATACAACATACCTAGTGAATTCTTAGCGATTAATGTAGCAGCTTCTTTACCTAGTGTAGTGCTGACTTTTTCAATCGCTCTAAAAATTGGACTTTGTAAACCTTCTTTCACAGTTCCTAGTACAAATCTTGCAAATTTCCTCATGTCTTGGTCTTCTAAATTTACATATTGTCCTAAAACTTCTAGACCTTCGACTATTTTTCTTTCGCCAGGATCTGATTCAGCCATTCTTCCTACTAATTCAACTCCCAAATCGATGTTTCCACTACCAGTTATATTAGGAAAAAAACAATCAGATATCACACCGTCAAATTCTGGATTTTTTAATTTACTTACAGTTTCAGAATAATCTTTTGCCAATTCTACAACATGGCTTCTTGAAGCCAAATACTCTTCTGCTGGGCTTGCGTATTTTGGGTTGTCTTCGACCAATAATATTCTTGCCATTTTCTCTCTTTTTTGTTCTTATTATATATGTCTTGTGTTTGTTAAAAACAAGGGCCTAGGAAGAATGAATGTTTTTCGGGGGAAAGAGATGAAAAACCATAACGTCCCAGGCCTCTTTTAACATAACGATATAAAAAAAGTGGCCCAGGCAGAATTTCAGGGGTGTTGGGGGAAGAAAGACTTCCTGAGCCTCTTTTATTAGTATCTGTATAGTGGTAGTTTTAATCTATATATAAAGCTTTCTATTATTTGCCCCTTCAAAGAGACGAATCTAAGAACAAGCTTAAACCTTAGAATTTAGCCATTTCAAGCCTTATAGAAGCAGATTCTTCATCTCAGCCACAATGTCATCATGAGTCAGGCCGTACTTTTTGAGCAATTCTTCTGCCTTGCCAGACTCTGCAAACTCATTGTATACGCCCATTCGCTTGAGCATGGGTTTCTTGCTGAAATCAATGAAATCCTCGCATAATACTTCTGCCACAGCGCTTCCCAGACCACCATTCACCAGCCCTTCTTCCACAGTCAATATTGGCTTCGGGCATTTCAATATGGCTTCCTTGTCTATCGGCTTTATTGTTGACATGTTAATCACACCAACATGTATGTTTTCGTGCGCCAGTTTTTCAGCAGCCATCAATGCCTTTGTCACCATGTAACCGCAGGCAATGATTGTTGCTTCTTTTCCTTCTTTCAGGATCTGCGCCTTGCCAAACCTGAACCTTGCATTATAGTATCTTCTATGTCTTAGTCTTGGATTCTCGTGCATGTTGAAGTACTTGTTCCTTCCCAACCTCACATAGACCGGGCCTTTGTGTTTCTCAAGGAATTGTGTTACCTGGCCTGCTTCGTGCGCGTCAGCAGGGACAATGACTTCCATATTAGCCAAAGTCCTCATTATGCTGATGTCTTCTATTGCCTGATGTGTCGCGCCATCCTCGCCCACTGTGAGACCGCAGTGTGTCGCGCAAATCTTCACATCCAAATCTGCATAACAGATAGACTGTCTTATCTGGTCCAAGGCTCTTGTTGTGGCGAAAACACCGAACGTAGAAACAAAAACATTCTTTCCGCAGGTAGCCAGGCCTGCTGCAACGCCCATCATGTTCGCTTCTGATATTCCCATTTCAAAGAATCTTTCAGGATGTTTTTCAGCAAAAAAACTGGTTCTTGTTGATTCGGAAAGGTCTGCATCCAACACAACAATATTGGGATCTCTAAGTGAAGCTAATGTTTTTCCGTACGCATCCCGTGTCGCTGATTGTTTTTTCATTCCAGATCCTTTAATGCAATTACCATCTCGTCGTCACTAGGCGCCTTGCCGTGCCATTCTACTTTATTTTCCATGAAAGAGACACCTTTTCCTTTGATTGTTCTTGCTATAATGACAGTAGGTTTGCCATTCATTCTTTTTTTCGCTGCTTCGAGCGCAGAGATTATCTGTTTGTAATCATGACCGTCTATCTCAATGACATTCCAGTTGAAAGCCTGGAACTTTTCTGTCAATGGTTCTGTATCCATTATGTCTTTTGTGAAACCATCTATCTGCAAGCCGTTCGCATCTACTATCGCAATCAGATTATCTAGTTCGTAGTGAGCAGCTGAAAGCGCAGCTTCCCATACCTGTCCTTCGTCACACTCTCCGTCACCTAGCATTACATAGATAGTTGATTTCTTATTATTCAATCTACTGCCAAGAGCCATCCCTACTGCACCTGAAAAACCCTGGCCAAGACTGCCTGTTGAAAATTCTACACCAGGCGTGTCCTGCATGCTCGGATGTCCTTGAAGTCTGGAATCTATCTTTCTGAAAGTTAAAAGACGTTTGTGCATGAAATAGCCACAGTCTGCCAAAACAGAGTACAGTGCAGGACATGCATGGCCTTTTGAAAGAACAAAGCGATCTCTTTCTGTCCACTTGGGATTCTTAGGATTGTGCTTCATGAAACCACGGTATAGGCAAACAAGAATGTCGATCGCACTCAAACTGCCGCCAGGATGACCGCTCTGCGCAGAATGGCACATAATAAGAATATCCTTTCTCATCTCTTTTGCTTTCTTCTGCAGATACTTGATATTCTTAGTTAGTTTGAATTGTACTATAATCTACCACCTCTCTCTTATTCAGATAGTGTTGCGGTTTATAAGCTTTTTCGTTAGATTTTTATACAGAATCGGCCTTTTATTGAGAATGCCGCTCATAGCAATAAAAGCAATCTTGAAATTGGTTTCAGACGAACTAAAGGATTTCGCACCTCCTAGTATAAAGGAAATTATTTCTTTAATTGACAACTATGGCGAAGGCGGGTGGTGGAAGAGAAGAAGATTGCTCAAGAAATTAAATAAGCTAGAGAAGACTTTGCAAAAACGATCAATACACAAGGACGTCTTGCAAGCTTTGAAGACGCAAATATACATATTCGAGAATGGAGAATATGAACTGACTCCATTAGGCGAAATAAGGAAATTATCAAGAAGCAGAAGAATCTTTGAAATACCCATAAACAAATTGAGATTCTATCAGACTCATGTAAAAGTCAAAATGAAAGGAGGGATTCGTGAAAAAGAAAAGTACGTTGGACAGGTCCAGCAATTGTATCGCAGTTTTAAGAATCGCACGGATCCAGAGCTTGATGAAGCTCTTAAAAAAATCCCATTGACAATCCCAATAATTGTTTCAAATATTTATGGAACAGACCTTTATTTAGTGCATAATGGAGTTCACACAGCATATGTTTTTCACAAAAATGGTTATAAGAAAATAGAAGCAGCATTAGATACAGGAAAACCTGTTGTAAAGAATAGTGAATATTTGACCATAGATGAGATAAAACCAGAATAAAAAATCATGCAGGTGCTAGAATTCCACCGCAACAACATCCCGGTCAATCTTTTCCAGGCATCGCTTTAGTTTGTCTGTTATTGAATGCTCTGCCTTCATTATCTGTCCCAGCCTATCAATGATCTGCCTGAACAATCGGATGATGTCGCCTTCTGCGAGGTTAGTTTTCTGCAAAAGTTCTTTAAACTCGCAACCGTCGCTCCACGATCTTACAAGCTCGTCCATGACTGCCAGATTTTTTGGCTTCAATCTCTTTCTTATCAATTGATTGCTCATATTTATTTTAACTCTTGGGTTCTTCATCTTTGTGTAGAATTTATCTGCTCTTCTTGGTTCATATACTATCGCCCCTAAAAGAACATTGATGTCAGACTCTGACAGCTTGTTGAAGACTCCGCCAAATAAAAGTTCTGAGATCAGCATCTCGTCAGCATATATCCTTGCTGCAAACCTTCCTTTATTTGTCAGCCTTCTTGTATTCTTGTCAATATAGCCGTGCTTCATCAATTTTCTTTTCAGATTATTGAAGCTGGCCATGATCCTTACCTGTTTCTTTCTCTTTCTTTTCAACACATAATAACCAAAGCTCTGCTTCAGGATGCCTTCTATCTGATAGTCATCATAATTATCAACAAGATTAAGCACAACATTTGGAGATAGTGCAAACTGGCTCACTATAGGCTCGACATCTCTCGTAGTGATACTGACTATCTTGTTCACATCATCATAACCCTTGTCGACCATTGCAAAGACAAATCCTTGCTTGTCAATGCCTCTTCTTCCTGCCCTTCCTGCGATCTGATAATACTCTTTGCTAAATAGATAACGGAAAGACCTGCCGTCATACTTTCTCAGGCTGTACAGACAGACGCTTCGAGCAGGCATATTGATTCCCACTGCAAAAGTTTCTGTCGCATATAATACTGCGATCAATCCCTTGCCAAATAAGATTTCAACCAATTCCTTTGCCTTTGGCAGCATGCCTGCATTATGTACTGCTACTCCTCTTACAATCATATTCCTCAAATCCTGCATACTCCTCATGCTCTTGATCTTTGGAGGAATTATATCATTATAGATAGAGATTATCTCTGCTTTCTGCTGGTCATTGGTAAATTCAAATTCTTTTGCACATTCCAAACCATTTGAATGGCAGAATTTCCTGCTGAACGTGAAGAAAATTGTTGGCAACAGATCGTTCTCTTTCAGGTTTTCCACTAAAAACAAGTGGTTTGGAGGATTAGGCTCTGGTCTTAAGGATCTTCTCTTGACTCTTCTCTTTCTTGCCTGTGTAATCCTGTAATTTTCCTCCATGGCAACTATTCTCTTCAGTTCATTGCCTTTTACCACGCCTTCATCATTGTCAAACAAAAAATGCTGCAATGGAACAGCTCTTTTAGCGCAAGTAACGACATCAACCTGATGTCCTTTGATATCCCGTATCCATTCTGAAAAGACTCTTGCATTCGGGATTGTCGCAGAAAGGCAAAGGAATCTTACAGATTCTGGACTGAAGATAATGCTTTCCTCCCAGACAGTCCCTCTTTCAGGATCATTCATGAAATGTACTTCGTCAAATACAACATAACTCAAGTCAGGAACAATGCTGTGCTCCACTAACATGTTTCTATATACCTCTGTTGTCATTATCAATATAGGTGCACGATCATTGATAACAACATCGCCTGTCAGAATACCTATCTTATCTTCGCCGTATTCATTGATGAAGTCCCTGTATTTCTGATTGCTCAATGCCTTGATAGGTGCTGTGTAAATAACCCTTTTTCCTTCTTTGATACTCTTGTCAATGATGTAATCTGCAATAAGAGTCTTTCCAGTACCTGTTGACGCACTGACTACTACAGAATTATTCTTCTCGATAGAATGAATAGCATCCTCTTGAAACTTATCTAATGTAAATTGCTTGTATTTCACTTCATACCCCCAGTCATAGTTT
>Ga0180438_10002834_pt1 | contig 27339 bp, 28 predicted proteins | sample SS_ome_12_FD_132455 | JGI IMG/M metagenome (GOLD analysis project Ga0180438, IMG submission 132455) | Hypersaline lake sediment archaeal communities from the Salton Sea, California, USA - SS_3_D_2 metaG | ecosystem: Environmental > Aquatic > Non-marine Saline and Alkaline > Hypersaline >... | reverse complement strand
TTTGTACAGAAGCTTGTGGATGCAGGTCTGAACAGCGCACAGGTTTCCATCGAAGGTCCAGATGCAGAAACACATGACTACATTGTGGGAGTTCCAGGAGCCTTCGATAAGACGGTTCAGGGCATCAGAAACCTGCGTAAAACTGACATCTATACTCACTGCAACACAACTATCTGTAGCCCAAATCTGCACAAATTGGAGGAACTCGTGGACTTCCACGCAGAGGAGCTGAAACTTACCTCCTTTAGCATGAACATGGTGATTTACACAGGTACAGCAGCCAAGCTTAGAGACGAGCTCCAGATAAAATACAGTGAGATCAAAGACATTGTCAAACAGGTGAAGAAACGAGCTAATAAGAAGGGCATCCAGTTCGTTTGGTATGCACCAACTCCAGTGTGTCTCTTTAATCCCATTGCTCATGGACTTGGGGCAAAGAGCTGTGCATGTTGTGACGGGCTACTCTCTGTTGATGCGGAGGGGGGACTGCTGCCATGTTCGAGCTTCAGTGAACCTGTAGGTAACCTTCTCAAAGAAGGATTTGAACAGGTCTGGTACAATCGTGCATCGCAGTTTTGGAGAGCAAAGGATTTTGCACCTGAAGGATGCAAGGTTTGCGAGCACTTTGATTATTGCTATGGCGCTTGCCCATTATATTGGGATGTCCATGGGTTTGACGAAATCAAAGACTTCTGGCCGAAGAAGAGTAGAATGGCCGAGAAGATTGATGAGGTTCGTTTGAATCTACGGAGAAGAATTCGTGGGGATCAGCATGGAATTACATGAACACCCTCATTCTTTTTTAGGAACACCGTAGTACGTCGACATACTCACAGGAACACCTGCAAGTTTTAGATACATCCACAGCTGCATCTTGTGCATCGCCAAATGTGTTGCGATCTCAGGCAGGTAATGAGCCCAGTTCCTATTGGGGCCTTGTTCATCGATTGCTCTCAGATTCTCTTCAAGAGCTTGATCGTTTGACAATGCAGATATGTGCTCTTTGATAATTTCGATTCCTTTGTCAAAGACTTTCAACATACCTTCAATATCCTCGCTCTTTAGTTGCTGCTCCATCTCATGGACTTGTTCAAAGTCCTGGAATTTCTTTGTATAGCAATTAAAATCAAGCAACGGAATTTGAGCAAGGTGATTTGCTAACTCAACAAGTGTGCGAAGTGAGTCCATTGGAGTAAATTGCATGTCAACATCTTTCACAGATGTAAGTACAAATCTCGCCTGCGAACTCTCATGTTCGAGCATATGCAATAGGATTGAAGGAATGGTATCCATTTCTAAAACCAATCAATTTAGTAGTCAAGTCACTCAAAATTATTTCGCTTGGCTTGCACGAGATTATTTGAGATTGCATGACAAAGTCAAAGGAGTCATCAATGCAATGAGGAAATTACAAACGAGTGATCTTATCACGCCAGCACTCCTGATCGATCTGAAGCGGTTGGAGAACAATCTCAGGAGTATGGCGGAGAAAGCTGAGTATAATGGCGTAAATCTTCGTCCGCATATTAAGACACACAAGTGCATCGAAATTGGTATGAAACAACTTGAGTATGGAGCACATGGTGTTACAGTTTCAACAATGGAAGAAGCAAGGGTATTTGCAGACGCCGGTTTTGATGACATAACATATGCTGTCCCACTAGTACCCAACAAATTTGATAGCGTGCAACATGTTTCACAAAAAGCTCACTTGAATGTTCTTTTGGATAACGAAAACATTGTAGAGCAGCTTAATACATTTTGTAATAGGACAGAGATTTCGTTAGATGTCTTTGTCAAGGTTGATTGTGGATATCCTCGCTGTGGGATTAGTCCTGAGGGGCAAGCCGCGATCAATTTTGTCAAGAGGATAGTAGAAAAGCCACATTTGGATTTCAAGGGTATTCTGACTCATGCAGGGCATTCCTACAATGCAACTACTGTGGATGAAATCAAGAAGATAGCTCGACACGAGCAAGATGTCATGATTCGATTTGCCAAAGCACTGACAGCAGAGAGCAATAAATTATCACCGGAAGTTGTGAGTATTGGTTCAACCCCCACAGTGTGTTTCACAGACACATTCCAAGAAGGCATTACAGAAATCCGACCAGGCAACTATGTCTTCTTCGATTATACGCAGGTTGCATTGGGTTCTTGCAAAGTAAAGGATTGTGCACTCACAGTTGTTTCAAGTGTCATAAGCACAAATCCAGGCAGGTTCATAATCGATGCGGGTGCAACTGCATTATCAAAGGACCTCGGCCCAACTCACATTGAACAGACTCCATGTTATGGGAAGATATTCAAAGACTATGACAGAGTGGAATTGGATTCTGGGGTTCTCATTGAATCTCTGTCGCAAGAGCATGGGAAAGTCGTCTATCAAGAAAGTGCAAGCAAGAAGTACGACTTTGGCGAGATGGTTCGCATTCTTCCAAATCACTCCTGCCTTACTGCGAATCTCTCTGACAAGTATCAAGTTGTGAAAGATGACGTAGTTCTAGACGAATGGAAGGTACATCGAGTAAGAACTGCATAGCATTCTCGAGTCTGTGTAGTTTTTATAGAGTAAACAACCCTTGAATGAGTGAGGGTGGTATATGAGTAGTGAGGCTGCGAGTCAGATTTTAAAGATAATTGACCAAGCTGAGTTGACTGCACCGCAAATCCAGGGAAACTTAGCGGTGTCTGGAATTGTTGATACGAGTGCGGAATTATACAATGGGATTGTTTCAACCCAGATTGCTCTTGAATTGGGCAACATGAAGGTAGAGGAAACCGGTCATGTCCCAAGTCTTCGTTTCTTTGCTGAGGAACCCACACTGATACGATGTGGGGAGGGTGTGTTGGGTGGGGGAAAACAAGACCGCATAATCGCTGAGAGTACTGTTGTTGAAGGTCATAGAAACCTCAATGTGTTCTGCATCGAGGCTGGAAGATGGGAGCATTCGCAAGGTGAATGGTTGCATACAAACACTCCGATTTCTATGCGAAAGGCAATTCTTGAGGGAAGAAATCAACAGCATGTCTGGAGCATGGTTCAACAGATCCTCTCATCTTGGGGTGTACGGTCAGGAACCAGTGCCCTAGGTGAGCTCTATGCGCATTTTGGGCATGAGTTTGAGAGATTCGTAAGTCGATTCAAGTGGTCAGATGATGATATTGGGATGATCGTGACTGTTGATGGAAAAGTACTTGGTGTGGAGATCTTTGGGGACAAGATGGGGTTACGAAGAGACTACACAGCCATCCTAAAGGAAAGCTACGCACCGCTTGCATTAAGGGGCACTGTTCGAGAGATGACATATCAGGAAATCAATAGCGGAATAAGTGATTTCCTTTCTGAGCTTCACTCGGGACAGAGACGTGCTCAGATTGTACATCATGAGGGCAGTCTAGCCTATGCGTGTGTGGTATGAGTTCTTACTTCAATCTGTTTGTAATAACGTGACCACAATAGGGACAGGTTTCCTCCTCTCCTGGGAGAATGGGTGCGTCCAGCTTACCGTCGCAGTTTGGACACACAGTCACAGCCTTTGGGAGATGAGAAACCGCCTCCTGTGTATAGACCACCCTGGAATTCTCATCAATCACTCCTCTGAACTTGCCTTGTTTTGATAGCTCCTTCATCGCATCAACAATCTGCTCATCCGTTGACTCGGTGACTCGGTTAATCTGATCGAAGGTCATTCGTCGCTGTGCGTAAAGAAGGTGTAGTAGACTCTCCTTCAATGAAACAGCCTTTGGACTGACAATCTCATATGCACCACGGTCCAGATAGACCAGAGGAAGTCGTCGTGTCGCTAGTTTCTCGGCTGCGTCAGCCACAACTTCAGGGTCGACACCAAGTTCCCTTGCTGCGTCTACAACGCTGATTCGACCCTCCTTCTGAACGAGTGGAATTAGGTCGCCCGACACATCTCCAATACGAGCCTCGCGACTGCCTTTCACTATCAACCAAAGACCTACGACCAGTTCTGGCAAAGCCACAATAGCCCAAGCGACCATTCCTGAGGCTATCAAGATGGACAGGTCTGGTTCAGAAATCATCATGGTACTCTGATACACAATGTATGACATTGCCACTGAAACGATCAAAAGTATAAGACCTACGAGTTGTTGAAGACGTGGATGCATAGATCTCTCCTCAATCCATGCGAGAACATGACCCCAATTATAGCTTGCGACTCAAAATTCTCGTTTTCACCGCTCTTAAGTGGCTCAAGTCCCTCAAAGTTATGAAAACTATAACAAATGAATCATGAGGCTTAGAAACAGAGAAGTTATATAAAGACAGAACGTTCTCAACTGAAGTACAGACCCTGAAGGACGTGTATGAATCTTTGGTAATAGATAAGGAAGGCGCTACTTCAGCAATCATTCTTCATCTAACGCCTGGAGAACCAGTGGTTTTCCCGGCTGAGTTTGTGGCAGACATCGGGGAGAAGGCAGGGTTGGTGGTCATGCACCACAAAGACCGAGTCGTGAAGATCTTCCCAGTTGCTAACGAGGACATTTACTTGCTCAGGATTGAGATCAGTGATCTCTCTAGAAACTTCCTGAAGCAGTTGAACTTTGCATTCAACGACGCAAAACTTAGTGACATCATCTTCACAACCGGAGTATGTTTACGCGGCGAGCGTTGTTACTACGAGTGTTACTTCATTCCAGATCAACTGGTGGTCACCCTCAACGAACTCGAGGACAGCCTCAAGAAGATCCCTGGAGTTTCCAGAGTGGTCCTCAGAAAGGTTTCCTAAACATGGACAAAAGACCACACCAGTGGTCTACGAGGTAGTCCTGCCCGATACCCGTCCAAATGATGTCGTATGTGGAGCCTCAGCCGCAAGCTTGAGGCTCACTATGTATTTTCTCTATTTCACATTGAAAGAGAAAATTAACTGGACCTATCAAACTAACTCAAACCCCTCTCGACGCAATTCTCTATAGTTTCTGTGGTTGTCAGGTATGTACGCATCAAGGAACACACTGAGTATATGTTCTGCATCACCTTGAATTCCATAACTATTGAAATATCTGAGAACATTTTCAATATCTCTCCGGAGCATGAGCTCAACCTTGTTCATATCGGACCATTTGTTCACTGCCTCACTCTGAGGGACATCGATAATCCAAGTTGTATCCCTCCACCACAAGATGTTGTAAGCACTAAGATCTCCGTGTACATAGTGAGCATCCCTGTACATAATCAAGTATTGGTCGAATATCTCATTCATGACAGCTACTGGGTCTTCAAGCTCTACCTCCCTCAGTTGAGGGGCGGGATTCTCTCCATCTCCAATGAACCTCATTGTCAAGTAATTTGCCACTCTGGAAATTGGAGTAGGAATCCTCACACCCGCATTGAAGCAATTCTGAAGTACATCAAACTCAGCAACTGCAACATCCTCAATCAGACCAAGTATCCATCGAGTCTTCTTCCCACTTGATTCTCTTATATGTCCCTTTGTCATAGACAGCTTATGTGGTGTCGCCCAAACGCGATAGGCTTTGAGAATGATTGGGTGGTTTTTCCAGAGCGCGAGAAAAATCGAAGCCTCCTTTCCTGCACTGATAGGATAGAGCACATCTGTCGCAAGACCATATTTTATCGCTTCTTCTCGTATCTCCTGAAACTTTGGCTCTCCAATTTCAGCTTTGCCTCTCGTGCCACCTCTCAACGCGTCTCTTTTCTGGTCAATGGCACTTCCCTTTGCTAAAGGGTTGAACTTGTCTACTCTACTCATTCAAGCACCCCTCAAAGATTTCATCATAGTTCCTCATATTGCGAGGTAGGTACTCTGAAAGGAAGACATTGGTAATCTCATCAGGATCTCTCCTTATTCCATATTTTTTGAAGTATTGGAGTAGATTCACGATATCCCGACGAAGGATTGAAACAACTTGCTTCATATCAGACCAAGGACCAACCTGACATGCTTGAGGCAAATCGATGATCCAAGCCCGTCCTTCCCACCATAAGACATTGTAGGCACTGAGGTCTCCATGAACATAATGGACATCTCTATACATAATGAGGTAGTCATCGAGAATCTCATCTAGTACGATATCAGGTTTATCCAAATGTACATTCCTCAATTGAGGAGCTGGTTTGGTCAGATCGCCAAGATATCTCATAGTGAGATAATTGCCAACTCGACCGACGGGAGTGGGTACATTCATTCCTGCCTTGAAGCATGAAAGAAGTAGATCGTACTCTCTTGCGGCGATGGCTTGCATCCTTCCTGGAGCGAAGAATCCTTTCCCTTTTTTTGCTTGAGCAGACTGCCAGAATCTGTATGCCTTCAGAATGAGTGGGAATTCTTTCCAGTGTGCAAGGTAGATCGATGCTTCTTTCCCTGCATTAATCTGATACAAAACCTCAGTGGCAAGACCAAAGTTTGCAGCATCATTCCTGACCTCATCTAGAGTGACCTCATTGATAGCAACAGTCCAGCCTCTCTGATTTCCTCTTTGCACATCTCTCTTAACAGAGAGTGCACTAGGTTTTCGAGGATTTAGCTTCTCGACTACGGGCGCCATTCCTTAGGCCACCTCACTAATTGAGAATCGACATCCATGGTAAATACCAGGGATGCTGTCCAGGAGGGGAGCTTTACGCCTCGTTGGACTTCGCTTTTCGGAACATCTGCTTTCTAGGTTCGTATTGCATGTCTTTAACGAACCAAGTTCTTTGTGATTATTAGTATACACTTCTTGTTTCACTCTCATCGGCTGAGCGACACGCATCTTGCATTAGTAGCACATCAAATTACAAAAAGTCGAAACCCACAACACACGTTGTGCTTCAATGACAATTCAAACATGATGCGTAGAATGAATGAATAAGCACACAGAAGCAGCGAAAGCCAATCAGGCAATCTCAACGTTGGTGCAGGAATCCACTACAGTTTCAACTCTGATAACAATCATGTGTTCATTGCACCTCCGTTAACCAATTGACTGCTGCTCGAAATTAGAAGTATATAGGCGTTACGGTCACCGCGAGAAGTATGGAGGTCAATAGGGAAGGATTTATTTCCCAAAAGTTCGGCCGTCCCACGCTTTCCGTGTCCTAGTTGGATACTCAATCAAGAAACGAAAAAGACGGGACGAAAAATAACATGGCAAACCCAAGCAATCCACTCATAGTTCAGTCCGACAAGTCTGTCCTCCTGGAAGTTGATAACCCGCTATATGAAGATGCTCGAGACTCGTTGGCGCGGTTTGCTGAGCTCGTGAAAAGTCCCGAGTATGTGCATACCTACAGGGTCACACCCCTTAGCCTCTGGAATGCTGCTGCAATGGGCATGACACCAGATGAGGTCATTGCTGCACTGGAGCAGTATGCGAAATACCCCATACCAGGCAACATCGCTCGAGAGATTGTTGATTACATGTCAAGGTATGGGCAGCTCTCACTCTATAAGGAGGGTCCCGACCTTCTCCTCTTGTGTGAGGATGAGGACCTCGCAGAGGAGATATGGGCAAATACGAAAATCAGAGAATACCTCATTGAGCGACAAGACGAGGTCACTCTTCGAGTCGACCCAGCGCAGCGTGGGATGCTGAAGCATGCTCTAATTGAGATTGGACATCCAGTTGAAGACATTGCAGGGTATGTGGAAGGCGAACATCTCCCCTTTGAGATTCGTGAGGTGACCCTAGATGGTAAACGATGGGGACTTCGAGCCTATCAGGAAGATGCTGTTGCTATCTTCTATGCTGGTGGTGGAGTGAGAGGTGGCTCGGGTGTTGTGGTTTTACCCTGTGGTGCAGGAAAGACCATGGTGGGTATCGGTGCCATGCATAAACTCCAGACCTCCACAGTCATCCTTTGTCCAAACGTTGTGGCAGTCAGACAATGGATTTCAGAGCTTCTTGACAAGACCACACTTCGACCGGAGGACATAGGTGAGTACACTGGAGATAACAAGGAGATACGCCCTGTCACTGTGGCAACATATCAGATTCTCACTTGGAGGAAATCGAGAGAGGACAAGTTCCCACACTTTCAGATCTTCGAAGCAAGGAATTGGGGGTTGATAATCTATGATGAAGTTCATCTACTACCAGCACCTGTGTTTCGCGTTACAGCAACGATACAGGCAACTCGGAGACTAGGACTTACAGCAACTCTAGTCCGCGAGGATGAGAGAGAGGAGGACGTTTTCAGTCTGATAGGTCCCAAGCGATTTGATATGCCGTGGAAGCAACTTGAGGACCAGGGGTGGATTGCTACAGCTGTCTGCTATGAGATAAGACTTGATCTCCCTGACGATCTTCGTAGACCCTATGCTCTTGCGGAGGACAGGAAGAAGTACAGAATAGCCGCAGAGAACCCACTCAAAATCGATTTAATTAAACAGCTTATCAAGCATCATGAGAATGACAACATTCTGGTAATAGGCATGTACCTGGACCAATTGAAGCTCATTGCTGATGAGGTGAATGCACCATTAATCACAGGAAAGACAAGCAATGATGAGAGACAACGCCTCTATGATGCCTTTAGGGTGGGGGAGGAGAAGATTTTGATTGTTTCCAAGGTAGCCAATTTTGCACTTGACCTTCCAGATGCCAATGTTGCCATTCAGGTGTCAGGAACCTTTGGCTCTCGTCAGGAGGAGGCTCAAAGGTTGGGAAGAATTCTGCGACCCAAGACAGATGGAAGCTTCGCTCGCTTCTACTCTATCATCACGAAAGACACACGGGATATGGACTTTGCAGCCAAACGTCAGCTATTCCTAACTGAACAGGGATATCAGTATGTTATTGCCTCAGCAGATGAGAAGGTCTGGGAAACGCCTCCTGAGCAGTTTTTCCGCTAGAATAGGATAGACCTGAGTTTCGACATTTTCAAACAGGCATAATCGAGGACAGATGTTCTTATCCTTGGCGTGTCCAGATTAGGTTCCACCAGTCCAGCCTCCATTGAGAGTAGACGTTCTAGAGACCATTCGATAAGGAAGCTCAGCACAAGAGAGCGAAGACGGTTGACTAAGTCCTCATCATTGGAACTGAGGAAAAATGAATTGATGTCTTCAGGTGTGTGAACTGTGGTTTCAAAAAGGTAAGCCAAGTCATAGAAGGAACTACCAATTGCACAAGCTTCGAAATCCAACAGTGTAACTCCCTCGGAATGAAGGACAATATTTGGCACCCATAAATCACCGTGCATCACAGAATGTTTCCATTCACCCAGGGAATCAGTATATGACAAAACCAGAGGATAGATCTCACTGACCTGGTCGATCAAACCAGCCACCTTCTCGGAGGCACTTGATAATTGGTCATGATTTGCAACCAGTGAATGGTAACTAGCTAGATAATCAGAGGGTGATTCAAAGCGTGGTATTCCTGGTGGCTCTTGATTTGACAAAATATGAAGGCACTCTCTTAGTGATTCAATCTCAGAGTGTGTAAAATCTGAAAGGGAGTCATGAATGACACCATCCACGTATTCAAACACAATGTATGGAGTCTCATTTGCATCAGGAAGTTGACCTATGGCTAATGGCTGCGAGGCAATTCCAAGTTTATTGAAGAACAGACTCACATCATAGAGATATCTGTAGGGACCAACACCAAGAGAAGCCAATCTGGAAGGGAGCTTGAGGACGAAATCAAGACCACCTGAATGACCATGGATGTTGAGATTCGACCATCCACCTAGCATATGAGATTCGAGGGACACCTCGCTGTCAAACAGGTCGCATGCATCTCTTAAGAGCTGTTCAAGTTCTTGAATTGAGTGTCCATGAGCTTGATGTATCTGTTGTTTCATCATCTCTTAAGTCCAACTCTCAACAACTTCTAAAAGGATACCGTATGCAAGACTGAGTATGAATGGCAGAGACCTCCTTCTCATCCTCACTCACTTGTTCAGAAAGGTGGGGAGTCCAGTTAAAGTTGAAGAAGCAGTGGAATTCCTATCCTTCAGATGTCGATATGGACGTCCGAGTCAAGTTAGACGTATGCTTACATTTGCACTTCAAAATGAGATGATATCCCGAACCGAGGATTCAATCGAGGCTGGTTTTCTCTATGACCAGCAAGCTCTTTCTCATAATATTGTTTCCAACTTAAAAAGCACCATCAGAATGGACAATGATGTTGAACCAATGTTCTAGAGTTCATCAGCACCGATAGCTCGAAGTGACGCAAGTAGTGCAGCTAGATGGACAAAGGCATTCTTTCCCTGCAAGAGGCGATAGTCAATCTCAGCCACCCTATCCAACACCTTGCTAAGAACGGGAGGGGAAAAGGGACGTTTTACCAGATCACGTTCGATTTCAACACAGACTTCTTGAGGACTGTAACCATCAATTGCAACCAGATTTCGGATTTCTTTCCTAGCGGCAGGGTATTGCCCATCAAGTGCGAGTGTAACAATGCTGCGTACGCTTGTGGTGAGTGGAGTTTCTGAGTATTCATATACTACATCCTCTGTTACAGTATCACTCGCTGCAGATGCAATCTGGAGGAGGTTAATAGCACGACGAAGGTCTCCTTGAGACTCCCTGGCAATAGCGGTCAAAGCTGGTTCATCTATGGATACCTTTTCCTCCTTTGCAATATCGTCTAGAAATCCCTGTACAATGTGATCTGGAGGGTTTGAAAAATTCAGTGTGAGACACCGAGAAATAATCGCAGGACTCCATCCTGAGAGACTTGGTGTAATTAGTATGAATCTGCACGTGTCACTGTATAACTCCATGGTTCTTCGAAGGGCTTGCTGCATGCCCGATGACAGAGCGTCGGCTTCGTCTAAGACCAATATCTTCACTTTCTCATCAGCGACAGTGGCGGTTGAAGCGTAGAAACGAATAGCCTCTGAGAGCAATTCACCCCTTGTGGGGTCTCCTCCCCGACCCCGAGCCATTCTTGCTGCCTTCGCTTCTCGAAAGACAACAGACATGTACTCTTCGAGCTCAGATCTCTGACCGCGTTCAAGTTTCGCTAGGTCTTGGACTGAGCGTTTTGCTTTGGTTACAGGGATATCCCAGACATCCCGGATGTTGAGTATCTTGAAGTTCGCGTTGTAGCTTTCTCCGAGAATCTCTCTTGAGAAGACCTCGGCTGCAGCAGTCTTACCAGTTCCTGAAGGGCCATAGAAAATCATGTTTGCGAATACGCTTGATTCTGCAAGAAACCTTAGTTGATTGATAGTACTTTCTCGACCAACGAAATCGCTCCAAGTCTTGGGCCGGTATTTTACACTCCACAGAGCCGGTTCCAAATTTACACCCAGAATCGGGTCATAGTCAGAGAAGATAAGCTTGTTTCTTTTACTCTTTGAGCTACTAGTTGGGTATGATGACAGAACCAAAAGCTCCTTAAATGCTCAAAAGCTGGGCGCTTGTTTGCAGCTGACAGTTTTGCGGTCGGGAATGATGATGCCAAAAGAAACACTAGAGAAAGAACTCGAACACATCCTGAGAGAGGACTTGCTAGTTGCCTGTCAGTATTGGTCAATAGATGTAACAGGAAAAGACACTGGTACATCACTCATCAAGATGCTTGCTGAACGGATGCGGATGCCTGAAGAGAGGAAAAAAGTATTCGCGACATTATCGCAGCTCGAGAGAGACCTTCTTGGTGTTCTAACTCTCAGTGGCGGAGCAATGAGTTATGACCGACTCAAGCCATTCAGGAAAATCTACAGCTATGGTCAGTTGAACCAAACCGAGAGAGACCTTCGAAAGAAGGGCATAATCATCAGACGAATGATGTCACGACTGACTGAGTTTGGGAGGGAGGTTGCAGAGTTCAAGATACTTGACTTCTTTATGCCACATCTTAGAGACCTATTCGAAGCAAAACCTGAACCAAAACCAGAGAAGCCGATGAAAGCAAAGAATATCGTAAATGAACGTGACACTCTGATCTTAGACATGCTTCTGCTTGTTTCATACCTGGCAAAACATGAGGTCCACCTGACCAGTGCCTGGGAGTTTCCTCGAAGAGAAATCGACAATATCAAAGAACCAATGTCAAAACCCACAGATGAGAGATTTGAGCTTGTTCAAAAGATGGCGCGAAAGATGGGAGTCTATGTGGTTGGAGAAGGAGATGTTGTGCAACCATCCAAAGTGCATCTTCTGTTTGCAGGCGAGCATCGACATGTGGCTCGCCGCTTGTTGCTATCTCAGCTTGGAAGAACAAGAGCAATCTGGGCTACACCAGACCAACCCACAGAGTACACACTAAACTTAGCAATATGTAGACTCAGAGAGAGTACTACCGATGAGTGGATAAGTGTTGAAGAACTCAGAGATTGGATAAGGAGTGAGCTCTTCATTGAGAATCAGCAGTTGAAATGGATTCAGGTAGATGAGGATAGAGTGCAGCTCTCACTCGAAACCCCGATACTTCTAGGACTCATAGAAGCCGCATATCGAGGGAAGAATCTCTTGGCAGTGAAACTGACCGATGTTGGTGAGAATGTAATCAAGGGACATCCCTTTGAGAAACAAGGGCAGCGAGAGTCGTTCTTTGTACTTCCAAACTTCGAGATTACTGTCTTTACCAGCGAGATGGAATACCAAAACTTGTACCGACTCATGCTCATTACGGAACCAGTACGTACTGATGTAGTAAGTACTTTCAAGATTTCAGATAGATCAGTATTTGAGGCCATTGAAATCGGATTGCGAGAGGATGATATTCTCGGATTCTTAGAGAAAGAGAGTAGCAAACCGATTCCAAGAAATGTTGAGAGGTCTATAACGGATTGGACCTCACAGACCACCTTCACTACGATTTCAGATGTAACACTATTTGAAACGGAGAATGAGAAGGACTTGGAGAGCATGATGTTAATTCCAGATTTCACTAAACAAATTGTCAGGAAGGTAGGACCCACAGCGGTCATTATATCCGGTGACATCGAAGCTCTTAGCGAAAACCTTCGCAAACACAAGTGTATGGTACGTAGAAAGACTAGAGAAGGGGAGGTCACATCAGCAACTGACTCATTGGTCGCCGAGCAGTTTCTTCTCTATGGTGAGGACCAAGTTATTGAAGATGCACCTGAGCTCTGTGAAGGGTGTCCAGCCCTCCAATCGTGCAACAAAGTTATTCGGCGAAGAAGTCAAGCAAAGAGAGGTGGTTAGAGATGACAGATCTCCTTCCAAGGGAGCTAGTAGGTCATTTCTTTGGTGTTGGAAGTCTTGGTGAATCAACGCCATCAGTACCAGTTGAATATGTGAAGAAACTCGAACTTCCATATGCATACAGTATAACAGCTTTACCAGAGGAGGACATGATAAGGCAATTCGCTTTTTTAGTGGATGGTTATGAGAAGAAGGGGGACTTCATTCTGGATGTTGATATCCACACATATCGAGACATAATTAGTGATGACGAGCCGCTGATGTTGGATAAGCAACATGGTCATAGCTTCTATCTCATGAGGGATGGAACACACTATCCTTTTTTTAAAACACAGCAGACAGCTCCAGCATCAATGTGCTTTAGTATCAGGGATAGCACTGGAAAGCAGCATGTCACACGAAATATGTTTCATTTCTTTCAGAGGTTAATGACAAGAATCGCTCATGGGCAAGTCGAGTACCTGAGGGAGTTTTGTGACACCATCATACTCTGTCAGGATGACCCGGGCCTTGGTCATGTGACTGCTATGATCAGTCAAGGCAAGGTTCCTGGGCTAAATCTTCGAGAGATATTCCGAAAGACCGACAGTATCTACCCCGACTCTGTAATTCCAGCATTCCACTATTGTGATGACTGGCGTCAGCTGAATTCTGATGGCTGGTATCCATTATGGGAGAGCAGTCCAAAACTGATCCACATCGATGTAGTTCGTTATCCCCCACAGGTAAGCGAAGAACAAGCACTAATAATTAGCGAGTTCCTCAGAGAGGGAGGGGGCCTTGCTCTCGGTGTTCTACCCAATGTGGATGATTCCTACGCGAAACCAGTTTTGGAAACTCTTCAGGACAACCTAACACAAAGTCTTCATCTCTTCTATGATAGTGGCGTTGACCCTAGTCTTGTGAAGAGGAACACTATGATATCGACACAATGTGGTCTGTCAGGAGCAAGTCCTAAACTATCCAAACGGATCCATGATGAGAGCTTCAATTTCAAGGATATCTTCTATCAAGTGGTTGAAGCGATAGAGTAGTTCAGATATCTAGAAGGGCCAAGGAATCGTCCTGGGTGGAATATGAGGCTGAATGAATCCAGGAAACCAGATATTCATCAATGGTAGGAAAGGTGCGACAATCACTGCTGCGAGTAACAATATAGCAAACGTAAGAGTGTGAATCGCAGTTACATAGGTGTAGTATGGCCTGATGTAGGAATAGAAAGCAAAGGCAGGAATCGACAATGCAACCATAGCCATTATCTCGACAGGATCAAAGAAGAAAGGCATTGACACCGGCCAGAGGAAATAGAAAATCAGAGTGATCTTCTCACTTGATGTTTCATGATGTGCAATCTTGTGAATCCCATCAACTCCCTGTGCCAAGAAGAAGACAGGTATAAGCAACCACCATTGAAGGCCGACAAAGAACATTGGTCCAGCATAGAAGAGAAGGTCACCCACACTCTCAACTCTCTCCCAGAAGGGATTCCTACTTATGAATTCGGTCATCTCTGTCATATAGTATCCAATCATCTGGAAACCAACGAGAACTGGTAATAAGACAAAAGATATGATAATCATCACAACAGCTGCTCTTGGGAGTTCAGGTATCTTTCCCTCATGGTAGTTATCAAGAGGATAGATACCATGCAGTGTGAAAGCTGTTGCAAAGACCAACACACCACTAGGTAGGAAGAACAGTGGTTGAAAGATGTATTGAAACACACCAAAGCCTTCGTACACATTCCCATAGAGCGGAGTAAATGATGTATCTAGTATTGGAAGAAAATACCAGACACCAAACACGACCAGAAGCTCGGGAATAAGCATCTTCAGTCGATAGTCTTGAATGAATTTCATCACCGGACCGGGTTCATTGGCTTGTTCTTCCATGGCCATTCCTTCTTTGCATCAGTCAAAAGTAGGTTTTCGAGTAGCGACATCTTCATCCTCTTCCCGTAGTTTATGCTGGAATGGTCGACCTTGCCCATAGATTTCTGGATCCATGTCCTTGGTCATATTCATAATCACAGCAAATCCACCAATCTGAATTGCCACTGAAACTAAGGAAATCAGAAACACCTCGGGGAAGTACTCATGTGTGAAAAACTGGAAAATCCAGACAAACGGGTAAACAATCACTTGTATTAGAATACCGAGGAGAAGTCCCAAGACCCATTTGTTTGTCCAATTGCTAGAAGTCATATTTTCTCTACTTCCTACTGCTTTTTAGACAGGTCCTCAGCCCGGATGTCCAATAATTAAAGGTGTCTATGGTAGCTACTCGGGTCTATACGTGTCCTTCAACTCTTCTGCCAGAAGTGCAGCGAGTCGTCTAAAGTCACCCATTGAAATGTGTGGAACACTACTTGTACGTTCGGGGATTTCAAAGCGCGCAACGATGACGATGACATCCTTGTCCATCGAATACTCAAGAAGGGCTGGATAGCGAGTACCTATTCGAAAGGAGTCTTCATGAGGTTTCACTCGACCTCCTTTGTATGCAGTACCAACAAGGTAGGGGTAGGTGAAAGATCCACTCTGTGAAACTTGCACCTGAATTTGGACTGTTTCAGGAAGACTCTGGATGTATGCTTTAACTTCAGCATCGATTATAGTCTGGACTCCTGAGCGGACTCCGAGTTCCACATTCATACCCGCTCTGATTCCTGGAACACCAGCGAGTTCACGTGCAAAACTATAGACATCTCCAGTTACTGGTCTTTTGAAGAAGTCCTGTGCATCGATGGAGGGTATCCTGAATCCTATCACGAATCCTGCAACCGCAACGATACTATATTCAAGTACAATGAAGAGAATCTGATCAAATAGTGGATTGAGCAGAATTATGGTCATCTCTTGTGAAATCAGGATCAAAAACCCAAATGCAATGATGAAGATGAATGAACAGCAACAACTCAAGTAGTCTCCAGGGTGGGAATATAATTCACCATAAGCATCCTCATACTTTTCAACCATATCCTCGTACTCGACGAAACTCACCCAGGTCTTCCTTTTCTCCCACTTACCTGGGATATAATCAATGGCTTTCTTGGATCCCCCACCCATTGCCAGTGACAGGATGAACAGCAAAACAGGTATACCAACAAACACCACGGTTGGCGTGAAGTCGAAGATGTCCAGATAGTTCAGGACAATTCCTGCAATGGTAACCAGCACTGAGAGTATTGCAAATGCTCTATTGACACCTGCTTGCCGACCGTAATCGATGATTGTTTCTTCGTTCAAACTAGAGATTCCCTCAACACTCTCAAAGCTTTGCAAGTGATAAGCACTACGATAACTGAGACGTGGGTTCATTGTCAATCTGTTTCAAGAAGAGGATGACCTCCTCAAGCACCTCTTCAATGAATTCATTGGCTCCCTTCTTAGCAATATACTCTTGCAGTGTCTTGGACACCATCATTGTGAGTACCTTGAGATTTATTTCTCCTGAGAATTCGTCAATAACTCGTGGGACAGTTGCACCCTCCAGTGCAAGGGTAGATACCAGTTTCGAAACACGACCAAACTCATCCACAATCCCCTGTATCTTAGCAACACTCTCAATAACCTCGATTCTGGACACAACCGAAACATCTCGAAATATAAAGTAGCCAGAGGCTTCACCCAAGGTCACACTCACGCCAGTCCAGGATATTCCAGGTGTATGCTGCATCATTACTATTGTCTGGTGTAATGACTTTGCAGGTATGATTATGAAGAATTTACTCGCATCATTTGGTATATAACGGAACATTAGAGATGACCAGACAAGACCGAACAAAAGAACTAGGAATCCAAAAACTACTGGAGCTGCAGCAATCAGGAGTATGGTTGTTCTCATAAGAAGAAGTGGGATAAATACAGCAGATATCGAGATGGCACAAGCTGCTAGGAGAAAAGGAGTATCGATGATGGACAGATAGTTACGATACTGACCGACATACTCCTTTACCATGTTGTCGTATTCTGAGAGTGTGATTTCTCTTTCTCGAAAGTCCCAATCTGGCTCGCTGAATCTTGCTAATGATTTCATTCGCCATGTGATGGCCGTTATTGCGGGTGTAAGACTTATGATTATGAAAACCGACCAAGCCACCCAGCTGAGGGGATTTGCATACAGCAAGGGGAGCTGATACTGAGCTACCTCAAATGCTATCAGGGTCCATAAGAATACAATGATGAAGATTGCTGCTTGATAGGCAAGGAAAGAGCCAGTTCTAAGAGGTTCTTCTGTCAAACCTACCCCTCGATTGGAACAGCATCAAGCTCCTCGAGAATTTCTCTGAGCTCGTCTTTCTCTCCCCGAGTCTTTAACCACTCTAGGATTAGTATTGCTACTGCATTCTTGAAGACAAGGTCGATATCCTTGACGCCAGGGTGTTTTATCCTAGACTGAACTGGAAGTTGTACATAATAGCCCTTCTCATCAGCTCCCACAAACTTACGGAAATTGCGATCCTGAGATATCCACCACCAGATAACTTGTGACGAATTCTCCGATTCGTGAAGTCTGCATAAGACACGAGTGACAGCATGAAGATCATCTGACCAAGATTCGACATATGCGTCCCTCTCAATGCTGCGAATCCGTGACACAACCCTTGGAGCCTCATAGATCTCATACCCAGCCAGTTTGGCTTTGTCAAGCACAATCCGTACATTCGATATTCCGGGTATCTTTTCCTGTACTTTGGCTAAGGCGATGGCCTCTCTCACTAGCAGTATATTAAAATCTTCAGAAGCCGCATTGGAGGTCGCTAGGAGTGCTCCTATGGATGCCACAGCATATGTGAGTGATAGTGCCAAACCGAATATCCATGATTCAAGTCCTCCAAGGTCAGGAGTCTCAATGAACATGTAAACGGGGAGTCCAGCCATAAAGAGAAGGAGTACTATAGGAAGAAAGAAAGTCCAATAACTACTGTTTGACACCATACGCCAGTACGTACGCCTATTTTGCTTCACCAGTGACTGTGCGTCATCAATCTCTAACTGAACAGGTGCAAATTGCCATGTGGGGTCAGTGTAATCGACTGTAGACTTCTTTCCATACCATCCAATATAGAAACCAAGAGCTGCAACTATTACAGGAAGACAGATGAAGGCTAGAAGAACTATCACCCAATCCCAACTCGCAGATGAAAGGAAAAGCTCTCCGACGAAGTAACCTGCAGCTAGACACAGAAGAGTTCCCATAGCTATGCCTGCATATACCTTCGTCAAGGAATTGTATGAGATGATTGCGTCTGCCATCTGCACTCCGCCTAAAGCAAGATGGTCTGCATGTCACTTGCTCTTTAAGGGTTGCTAATGGGTTTCGTAAGATGCAAATCTTTATTACCACAAATATCACGAACTAGTTAATTATTGTTAATTACAATTCTGGGAGATGAGAATAATATGCTAAAGATAGGTGACAAAGCACCAGATTTTGCAACGACCACAGAGAGTGGGGAAAAGATCAAGCTCAGCAATTTCAAGGGAAAGAAAGTCTTTCTCTATTTCTATCCTAAAGACAACACCTCAGGATGCCAGGCTGAAGCATGCTCTATTCGTGATAGCTTCAAAGTTTTTGAGAAGTCAGACATTCCTGTCTTAGGTGTGTCTGGTGGAACCGAAAAATCACACAGGAGCTTCAAGGAGAAGAATAACTTACCATTCCCGCTCCTGATGGATGAGGAGTTTGAGATTGCCAAACTCTACGATGTCTATAAGAAAAAGAGCATGTACGGGAAGGAGTACATGGGCATTGAGCGAACAACATTTCTCATTGATGAGAAGGGTAAGATAGAGGGAATATTCGGTGGCCCTGAGGGAATCGAGAAGGTCAAGACCAAGGAACATGCGGACCAGGTCATCAACTTCTGGAAGCTCAAGCTGTAGAGGGAGCTGTGGTGCCACAAATAGGCGAAGAAGCACCAGGCTTCGAAACAGAAGACGACACTGGTAAGCCTTTCAAACTGAGCGACTATAGAGGGCAGAAGCTAGTCCTCTATTTCTACCCCAAGGACTTCACACCAGGATGTACCGCTGAGGCTTGTTCTATAAGAGACAGCTATCACCTCTTTGAGGGGACTGGAATCCCAATCTTCGGCATCTCAGGGGGATCAGCAGAGCTCCATCAGAAGTTTAGAGCGAAGTACAACCTTCCTTTCAATATCCTGATGGATGAAGACCTTGAGATTGCGAAACTCTATGATGCATATAGTAAGCTGGACATCCTAGGAATGGGTGTAAAGCGGATAACCTACTTGATAGATGAAAATGGAAAGATTGAAGCCATCTTCGGAGGCGCTGAGGGTTTGGACAAGGTAAAGTCCAGAGAACATGCGAATCAGATTGTGAACTTTTGGGGACTGAAACTGTAGACTCACAAGCCAGACCTACTTGGCTTACCAATGCTGCTCATATAGATGACACTCTCCTCAGTAGTGTCAAAACCTAGCAGTTCATTGAGGTAATCATCATACAGTGCACCAATCTGGCAGCTTCCTAAGCCAAGTCCTTGAACTGCCAGAGCTAGATTCTGAGCGATGTGCGCTGCATCGAGGAAGATGTATCGATAGGCACGCTGCAGATATTTCCATTTCGACCTCTGGAAGATTGCACTCCAGATGAACACCACAGAGGCTCTCGAAGCTATCTGCTGGTCCAAGGCTCCAGCCTGTACCTCACGAGAAAAGTCACCCATTTTGAGAATATCAAGCTGATGGGTTTCGACATCGTAATGATAGAGACCTTTCTCCAGACCATCAACCCTGCTGATCAACAGGTACGTCTCTATTGGGTACAAAGCCCCTGCAGAGGGAGCAGTCCTGAGCTTGTGATTACCAATGAATGCAGTGATCCCTTGGGTTGCCCAGAGAATCTGTGAGAGCTCCCCTAGGCTCATTGGATCCTTGTTGTATACTCGCACACTCCTTCGTGTCCGCAATACCTCCCAGAGGCCAGGACCCCCCTGTATCACAGGTGGCGGGAGACTGACCTTCTTGGCATCCGGATACTTTTTGTATACTGACGGTTTTGTACTCCAATCCAGCATGTGACCAGGTAGTTTGCCTCTCTCGTACTTGGTCGCAGAATGAAACTCATCACCAACGCCGGGCATGACCGACCCTTCGTCTTTTGATATATCAATGCAATGATGTGTCTGCTGATGTACACGAAGCATACACTTTAATCGGAGCTATCGCAGCCCCAAAGCGCTTGATGGGTTAATATCACCTGTCTCATGATGACAAAGAGGCGCACATTATGTCTGAAAAAAAGCTCTCTGTCGAAGAGTTAAAGAAAAAGGCTGAAAAGCCAGGAAAGGACGCTATGGTCCTCCATCCATTCTACCAAGGCAAAATTATGAGCATTGGTAAGGCACCGGTTCGTGACTTCACTGACTTCAGCATTTGGTATACTCCAGGTGTGGCAAAGCCATGCTTGGATATCAAAGATAATCCTGAGATGGCATACGAACATCTCAACAAGGGCAACATGGTTGCAGTGGTTAGTGATGGTACACGAGTGCTCGGGCTGGGTGACATTGGACCACTCGCTGCAGGTCCCGTGATGGAAGGGAAGGCAATTCTCTTCAAATACCTCGGTGGTGTAGATGCGTGGCCAATCTGCGTCGACACAAAAGACCCTGACAAAATCATCGAGTTTGTGAAGCTCTTGCAACCATCCTTCGGAGGTATCAACCTTGAGGACATCTCAAAACCAAAGTGCTACAGAGTTCTTGAGGAACTCAGAAATGACCCAGAGGTCAAGATTCCGGTCTGGCATGACGATGCTCAGGGCACAGCCACTGTAGTTCTTGCAGGTGTTCTCGGTGGTTTGAAAGTTGTCAAGAAGGATATTGAAAACATCACAGTAGCTATGTTGGGAGTGGGAGCAGCAAATACGCGGACAGCATATCTGCTGATTGCTGCAGGTGTTGATCCAAAGAACATAGTCATGGTAGACAGCACGGGTGCAATCTATGCAGACCGTGAAGATATTGTGAAAGAGAAGGACTATGATACCTTCAAGTATGACCTTGCACAGAAGACCAATCCTGATAGGATGACAGGAGACATGGGCGAAGTAATTGAGGGTAAAGATGTTCTCATAACAGCATCACGTCCAGTTCCGGGCACAGTTAAGAAAGAATGGGTATCTTCTATGGCCAAAGACTCAATTGTTTACGCCTGCGCTAATCCACTACCTGAAATCTGGCCATGGGACGCCAAGGATGCAGGCGCTCGAATTGTTGGGACTGGCCGAAGTGACTTTGACAACCAAATCAACAACTCTCTTGGGTTCCCAGGAATATTTCGAGGGACACTAGATGTTCGTGCAACCACAATCACTGATGAGATGTGTATCGCTGCAGCTCAGGCTCTGGCGGACCTTGGAGCAAAGGAAGCCACTGAGCGGAAAGTGATACCAACGATGGACCAGTGGGAGTTGTATCCAGCTGAGGCTACAGCAGTTGGAATGAGGGCTATTGAGCAAGGTATTGCCAAAAAACACTGGGAAGAGAAGGACCTCTACAAACATGCTGAGAAAATCATAAAGCGTGCCCGTGGAGCCTCTGAGATCCTTTATGAGAAGGGATTCATCCCCAAGGCACCTATCTAATCACTGTCACAGGTTCCTCCCTGACATCAGGGAGGTAACTTTTCCTTTTTTGCCGCAATCATGCTTTGTATTTTAACTCAGACACCAGATTACATTGCGCTAGATTATTAAGAGATAGGAAGACCGCCCACCGAATCCGGTACGTCATCCTAGATAGCCGAATTATTGAATCCCTGGAGTAACTAAAATGTCTCAAGACAAATGCGTTCGTTGCGGATCCTGCCTGCAGCTCTGTCCAATGTTTGACGCAACTGGTGAGGAACAATTCTCGCCGCGTGGAAAAATGTACTTGCTGCAGGTCATGGACCAGATAGAGAATGATGAAGAGCTTGGCAGGGAGTTCAGACGTCTTCTGTTTCAATGCACACTTTGTGGTCGATGTGAGGAGAACTGTGCATCAGGTGTGGACTTACTGAAGGTCTGGCATGAGCAACGAGCAAAGGCCATCGAAACTGCTCCTGAAGAGTTTGAGTATCTCGAACCCCTGAAGGATGCGCTATCGAATGTCAAGAATATCTATGGACTTGCTGCTGAAGACCGAGCAATTTACTGGCTTGATGAGCTCGAAGAGGAGATACCAGGTCTCGAGGACCGTGTCTACGAAAAGGGAAAGACAGCAGAGGTCATGGTCTTTCTTGGTTGTCTGATGTCATTCAGGGGCAGTCAAATCGATGTGCTTCGTTCTCTCTTCAAGACCCTAGAGAGGCTTGAGGTGGACTATTTAGTCATGGGAGCTGAGGAGTTCTGTTGTGGCCATCCACTTTATCTGATGGGTGATGAAAAAGGAGCCCAAAAGCTGAGAGAACATAACAAGCAAGTGGTCGAAGAAGCAAAGGTCAGGAATGTCATAACTTGCTGTCCAGGATGTCTCATCCAGCTCAGGGAGCATCACAATCTCGAGAATGTTGAAGCACTCCATCACACGCAGTTCTTTGACAGAAAATTGGATACTATTCCCGAGTATCCCCAGACTGAGGAGTTCTCATACCACGACCCATGTGAGCTACATCGAATTCTCGAGATAAAGACAGAACCCAGGTCAGTCATCAACAAGATGGGAATAGAGTTTCGAGAGATGGATCTGAGTTGTTGTGGTGGTGGAGGTCTTCTGAGAATGACGGACCCTAACCTCAGTGATAAGATAATTCAACTACGTGCGGCCCGAGAAGGTGTGAAGAATACTACAGTGATAACAGCCTGTCCTTCCTGTAGAGAGCAGCTTCTGAGTCAGGACCTCAAAACCAAGGACGTTGTTGAACTCGTTTCTGATGCCCTAGAAGGAGGTGCCAAGTGATTGAAGATCAGAGATGTAGTCATAGGCGCTAACGCCAGTATGTACTATAAGCTCAACTTCAGAAAGATCAAGGGTGTCTACTATCCTCGTAGTGAGGAAGAGGTGGTCGCAGCAATACAATTTGCGCAGAGTAAGGGACTCACTGTGACTCCAAAGGGAGGTGGCTCGGGTCTCAGTGGCGCATGTACTGGTGGAGATGATGAGCGTCTGATGATAAGCAGCCTTCAGATGAAAGAGGTGCTGACTGTATCAAAGGACCAGAGATACATTGACGTACAACCGGGGATCACACCTGATAAGATAAACGAGTTCTTAGAATCCATGGGAATGCGTTTCTATATCGCACCCAGCAGTAGGGATATTGCCACTGTAGGGGGCATCTTGTCCACTGATGGTGGAGGAAACGACACTTGGTACAATGGAACCATGAGGGACAGTACTCTCCGGGTGAAGATGGTCTTGTATGATGGTCGGAAGCTGACCTTAGATGCTAACGGTGTCAGGTGTGACGACCCAGAACTGGAGGCACAGTTGAACAAGATTGGCTTGTCAATTGATGATGTTGCAAGTTCGCATGGTACCCTCGGGTTTATCACTGAGTTGCGATTGTCCATTGGTCCTCAGGTCAAAGAGAGCCTGATAGGAGGTCTCGCTGAGTTTGAGGAATGCAACGCACTTGGACGCGCGCTCAACGACATGATTGAGAGAAAGAGCCCAGTGAGATACGGAGAGGCGATAACATCAGCTCATGATGATGTTCGAGAGGACCTCAATCCTCCTCTGCTGATTGTCGACTTTCCAGCAGACTACGAGTCAGAGATGAAAAACATCATGGATTACAAACATCTTGACAAGCAGGGTCTTGCAAGGATGAAGGACATCAGACTGAAGCTGCCTAAGAGAAACCCGAAGGTTGGCATTCAGGTTGCACTCTTCGAGGGCTATGGATTCCATGGAGACAGCCTGTTCCACCTGCAGGACCGGCTGGACTTGATCAATGGTCTCTTGATCGACCACGGTATGACACCCTTTGCCAAGTATGGACATGCACCAAGCAAGTGGTATCTCGGGGACAACACAGCTACATATGGACTCATACTTCACTCTAGGGAGATTAAACCAGAGAATCAGACTGGTCCAGAGATGCTCGACACCGTTCTTGCTCTCGTTGATCTGTGCGAAGCAAATGGGATCACACCAAAACCAGAGCACAAATGGCCCTACTCAGACAAGATAAAGAAGAAGCGACTCGAAGAGATAAGAGGGATAATTGGCAAGGGTTTCAATCCCTTCCTGCTCTCAGAAGAGTGCAACAATGTGCTTGGGTCCATGGTCTGAAACTTAGTCAACAAAAGAGAATACTTTCGGTCATCTCAGACAGGTGCTTATATAGGTCACTTGTAGAACTAACATCCGAGGATGAGAATGGTCCGTCCAAATCGTAGTCCAAAAGGTCTGTTTGATCCCTACTATGTACCTGAGCGTCTCCTCCATCGCGACCGGAAGCTTGAAACAGTCAATGGAATCTACCGTGACTCTATTGAGGATGATTTCGGTGTCAACTGCCTAGTCCATGGAATCTCAGGTGTTGGCATGACTGTCTTTTCACGCTTCTTCCTGACGAGGCTTGTACCCGAGCAGTTCAACTCACACACAGTCTATGTCGATGCGAAGCACAAAGACACACTCGAGATTGTTTCAGAGTTGAATGACAAGATTCACAATGAAACAAACAGACCCATCACTGTTGCCTTTGACCTCGATGTCCTCTGGATGCAGTTCAAGAGGACCGCCTCTGCCACTGACAGAAGAACTGTGTTTGTCCTTGACAATATAGACGAGACCAACGAGGAGGTCTACAGCAAGGTGGCACGGCTCTCCAAGGAGATCAATGCCAGCACCATCGGAGTTCTTAACAGTCATGACTACAGACTACTCACCAAACTCCCAGCCACGCATATGGCCTACGACTTCGAGATTCCCCTTGATACCTATACTCAATCGCAGCTCTATGATATCGTCAGGATGCGGGTCGAGGACACATTCCCCCATCAGCTCACTGAGGAGGTCATCAGATACATCACAGACCTTGTAGTGGAGTTCGATGCGTCAAAACCAAAGACGACAATTGAAGCCTTGAAGCTCTTATGGCCTCTAGCCTCAAGTGGACAGGAGATTGATTCTGATGCAGTGAGAAATGCGACCATGTCAATCACCTCCTTTGCACACGACAATGACTACATGGACCTCATTGAAACAATCAGCATGAATGACTACATGACACTCTTAGTCTTAGAGGCAATGTGTGAACACCTCATGCGATACAAGACAGAGACCTATATCGACCGTCAAACCCTGAACGAACTTGTGCAGATTAAATGCGAGGAGCTTGGCGTCCGATATGGCTCTAATGACATTGAGAAGAGTCTCCAGACACTCATTTTTCAGAGCATAGTCTTCGAGTCAGGATACTCAAGAAATCTTCTCTACGTGCTTGCCCCACCTGAAATCGTCTATGATGCAGCAATCGGTCTGCGACGTGAACTTGCTCGTAGAAAGTAAAAGAAGAAGGGATGGCGGCTGGATGCCCAGCCACTCACTCCATTGACTACATAGCTTTCTTCTCTGCAAACTCTTTCTTGACCCAGGCATCTAGCCCATTTGCACCCTGGATTTTTGCAAGGTCTGCATCTAGGTTGTCAGGTTCTAGGACAGCAACCCAACCCTTTCCATAGGGATCCTCATTCAGGAGGCCTGGGTTGTCCTTGAGTGCTTCATTGACCTCAGTGATGGTTCCACCAATGGGAGCCTTGACTGGGCCAGTCCATTTTCCAGATTCTAGCGTACCAATGCTGCGTCCTGCAGCGATATCTTTGCCAGCTGGTCTCAGTCTAACGAACTTAATCTTCCCAGCTAGGTCCATGCCAAAGGTAGTAAAGCCAATTCGGACCTTGCCACCTTCTTTCTTGACCCAGATCTGGTCTTCAGTGTAGTATAGATCATCGGGGAAATCAAAACCCTCGTATGTTACCATGGTATAGTCACCTTAACTTTTGACTGCTTGATGCCTACTTAAGACATTTGCTTTTTGACGATTTTTCAAGGATTTGTGATGTCATCATGTACTTTCTTTAGAATCGCCATTCATGACACGTTTCAGTTGTTCGACTTCCTCAACTTCTATCTCAACATAGAGGGTTCCTGAATAGCCACAACCCTCCTCCTCACAGTAGTACTGGTTTGGCAATAGCCAGCCACTCACTGACGTCTTGACAGCACGAATCTTATCAGAGCCGCATTTTGGGCAGACTCGAACCTTAGTCACAACCACCATGCATCCTCCCGGCGTGGATACTATACATCACAGGTCGTCCCTTAAAACGATTACTCGAGTCAGAGAGTTCCTTTTTGTCACTCTGGGGGTGATTATATCGGATATACACGCACAAACTGCTGAAATGAGATTTCCAGAGACTCCCCTACGATTCGGGTTTCATACAGCTGACGAGTTCATGAGCGTGAAGGTCGAGTCAGGAATCGTAGCTCTTGATGCTTTGCTAGGTGGTGGACTCGAATCAGGTTTGGTCCATCTCTTCTATGGTGAGCGTTCCCTGCATGATGACTTCCATCGTGTGGCAGTGAAGGTTCAAACCTCAAGGGAGAAGGGAGGTCTGGGGAGTCCATGTATCATCATCGACAGCGCCAACATGATAAAGCTGGAGACTTTCACACAGCTTGCCTACGAATACAACCTAGAACCAGAGCTGGTCATGGACCGGATCTACATCTCTCGAGCCTTCAACTCATCGCAGACCTATGACCTCATAATGAATCAACTCGAGGGGTTTCTCAATATGATCCCTGCACGCATCATCATGGTCACAGGACTCCCTCAGCTGTACCTTGAGGAGGGTCTCAAGAGTGAGGGAATGCAGGACATCTCTCACATGGCATCAAAGATCTCTGCTCTGACCCTTCAACGCGGCATCTTCACCCTGGTATCAGCTCCAGTTTCCAAGAGAAGCTCAAATATCCCAGAGGGCGGAAGAACTCTCTCTGGTGCGGCACAAATTCACATCAAGGTGTCCGAAACCCAGTCAAGACGTACCTATACTCTTGCTAAGCATCCCCAATATCCTGTAAGAAGGACGAACAGGACAAAGATCACTTCTTCTGGAACGACTTTGCCTCTCTCCTACTTCCTAGGAAAGGACGAACAAACTCAGGATGAATGATTTGGTCATCTTTTTCTGAGTCGCTCTGCATCCAGACTTCGGATGAGTTCCTCAACGAGTTCTCGTGGAAG
>Ga0180438_10002833_pt1 | contig 27351 bp, 22 predicted proteins | sample SS_ome_12_FD_132455 | JGI IMG/M metagenome (GOLD analysis project Ga0180438, IMG submission 132455) | Hypersaline lake sediment archaeal communities from the Salton Sea, California, USA - SS_3_D_2 metaG | ecosystem: Environmental > Aquatic > Non-marine Saline and Alkaline > Hypersaline >... | reverse complement strand
ACGTCATCACGAGCGATCGAAGAGAGCGCGGTGAACTCATCATTCTTCGCGATCAACATGAGATTGCCACATTCGCTACGCTCTTCGCAACAGAGTCTACGGCAACCTCGACTCGTGAATAACCCAGATTAATTAGACAAAAAATGGGAGGAAATCTTGGCGTGAAATCGCCAAAAATGGTGTCAGAAAGAAAGGCCCATCTCTTGGAGAGCTGCCTCGAGGTCTGTTTGAGGTGTCATGAGGATGCCTTTTATTCCCAATTTCCGGGCAGCCTCGATGTACGCTTCGATATCATCGATAAAAACGCACTCTTCGGCTTCAACCTCTGCCTTCTTCAGGGCTTCCTCGAAGATCCGGGGATGAGGTTTCATCTCCCCGACCACATAAGAGAGAACATAGGCATCAAAAATCATGATTTCCGGAAACTTCTTCTTGATAAAGCCAAAACGCATAACATCTGTGTTGGAGAGGAGGACGAGTCTGTATTTCCCCTTCAGCCTTTTCAATATTTCCAGAATAGGGGGATTGAGAGAAAAGACATTATTGTAGATGGCATAAAAATTGTCGTAATCGATTTTGGCATCAAGTTGAGCGGTCACTTGATCATAAAACTCTTCCGGTGTTATTTCTCCTTTATCGAAAGCTCTGCGAGGAGACGAATGAGCGGACGCCAAATCGGAAATTTGATCTGATGAATAAGGAGAAAAGTCGGCTATTTTTTTATAGTAAATAGAGTTGTCAAAATGGATAATGACTCGACCTAAATCGGATAACACGCAGCGAATCATAGGATCCTTCCCATTCCTCTATTCAACGATGTATTATATATCAGAAATACAAACTTAACTCAACCACTCAAATTGACATCGATTTTTTCCTATGATATAAGCGAGGAATGAATTTAAAGGGTTTGAAGCGAAAAAAACCGGAAACCCGTTTCAAACCGAAAAAACACATTCCTTTTCTCAGATTTTCTCTAACATTTCTCATATCCGGATTTCCCGACTGAAAGGATAAAACCGTATGATCACGGAAAGCGATAAACAACCAGGTGTTTTTCATCCCTCCAGAGCCCTCTACCGCTTCATAATCCTGATTTTTGTCTCTTCCCTGACCTTCGGGAGCTATTTTGCCTATGATATTGTTAGCGCCATCGCCCCTTCGCTGGTCGAAGAGCTGGGGGCGAGCCGGGGAATCGTTGGCACATTCTTCACCATGTACAGTATCGGTGCGATCATCGCTGTTATCTTCGGCGGTATTCTCCTCGACAGACTGGGAACCCGCAAGGCCAGCATCTCGTTTTCCCTTCTCATCCTTATCGGAGCCGTAATAGTCTGGCAGGCCAAAAGCATTCCGGCCTTCTTCCTGGGACGTGTCATTTTCGGCGCGGGCTCAGAGCCATTGATCGTCGCTCAAAGCACAATACTGGCCCGCTGGTTCAAGAATAAAGAGCTGGCCCTCTCCTTCGGCATCGCACTCACTGTCAGCCGTTTAGGGTCTCTGTTCGCCTTTAACACAGGAGAATTGATAACCGGCCATTTTGGCAGCTTCCGCTATGCCCTGTTCGCCGCAGTCATCTGCTGCCTCATCTCCCTCACCGCCAATATCGTCTACATCATCATGGACCGCAGGGGTGAACGCGCTCTCAAGCTCAAAGACGGTTCAGAAGAAAAAATCAAAATGAGTGATATTAAAGAGTTTAAGCCAACCTTTTGGTTCGTAACCCTTCTCTGTGTGACCTTCTATTCTGCGATTTTTCCCTTTACCAACCTTTCGACTGATTTCTTTGTGGACAAATGGGGCATTGCCCGTTACGCAGAAGCGAGTGGAGGATTCCTCAGTCAGGTTTTCAATAATCTTTTTCATATGTTCACTACGGCCGGCGGGATCTCATCGATCATCATCTTTGCTTCCATGATTCTGGCCCCATTCGCCGGGCGATTAGTGGATAAAATCGGAAGACGGGCGACCTTGATGATCATCGGCTCACTGCTCATGATTCCCAGCCATCTGGCCATGGGCCTGACCAAAATCAATCCGGTTTACCCGATGATCGTGCTCGGCGCGGCCTTCGTGCTGGTCCCGGCAGCGATGTGGCCGTCTGTGCCTCTCATCGTGCGCAAAGAGCGGGTGGGCACAGCATTCGGGCTGATGACAGCTATCCAGCTCGTCGGACTTGGCCTTTTTCCTCTCTTAAACGGTCTTCTTCGCGATATCACTCAAGCCTACACCAGCAGCATGCTCATGTTCGCCAGTTTGGGTTTCTTCGGACTCATATTCGCCATTCTTCTGAAAAAAGCGGATGCCCGGGAAGGCGGGGGGCTGGAACGTGTCGAAAAACAAGCGCGTCCGGTATGAAGAGTGGAAACAGAAGTATAAAATCTATCCTCCTCTTGCAGAATCATATTTCTTGGAGATGAATAAGACACCCCCAAATCCCATCGGCAGTAAGCCTCAAGAATTCCTGGATAAGCAATAAACCATGAAAACCTGCCCCCACTGCGACAGTCAAATCCCAGAAGATGAGATTCTCTGCCCCCAGTGCGGGAAAGAGTACTGGGTCCCGGAAATCCCGGAGAGAAAGGACCGGAGTGCGGATCAAGAAGATGAGAGACCGGGATGCCTTCAAGTCTTTCTCATCCCTCTCGTCACCGCTCTTCTTTCAGCTGCATTCCTGGTCTCTTGCGGAGTCATCATCAACCTGATCACTCACTTCGAGAGCAACCAGGTCAAAATAGCCTGGCTGTTGGGCTCTATCCTCGCAGGTGTAGCCGTCTATCTTCTGCTCTCAAAAAAACGGAAAACGGACAGGAAATAAAGCGCAAAATTATCAAACAGCACTGATTTGACCTATTGATAGCGATTCTGTTCTAATAAACGGGATTGTTGAAGGAGATAATCAATGAGAAAGACATTTTTAATCGTTTTATGTGCCTGTCTTTTATGCTTCAGTGACTGCGCCCGGAAAGAACAGCCCGGGAGATTCTCCTATTCTCCTGAAAGGCCCTTAGCAGGAGAAGAAATAGCAGTCCAATACTACCCAGAAGGAACAAGCCTTGAAAAAGCAGAAGAGATCTATCTTGTCGCATACTCCTACACAAAGGGTTCTCCGGAAGCGAAAGACTTCTTGATGACCAAAAAGGGGAAAACCTGGACAGCCACTTTTTCCTCCGACGAGAAGAGCCGGGGAATTCTCATTAAATTCGTCCACGAAGAGGAAGTGGACAACAATGAGAAAAACGGCTACTTGATCTCTCTTTACGATAAAAATGGAAATCCTGCCCCAGGCGGATTAGCGGGACTGGCCGAGGCGTTTTCATCCTGGGGAAGATATTTTTTAGAGATGGAAGGGGATATGGAATTAGCCTTTGCCTATTTCGAGAAAGAGTTCGATATTCATCCCGAACTCAAAAGAGAGTACCTCGTTCCCTATCTAACCATAATCGCCGGTATAAAAAGAGAAAACGGAAAAGAAATTATTCTGAAAGAAGTGGATAATCTCGCCGGGAAAAGCGACCTGACGGAGGAAGAGTATTCCTTTATAGTCGGCTGGTATACCCGCTTAAATCAGATAGAAAAAGTCCAAAAGTATTCAGCCGTCATTCGAGATAAATATCCCCAAGGGAACTTTGTTCAGGAGGAAAGATTCAGAGAATTTTACGTAACGCAAGATGTGGGCGAAAAAATCATGCTCCTGGAAAAATTCAAGACAGACTTCCCTGAAAGCGATTTCATTTCAGCGATGCATATGTACGTCTGCTTTGCTTATCGAGACCGAGGTGAATACATCCGGATCAAGGAATACCTGGAGAAAAATCCAGGAGAGGTCAACTGGAGCCTGTATAACAACATCGCCTGGGGAATGGCAGAGAAAGATATCGAGCTGGAATTAGCCCGGGAGCTCGCAGCCAAAGGAGTGGAACTGGCCCGTGAGGAACGCAAAAATCCAAAAATAGAAAAACCTTCTTATGTGACGGAAAGAGAGTGGAAAGAGCAGGCCGATATAGGTCTGGGAATGGCGCTCGATACTCATAGCTTTATCCTTTTAAAGCTTAACAGAGCTAAAGACGCTCTCCCTGCGCTTGAAGAGGCGTCTCTTCTCAGTAAAGGGAAAAATCTAGAAATCAACGAACGCTACGCAGAGACACTGGTCAAGAGCCGGTCTTTCGAGAAAGCGGTCGAAGAGATCGGAAAATTCATCCAGCAAGGACAGAGCACATCGAAAATGGAAGACTTGTTTAAGCAGGCTTATCTCCAGCATACAGGAAATGAAAAAGAGGCTTCTGAACAACTCCTCAAACTGAAGAAAGTCGCCAATGAGAAAATGCTCGTTGAATTGAAAGAAACGATGCTCGACTCCCCTGCCCCGGATTTCACTCTCGAAGACCTGGACGGCCAATTCATCTCACTCGCTGACCTAAGAGGAAGAATCGTCATCATAGACTTCTGGGCCACATGGTGTGGTCCGTGCAGAGCCTCTTTCCCAGGAATGAAGCAGGCCGTTGAAAAATACAGAGACGACGAGAGCGTCCGGTTCCTTTTCATCAACTCCTCGGAACGAGTGGAGGACTGGAAAAAGAATGCGACAGATTTCATGACGAAAAACAACTATCCGTTTCAAGTGCTGCTGGACACGGAGAATAGAGTCACTACGGCCTTCGATGTGGAGGTCATTCCTACGAAGTTTGTTATCGATAAAAAAGGCAAAATTCGTTTCAAGAGTGTGGGATTTTCAGGAAGCACGGACCAGCTCGTTGAAGAATTGAGCCAGATGATAGAAATGCTCCGCTAGAGCCTTAAACGACGCGTCTGCGGAGATAAAGTCTTTCCTTTAGATCACTTGTTCAAGGATTAAAAAGGATAAAATAAGAGGAGAATGACGCTATGGGAAATTTGAAAAAAAAATTCGGATTCTCAACAGTCCTGGCCATTATTGCCATGGCTCTTTTATTCATTCTGGTCTTTGGAGGAGCCTTTGCCCTCTATTATTTTAAAGGAAGGCAAATAACAACAAGAGATATTGCGTCAGCAGAGAAAATCGCCGCCCTTCATTTCACAGCAAAAGAGAGAAAAATGATTCTGAATGGAGTGAGGAGGAATCCCAGCAATTACGAGAGACTCAGGAATACTCCCCTAGATAACCATGTCCCTCCAGCCCTCCTCTTCAATCCGATCCTCCCCGGAATGGAATTTGAGCAGACGCAGAGTCCCCTGAAATACACCGTTCCCGCAGATGTGCAGATCCCGGATAACTTTGAGGATCTGGCCTTCTATCCTGTCACGTCACTCGCTCAACTGATCAAATCCCGCAAAGTCTCCTCCACCGAGCTCACGCAGCTCTACCTCAGCCGGTTGAAAAAATACGGACCCCGGCTGAACTGCGTCATCACATTGACCGAAGAATTGGCCTTAGAGCAGGCGAAACGAGCGGATGAAGAAATCGCCTCTGGCAAGTACAGAGGCCCGCTCCACGGCATTCCCTGGGGAGCCAAAGACCTCCTTTCTACCAAGGGAATTAAAACCACCTGGGGAGCCATGCCCTATAAAGACCAAGTCATCGATGAAGACGCCACTGTCGTCAGAAAGCTTGAAGAAGCCGGAGCGGTTCTTGTGGCCAAACTATCGATGGGAGCACTGGCCATGGGCGATGTCTGGTTCGGGGGGAAAACTCTAAATCCCTGGAATCCAGAGCAGGGATCCAGTGGCTCATCAGCCGGTTCGGCGGCAGCCACAGCGGCCGGGCTGGTCGGATTTTCCATAGGGACAGAAACTCTGGGTTCGATTATCTCTCCCTCCACCAGATGTAACGTGACCGGGTTGCGCCCGACTTATGGCCGCGTGAGCCGGTATGGGGCTATGGCCTTGAGCTGGAGCATGGATAAGATCGGACCCATCTGCCGCACAGTGGAAGATTGCGCCTTGGTCTTTCATGCCATATTCGGCCCGGATGACAGAGACCTGACCATAGTCGACCTTCCGTTCAACTGGGATCCCTCCGCTGACCTCAAGGATATCCGCATCGGCTACTTGAAAAAAGCTTTTGAGAGTGAGAACGATGACAAAAAAAACAATGAAGCGGCGCTCGAAGTTCTCCGTTCCCTTGGAATCGAACTCATTCCCATTGACCTTCCGGATTTTCCAGTCTACAACATCTCATTTATCCTGAGAGCAGAAGCCGCTGCTGCCTTCGACGAACTCACACGGAGCAACAGGGATGACCTTCTCGTCAGGCAGGACAGAGGGGCCTGGCCGAATTCCTTCCGTCAGGCAAGGCTCATCCCGGCAGTGGAATACATCCAGGCTAACCGCCTCAGGACTCTCCTCATGCAGCAAATGGCAGAGACGATGGAAAAAATCGATGTCTACATTGCTCCCCGACGGGGTGGCGCCAACCTTCTTATAACCAACCTGACCGGACATCCGGCTGTCCTCGTCCCCAATGGACATAATGAAAAGGAAGGGCCAACTCCCATCTCTTTTATCGGGAATCTCTTTGAGGAGGCTAGCGCTCTCCGCGCAGCCAAAGCCTTTCAGGATGCTACAGGTTTCCACCTCAAACATCCTGACCTGGATAAGAATCTTTAAGTGGGTAATTGTGGATTATTAGAGTTGAAGACTCACTTCACTTTGAATTGAGACTGTGGAGCGTAGGCTAATCAGAAAAGACCAGCAAAAAGAACATCCGCATGAAAAAGCTCAGATGTCTGCGACCTGATTCTCCATGCGACCGTGTCTTTTATTGTCAAGTAAAACCAGAGTGACTCGAAAAGCCTTAATTTTTTTGTGTAGAAAATAGCCGAATCTGCCATGTTATCCACTAAGACTGTGCCGATTTCTTGATTCTGCTCATTCAGAACCACAATCTTGTAGATGTCTTTCTGTTCTTCCCCTTCCGTCACTGTTTCTTTAAAAAGACGGCCGTAAATCTTTCCTTTTCCCTTTCCTTCCCAACCCTCTCTCTTATCCATCGCAAGGTCAGTCAGCGCTTCATATTCATCTCTGATTTTTGTTTCTAAATAATCATCAAGAACAACATCCTCGCTTCTTGTGAAGACATTCCGCCAGTTTCTCCCTGATTCTTTGACATCAATGCTTTTTGCCACCAAAATGGAGGGCATCTCCGGAGAAAACTCTCCTTGGCCTCTGACTTCTTTATCCACCAGAACGCTTGCATCGCCAGAGTCGACTTGACCTTGGACTATGATGTCAAATCCCTGCGCTTCAGGAACGTACAGATATTTGCCCACTCCAACCTTTGCCACGCCTTCAAACTCGAGGACTGCTTCTTGAGAGTCCACCTCTTCCTCAGCGCTCTTCTTACAGGCCGGACTTCCTGCCACGACTAATAATGAAGCCAAGATACTCAGAAACAGCACCCGGGTGATCTTCTCCAGATTCCGTTTTCTTTCAGTTGAATTTCCTATCCATAAAGCCATTACTCATACCTCCATTGCTTAGTCACTTCCTAGAGTGATGATGCTCCGGGAATAAACAATCTCCTTTTTTCCGATTAGAACACACATCCTTCTTCACCCTTGAGTTAAATTATTTTAACTCATAGGACAGACCAAAGTAAAGAAGAAAGTTCATGTCATATGCATTTCCATTGGAGTTTTGAAAGGAGATTTTTAGGAATGGAAAATACGTTTATTTCAGGTTTAATCCTTGGAGTCCAACCTGCAAAAGAAAAAGAGGACAGGCCCTGAAAAATGGCCTGTCCTCTTCTTTAATAGATCTTATTATTTTTTCTTGACACTCCTTGACGATGAAGAGCGAGAAGAAGAACGAGAAGAAGAACTGCGGCTTGAAGACCGACTGACACTTGAAGAAGACCTCCCTCCGCTTCGAGACGAAGACATCTTTGATGAGGAAGTTGAGCTTCTCCGGGATGACACAGACCTTGAGCTCGAACGAGACGAGAGAGAAGATGAACTCCGGGATGAACTCCGACTCACAGCAGACGACCTGGATACAGGAGCTGTTGACCTTCTGCTGCTCACTGAGCTCGCCTTTCCACTTCCACTTCTCCGGAGAGAGGAGGAAAGGGATGAGGAAGAACTCGAGCTTCTCTTCCTGGCGGAAGAGCTTTGCATCGTGGAGTTGATCGACCTTCTCAAATTCGAAGAACGTGCAGGAGTTGAGCCAGAATCCCGGCTTCTGCTTGAACTGCTCTCTCTCTTGATCCTGGAGGGGTAAGTTTTCGAAGTCGATTTCTTGACTTGTGACTTTACTTCCCTGGAGGAAGCCGTACTCCTGCGTTCCGGAGAAGATGTGGCGTTTGAGCGGGACAAAGAGCTCTTTCTCGAAGGATAGGTTCTCACTTTTGTTTCCGAAGTCGAACTCCTCGAGATCCGAGATAAGCTTTCCCCTGAAGCCCTGGATACGGCTCTGGAGGAGCGACTCGAAATTTTTCTCGCATCGGTAATTCTTCTGGGCTGCTCCTTTAAGCCCTGTCTATTGACGGCTGTTGCACTCTTGCGAATGACTCTTGACGTGCCGCTGGCCTCTGCTGACCTCAACCGAGAAGTAGATAATTTTTTCCCTGGATTGTAGCTCCTCTCCACACTTCTTAGGTTTTCTCTGGAAAGAACTTTGGCTGCATTCGAGTTCCGGAGAGAGGATTTGTCGAGGCTGCGTCTCACAGAGGGCTGTTTTGCAGAGAGAGATATCTTTTCGAGTCGAGAGACGTGGTCTCTGCTCAGGGCGACGCGCGAAATACGGGGCGCCTGCAACTGGTCTTTGCGTACCACAGTTAGAGCACGGGAACGGGCTGGATAGTGACTTCCATAATGATGTCCGTAAAAGTAGTTGTTCACAACCACCACAGGATGCCCGTAATAACTGATCGGACACCACCCGATGTAATCATACCCCCAGCACCAGTGAACCCAAGCAGGTCCCCAGACTCTCGTGGGTATCCAGTACCAACCGAGACCCCATCTCCAATGCCATCTTCCATAATGGGTGACACACCATCCCCACGGGTCATACGACACCCACGTCCACCCAATGACAGGATACCAGCACCATCTTCCGTAATAATACGGCCGCCACTCATGATGGACCACATAAGGAACCCAGACATATCCGTATGGCCGCTCGTAAACCCAATGGCCATTGTCGGCCAGTTCCTCCTCGTACTCGTTCAGCTCTTCGGGAAGATATTTGCTGCTCGCAGGACGGGAAAGGAGGTTATCTCTCTCATTATTCCACTGAGAGAAATTGTCATCCAGACGGCCATAGAAGCTAACCGGATCAGAAGAGAAATACCCGTTGGCAACAAGCAGCTTCTGTTCACTCTCCACAAGAAGGGAACCTTCCTCTCCTGCAGCCTCCACCGCTCCTTCATAAACCAAGAGTTCTGTCTGCCTGTCTTCACTGACGTTAAACCTGTAGAGTCCTGCCTCCACTATGTAAAACGATGCATCCGGAGTGTGGATCTCAAAACTCATATCTTCGTCCAAGTAACTCATTCTCAGAAATATACTTCCGGACATCAAATGGAGTTTGATGGCATCATTTCCTCTTTTGGGGAGTTCGATTAAATCAATTTGAGAGTAACTGTCTATCCGGAGATAGTTTTTTCGGCCAAAATGGATTTCTGCCCGGCCTTCCCGTGTTCCCATTTTGTCTCCTTCGACGAGAGGTAAATTGACTACTCCTTCTTCATATCCCATATCTCCGGCCCTCTCGATGAACACATCTCCTTTGACATAGCTCAAGCGGGCATAACTATATTGGTAGGAACCTTCCTCTTCAGCATACAGGACTGGAGAGGCTAAAAAAGCGAAACAGGCGAAAAGAATGAATGATTTTCTCATTTTTTCCTCCTTTTCCGTAAAAACAAAGAGCAAGAAATATGCCAACCTCAATTCCCCTGGACGACAGAAAAGCAGGAATATAAATCCTGTCCTTGAAACAGGACAGATGACAACTTATGGAGTCAATAGGGGACGTTCCCCAAGGTACCACCTTAGTCTGTCAATCTAAATACTTAGGTTTATCATGCATAAAATGTTTCTTTACAGATGGAATTAGTGGTCTAAGGTGGCACCTTGGGGAACGTCCCCATAAAAAAAGGCCCGACCGCAGGGATCGGGCCAACTCTATTTCTGTCTATCTGGCTGGTATCTTTCTCCGGTCAATCCAATTACCGCCACCACCGTCGAAACATGAATGGGCGGCCTCTCAAACGAGCGCCTCTCCTCAACGATGGATGCATTCTTCCGCGGCGTGAGAAATCTCCACGTCTAGCAAATTCTCTCTCTCCCCTAAACCGGCCTCTCTGCAGATCTCCTCTTCGACTCATTCTTTTTTTAGCGCTCTCCAGTTTCTCTAGCTGATCTGGAGTCAGTATCTTCTTGAATTCTTTACTTCTCTGGAGAGATTGCCTGAATTGCTCGGCACGAAGCCTGGCCATCTGATCGTAAAGCTTTAATATTTCCTTCTCATTAGCTTCAGCGTCCTTCATCATCTCTCTCATTTCAAGCCGCACTTTCCGCATTTCATCAAAATAAGCTCGTCTCTTTTCTCTTCCTGATTTCCTGAACTCTTCTAACTTGGCTTTCTGTTCAGGAGTCAGGCCGAGAAAATCTTTCGAAGTTTGAGGAGACTCTACGGCAGCGTCTTCTTCAGGGACATTTGATACCTGCCCCCTGCCCATAGAGGGAAAAAGAGTCAGACTCAGAAAAAGAATTAATGCTGTCAAACGAACGTATTTTTTCATTTCGAACCTCCATGTTGAACTTTTAGATTGATTAGACAATGAGAAATGGGCAATCCTTGGCAAAAATATATAATTTTCCATAGAAAATTAACTTCAAGCTGGACGTGCACTGATTCCCTCTTCAACAATCTCCGCATTTCGCATCATTATCCTGTTGGGAAGAGGATGTCCGTTCAAAAGCGCAAAACTAGTGATGGCTGCCTGTCAGACGACTAAACCTATGAAAAACTCAGAGATTCGAAAGGATGTGCGTGTCAGGCAGTTAACTCGGAAAGATATTCGAATGTAACAGGATTTGCTAAAAAAAAGTCAAACCAGAAATTATAGAGAGGAACTTGCGGACTTGAAGCTCATCGGCTGGGGCAAAAAAGAGCCTGAGAGGGGGGAGAGAACTCCCCCCTGATTCAGGCTTTTTTTCTCTACTAATTAAATCTGTCGAGAATACTACGCTTTTTTCAGGATGGGCATACCGGTTCTTTCTGTCTCGACGACTTTATAACCGGCAGGAACCTCATCCAGTGATCCTGGTCTGACATCACGAGCAAAAAAGTAGATTCTCTGTTGACGTCCTCCCTTTAAATTCACATCCTTGTAATGGAGATAATACTTAACCCCTTTTGAATTCGTGAATTCATAAGCCATTTATTTTACCTCCAAATTGAATTTTGTTGGCTAAAACACATACTTAAAGCTGATTCCGAACAAATGAGCAGTCGAGGAATATGTCCCCTCGCCAAAGTTTCCTAACACTGTATCATAAATATCTCTATTCGGGCTTATCCTGTCCTTAAAAGGCTCGAACTGGTAGGCCACATCGATGGCAAACTTTCCAACGCTGTAGCCAAAACCGGCGGTCAGAGCCCACCTGTCTGAATCCGGAAGCATGGTATCCATTGATTCCACAGGCTGAGGCGTCTCGTCATACAGAAAACCAGCGCGCAGTGCAAAGTTTTCATTCATCTGGTACTGCATGCCGACCCGAAATACAAAAGAATCCTCGAAGTTCTCATCAATCGGCTCAAAATCAAGAGAAATAGGGAGGCCGGGCACATCCGCCTCAACCACTATGCGGTCAAAGGCACTCCAGAGAATATAGTGCACGTCAGCAGTCAGGGTAAGCTGGTCGCTCAAGTTGAACGCCGCTCCTATCCCGAAAATATCTGGAAAACTAAAAGGGGCCACCACTGTTCCATTCTCTGGGAGAGGAATGGGGACTGGGGACATGTCAAGGTCGAGGTTTCCATCATAATCAATCGTAAACCCTCCTCGCCAGTTGAAGCCAAGAGAAAATACTTCTCCCTTGTACAGAATCCCTGCGTTCATTGCCCATGCGGTTCCTGTCGTATCCTCCACAGTGACCGGGATATCATAGACCCCCAAAGGAGGAATCGCGGTCAGGTCAAGCAGATAAGTGAGGTCTAAATCCAAGCTTGAGTGGATGTAAGATACGCCCACACCGACGGATAAGTTGTCATTGAACTTGTAGGCAAGCGTGGGATTGAAAATGAGAGTCTGCATGCTGGCTCGCGTTGAGATGTACCTTAAGGGAAAAGTCGCAGGATCAGGCCATTCTGTTCCCAGCCCGTAAGGAGCAAAAAAGCCAAAGCCGGCAACGAGATTATCGGTGAATTTGTGTGTGATGTAGAACGTCGGAGGATAGAACACCTGACTTACCTGGTCATAAGTCTCATCATACGCAGGATTTACCAAACCAATATCTGGCATGGTCACTGTAGAGCTGGGAAAAATCAGAGTGACTCCGGCTGAAACCTGGGTTCCATCCAAAAAAGCTATCCCCGCCGGGTTGTGAAAGATCGCTGTCGCATCGTTGGCTAAACCAATGAATGCCCCTCCCATGGCCATGGCAGCCGCGCCGTGCTCGTAGATGAGGAAGCCAGCTCCATGTGCAGACGAACTGAAAGCGAAGATAATCAGAGCCGCTAAAGCTATTACACCGATGCTTTTTTTCATATTAACCTCCATGAGTGTACTCTATGGCCTCCGCTTAAGAGGGCCTATTATGAATAAATGCGCTCAATTCCTCGGTCTTTCTCAAGTATTTATAAAAAACAGACAACAATGTCAAGGACAAATTTCTTAAAAATTCAGCCTTTTTCTCTGGAGATTCCGCAGAAACGTTTCCAGAATGCAGCCGAGACCGTTCGGCTGAGAACGAAAATCCTGGATCGATCAGCATGTCCACCTCAAGCCAGGAGCGTTACCTACGGATATTTCTCTCATCAAAAAATGCGGAAGGGATGCATTATTCCGCGTTTTAAGACTCTGCTAAAAGACATGACTGCCTTTTCATTCATTGTGTTTTAAGTTCAACGGATCGCCTCTTATCCATTAAATTCGGACTGCATTCGCGGGGAAAACCAGAAGATGAACAGCTCAAGCATTACAGTGAGCAACTCTCTCTTCGGCCCCATTTAAAAATTTAAAAAAAAATTTAAAATTTTTCTTTACAATTTCTATTTTTTAAATATAATTAACATTGGTTCTCTTTCGCGGGCTGGAGAGAGCCCCCACCTTTTTGGTTCCCATCATCAACCCCCCTTTTGCTGACAACAGCCCGCACTTCCCCTCCCCCCATTTCCCATCCAGACTAACCTTGGTTCTATCTCAAAAAAAAAGACTGCATAGGGACGGCGCATAATCTCAATAGAAGGGATCGGGCCTCGATATTAGACATTTCTTATCAGTCGATTCATTTCCTTTCGTAGTCATTTTTTAATTCTTAATGGTGCAAAATATCCGGATGTCTAATGTCGAGGCCTGACCCCATTTATTTACAACAGGCATCTTCTTGACTCCTGACTTCCTGGGTGCTACATTGGCAGTCTCGGAGGAAGGATATGGTTGAAAAAGACAATCTCGAAAAGAGATACGAAAGAATCTATGAGCAGCTCCGGGAGCTATTCACAAAGACAGAAAACAGGACGGCTCGCATGGCCACGATGGCTGCCCTCCTCCATCACAAGATGCCCCATTATTTCTGGACGGGGTTTTATACGCTCATCGATGGCGAGTTGATTGTCGGTCCATACCAGGGTCCGCTGGCCTGTCAGGTCCTTGAGAAAAAGAAAGGAGTCTGCTGGGCAAGTGTAGAAAAGGAAGATACATTCGTCGTGCCGGATGTGCATAAATTCCCCGGCCATATCCCTTGTGACAGCCGGTCCAATTCAGAAATCGTGGTTCCTCTTTTCAGTGAAGACAGTCAAGTTTGGGGCGTTCTGGATGTGGACAGTCGAAAACTCGACGCCTTTTCAGAGACAGACAAAGAGTGGCTCGAGAAAATCGTGAAACTGATATAACAAATAGATGGGATCAGGCCTCGGCATTGGTCATTACTTATTAGTCGATTCACTTCCTTGAGAACACATATTTTATTTTTTCAGAAATTAAGATGTTTGAATGTCTTATGTCAAGCCCTGACCCCTTCTATGACACCTTCTATTTAAGGCAGTAAATCAAGAGCAGGATTTGCTTCATCGCCAAAAATATCCCCTCGATCTCAGCTTCTTCATTCAGAGTGTGCTTGTATCGGCCGTAGGTCCGTCCGAGATTTATGGAAAGAATCCCTTTTTCTATTCCTGCGTTGGCCTCCGTGGACCCGAGAGGATTCGCTTCCACATTTCTGATCTGAAGATAGTTTAGGATATCCACGACTGTTTTGACCAGGAATGAATCTCCTGCTCCCGGGATCTGGCTCGCTTTCTCATCTTCATTCAGTTCCATTTCCAGCTCCACTCCTTCTTCCTCTGCCACATCCTGACAGATTTTCCGGAGCTGGCTCTGGACCTTCTCAATCATTTCTTGGTCAGCCGAACGAAGGTCAACGGTCAAATAGGACTCCTGAGAAACGGCATTCCTGACTGTACCTCCGCCGATCATTCCAATGTTGAGAATCGTCCATTTTTCGATCGGACTGGACGGCAGCTGAATCTCACATATCCTTTCCACTGCCTTGGCTACAGCTAAATTCGGATTGGGAACATTCCGGCTCTGCATGGTATGGGCGCCGGGACCGCGAAAAACAATCTTTCCTCCTCCAAACCCTAAGCCGCCATAGCTGACTCTTCCCAGGTCTCCATCCAGGGCAATGACAAAATCGAACTTCTCTTTGGTCGAATTCAGGAAGGCTCTCATCCCCGTAAACCCGGTCTCCTCTCCGACTGTCGCCATAAAATAATAGGTGTTTTTGGGCTTGAATCCTGTGTGTTTGAGAGCGCGAATGGACCAGAGAAGATTGACCAAACTGGCTGTATCATCTCCGATGCCAGGTGCCTTGAGGAGGTTTCCCTCCCTCTTCACCTTGATCTCCAAGACACCCTGGAAAACAGTATCCATATGAGCGGAGAGGATAATCTTCTTTCCTTGAGAGGATCCCTTCCAGATGCCGATCACATTGCCTGATGCGTCAATGAATACTTCATCCAGCCCCGCCGCTTCAAACTGTTTCGCCATGAATGCCGCTCTCTCTTTCTCATGTCCCGAAGGGGCAGGGATTTCTGCGAGTGAAATCCATTCCTTGATGATTTTCTCCCGATTTTTCTGGATAAAAGAAAACATCCTTTGAACAAGTTTGGAATTCAACATCTCCAGTTTGAAGAGAGATTCCTCTTTCTGAAGGTTGATTGAAAAGAGAGTGGAAAGAAAAAAGAATGCGAGGCAAATGAAACAGATGGTTTTTTTCATGGTTCGAGTTCTCCCCGTTCTAGCTATTCATTGGCCACGATTATTCATAAAATGCGCCGCCACAATATATAATGAATGATCCAGGTTAATCATTTCTATGGTTTTTACAGTCAATCGCTGTAATGCTTGATAACACGAAGAACAGCTTCGGCACAGACCGTGCAGAATGGCTTTTTTCCCTTGGTGAACATGAGACAGTCCAGCATGGGACGGTAGAGGCCGTTGGCTGAATACCCAGCTCCTTCAAAGGCTCCCACTTGACCTTTGAACCGGCTTTTCGCCAGATAATCGTCCACCTTCTCCGCATGCTCCCGCGAACGGCGCTCGGATTCTTCCTCGAGTCTCTGCACCTCAGCTGCAGGCGCTCCTTCCCTCTTCATCTTCGCTATCCTGTCATTGATTTCTTGCCGGACTTTCTGGTAGGCCTCGTCCATCCTGTCGAATTCCTCTTTCTCCCAGGGCGTAGGGATTTCCATCCCGGGAGTCACCCAATCCTTCCATTTGAGGTTTGAGGGATCGAGTAAAGCCGTGATATTCGCCTCCAGAGGCTCGACTCCTCTGGGATAGAACTCATTATAGGCCACAGAGGAGGTGTAGTACTCATCCGCCAGCCCGGCAAAGGAATGACCGAATTCATGGAGAAAAAGATACTCGAACCACTGGTTATCGACCGTGAAGGTGCAGTACAGGTTGTAAATCCCTCCGCCTCCGTAACGTTTATGATTGACCATGATGAACAGGGTATCATAGGGCACATGCGCGGCAATATCCCGCAAACTCTTGTTGTCTTCTGTCAGAAGGTAACGTTCCGAGCCAAGGGAGTTAAAGGTCGCGTTGAGCGCGGTGTTCTTGAAGACACCGCTTCGAGGCTCATCACACCCACTGTCCATTGACGGCTTGAGCACGCCGTAGATATTGAACCGGCTTTTATGCGTTTTATACGGCTCGAAATCGAAAAAAACAGCGGTGAACCGTTTCACATCCGCCTCAAACTTATCTTTCTCCTCTGCCGTGTATCCTTCTCCGATAAAAGCCACATCGACCTTGACGTGGGGATCTCCATTGTTCACGACTTCCAAGACTTCGACTCCTTGGCTCAAGTTTTCCTTGATGATGCTGACCGAAGATGGGTCGATGACCTGGCTGAAAAGAGGCTGAAGGGCATTGTTTCTATCCCTGACTTCCAGAGTGAAACTGATCTTATTTTTCGGGTAAGGAATCAGGACAGATTCATGATATGTTCTCTTCGTTCCTTTAAGCGCTTGAGCCGTTGTCTTGTATTCGCCAAAATAGCTGTCAAATCCTTTGGAGAAAATCAGCTTGCCGGATGAATCGTCATATATTTTGATGGCATACCTGCCGTTATTGAATTCGTCTATCAGGTTGCGCTGGCTGCCGGCCCAGATCCCCTGCTGGTAAACCTGGTCGATTGTGACCCATTCCTCTTTGGCGTCTCCGATGTGAAAGTAATCGACCCTCATGGTCTTATCGAGAAAATAGTTATCAAACCTCAAGGATGTTTGGGAAAATATGAGAATTGCAGCCACTAGAGCGACTGCAAGAATGATGGGTATGCGTTTCATACTCCCTCCTTTGAACCCTTTCTCTTTTGAATAACGATTTTACCTGCCATTTCCCTGACTATCTTTACAGCCGCAGAGGCAGTGATTCCTGAAGCGTCCCTCTCCGCGTTGACCTCCACCACGTCCAGGCCGACTATCTCTGCCTTTAACGCCTGAAGGATGCGGATGGCCTGGCGGGTAGAAAGCCCACCCGGCTCATGATGCGATACACCCGGTGCCGCAGAAGGGTCAAGAGCATCCAAGTCAAAGGAGATGTACAGAGGATTTGAAAACTCCAGAGAAAGGTTCTCTTGGATATCCTTCATTTCGATCATCCGGACTCCATACTGAGCAGCCCTTTCTCTGTGCTCTCCTGTGGCGGCTCTGATCCCGACCTGGACCAGGTTTTGGGCCAGCCCCTCTTCCATGATCCGAGTAAAAGGGCAGGCATGGGAATAGCGGTCTCCATAGAGCTCCTCGTACAAATCCGGATGGGCATCGAAATGGAGGATGTCCATTGGGCTGAATTTCCGGGCAAAGGCTTTCACCACCGGAAAGGTTATGGAATGGTCTCCTCCCAGGATTATCGGGACAGCGCCCTTTTCCAGTACTCCCAGCACTTTCTTTTCGATCCGGGAAGAGACAGTCTTATAATCTCCGGAAACATCCACATCCCCGAGGTCAACCATAATCCCATCTTCCTCCAAATTAACACCAAGCTCGGTCCAGGCATTGATCGCTTTGCTCGTCGATGCGGCGCGAATAGCCTGAGGACCCTTGGCCGCTCCTCTCAAGTAGCAGGATTTTTCATCGTAAGGAATCCCGAGGATGGCAATATCATACTCCTGGCTTTTTTGGATGGCACCCCCAAAATCCGTCATGCTCTTCTCTCTTTCATAACTTTCTTTGAACCACTTCCTCTTTGTCACCAAAGACATAAAATGGAAGAAAACGCACAAAGATTATACAGAAAAAGTCCGGAATACGAAAGCAAGAAGCCACAAGAGTGAAATGGCTGCGAGAAACAGCCGGACTTTTCTTTTTCCACAAAAATGAATATAATGCGAAGACACCGCGATCAAAAATCAGGAGGAATCATGGAAAAAATACAACGCATCGCGACCAAGGAAGATGCCATCAAGCTTTTGAACATCGCCCTCGAGCATGAATGGGCGGTCAGCTTTGAGTATACCATTCACGCCTATTCCATGCCCAAAGGAAAATTCTGGTATGAAGACCCGATCATGAAGAACAGAACAGACGCCAGGGCGCAAACCATCCAGATCGGTATCGATGAAATGTACCATTCTCTTCAGCTCGGAATCATCATCACTCAAATGGGGGGGACACCATCGTTCAAGACCGATGAAGTTATCCGCTTCCCGAAGATCATTGACAACCTGAAAAGAGACAAAATGACAGAGGATATGGTGACGAACCTCTACCAATCGGCCGAATTCGCAGAAGGCGCTTTCCCCAAGATCCAAAACATGATCCTCAACATTTCATATGACGAAGTCCGCCACTCAGATCAGTTTGCCGCGATGATGGAGGCGATGAAAAAGGAAGGGGCAGAAGATGCTCTCTGCTTCCAGTCCAGCCAGGAGAATGCCGAGAAGGAAGAAGTCCAGCTCCTTCACGAGATCATGCGTATGGAAAATGAGCTTCTGCACCGTTATCTCAAACACGTCATTCTCTTCAGCGAACACCAGGACCTCAGCCAGCGTCTGTTTAAAAACTCTATCGACCACATGAGACACTGGGATAAGAATTCCGGCATTCTGATCAAAATGGGAGACGTCATCCAGATCGAAAACGCCGAGAAAGATGCTAAAGGCGTTGAGAAGAGCCGCCAGCCCATGCCCGATCTCTACCCGGGAGACGACCGTCTCTCGGCACTGGAGACATTGATACCTGCAGAAGAATCACTCATCATCAAATACGAGAAGCTCATCACTCTTGTTCCGGAGGGGGAGATCCGGGAGCAGCTCAAGCTTCATCTGGCACTGAAAAGAGAACATTTGTTCACCCAGGAGTGGCTTCTCAAGAATGCCAGAAAAATCAAGGGGATTGAATAAATAAATCGTCCACAGGAAAACCAACAGAGCGATATAATTTTCATTGAATTGACTTAGCTCCAGGTAACGTAACAAATAAGATATAAGAAATACATTTTGCTCAAAGACTTAACGTTGAGACAAACTCGATATGTTAAATGTTTTGAATCGTCCGGACTTCAACCTTCAGGGAGGTGATAATGAAAAAAGTAATCACTCGAATTGAACAATTTCAGTATTTTTATCCTTACAGTGTGGCCATTGTGGGGGGTCAAGCGCAAAACCGGCTCAATTATATGGCCTGCGCCTGGCATACGGCTCTCTCCTTCAATCCTCCTCTCTTCGGGATTCTCATCTCTAAAAAAAGACTCACCCACAAAGTCATCTCCGAAGCCGGGGAATTTACCGTGAACTTCATCAGCGCTGACCGGGTGAAACTCTCCGCCCGAATGGGAAGAAAATCAGGGCATGACATGGATAAGGTGAAGGAATTTCAAGTCAAACTCTCCCCTTCGAAAATCATCCAATCGCCCATTCTCCAAGAGGCCTATGTCTGCTTTGAATGCAAGCTGGCTGACATCAGAGAGTACGGGGACCACGACCTGTTCGTGGGCGAAGTCCTGGCCGTCCATGAAGAGGAGAAAAGCTTCAACGCTGAAGGAGTCCTGAACACTGGAACGATCCAGCCCCTTCTTTATCTCGGAAGCGATTTCTACATCACGATCAGCCCAGATACACTGAAACATGTTCTCCCCGATTGATAAAAATAAAAAAAGGAAAAAAGGGGACAGCCCCTTTTTTTAAGAGATTGGAGTCAGGCCTCATCCAAAGAAAGCACGAAAAGTATAGAAATAAAAGTCGCATTTCTTGCCGATAATGTCTGGCCCCATAAGGACAGTCCTTAAAAAAGGGGGCTGTCCTCTTTTTTACTTTTTTAAGGGAAAAAACTAAGTCATAAATTCAGTCAAGGAGGTTCAGATGATTCGACGGACAACAAATCTCTTTTTAATTTTTCTGCTCATCATCACAGTTTCTGGAGCGACCTTCACCCAGGAAAAGGACACGAAACCTGTGGATTTTCAACTGACAATCGATAACATCATGAAAGGTCCTGAGCTTATCGGCACAGCTCCTTCAAGCATCATGTGGTCAGTGGACGGAAAAAAGCTCTATTTTCGCTGGCAGAAGCCCGGTGAGGAAAGGAGTGAATTCTATTCCATCACTCCGCCCAACCTGACTCCTCAGAAGATAGAAGCCGAAGACCTTCTCAAACTTCCCCCCTTCTCCTCTCGCGGCTCGTATTCCCGCTTTTCCCGATTCTCTTTCGGCATGGAGATAAATTTTAACAAGGAAAAAAATAAGGCAATCCTCGTCCGCAACGGTGACATCAGCCTTCTGGACATCCCGACAGGAAAAATTACGCAGCTCACGTTCACCGACGACCGAGAATCCAGCGCCAATTTCACTCAAGATGAGGAAAAAATCTATTTCACCTACCAGAACAATCTCTTTCTCCTCTCACTTAAAGACAACAGTTTGCGCCAGATGACGTCTTTCACGGATGAAGCGCCTCCGCCGAGAATAAAGCCGGGAGAGGTGGAGAAATGGTACAGCGACCAGCAGAGAGAGCTTTTCGAGGAATTCAGCAAACCGCGGAGAGGGACGGGCCGGATGGGGCTGTTCCCCTCCGTAGGCAGCAGCAGCCGGAGAAAACCGTTCTTCCTCAAAGAAGGCCAGTACATATTCAGCTTCACTCTCTCTCCAGATGAAAAATACGTCACGTTTGTCTATTCAGAGAGAGAGCCTGAAGTGAAACAGACAATCGTCCCCAATTATGTGACGCGGACCGGCTACACGGAGACGATCGACTCCCATACCAAGGCCGCCGAGTCATCCGGTTCTTCCAAAACCGGGATCATGGATGTTTCCACCGGAGAAGTCGTCTGGGTCGATTACGGCCAGGGGGAAAGAGAGATCTACTCCTACCAAGTCATATGGTCTCCGGATGGAGAAAAATGCGCTCTAACAGCCAGCTCCGAGGACCGGAAAGACACCTGGCTCCTCCTTCTCGATCTCAAAGACGGAAAAACCTCTGTGATCGAGCACGTTCATGATGACGCCTGGATCGGAAGATTCGGTCTGGCCAGTGTTTCCTGGTGTCCGGACAGCCAGCACCTCTTCTATATCTCAGAGAAGGATGGTTACGCTCATCTGTACAGGGCATCTATAGATGGAAAAAAGAAAAAGCAGCTCACCAAAGGAAAATTCGAAGTCTCGAGAGCTCAGCTTTCCGAGGATGGAAAACAATGGTTTTTGACAACGAACGAAGAACACCCCGGAGAACTCCACTTCTATTCCATGCCGGTTGATGGCGGAAAACGCACCAAAATCACTTCGTTAAAAGGGCAGAATGAAACCATCCTCTCCCCTGACGAATCGTCTCTGGCCATCATCCACTCCTACAGCAACCGGCCCCCGGAACTCTATTTCCAGCCGAATCAACCTCAAGCCGAGGCCTACCGGATCACAACATCCACCACTGCAGAATTCCGCTCTGTGGACTGGCATGACCCGGAAATCATCACTTTCAAGGCTCGAGACGGCGTAGATGTCTACGCCAGACTCTATAAACCTGGAAAATGGCATTCCCAGAGACCCGCGGTCATCTTCATCCACGGCGCCGGATACCTCCAGAACGCCCACAGAGGATGGAGCAGCTATTCCCGGGAATACATGTTCCACAACATACTCATGAAAAACGGCTATCTCGTCCTGGATGTCGATTACAGAGGAAGCGCCGGCTACGGCCGGGACTGCCGGACAGCCATCTACCGGCACATGGGGGGAAAAGACCTGGATGATATCGTCGATGCCGCCCGCTTCCTAGTCAAAAAATTCAACGTCAATCCGGAAAGAATCGGCACCTACGGCGGAAGCTATGGGGGATTTCTCACCCTGATGGCCATGTTTACGGCGCCGGATGTGTTTAAAGCAGGGGCCGCTCTCAGACCGGTCACCGACTGGGCCCATTACCATCCGGGATACACGGTGGATATTCTCAACCTTCCTCACAAAGATACCGAGGCCTATAAACAGAGTTCCCCGATCTATTTTGCCGAAGGTCTCAAAGGCGCGCTCCTCATCTGCCACGGCATGGTGGACACCAATGTCCACTTCCAGGATACAGTGAGGCTGGTGCAGCGTTTGATCGAGCTCAGAAAAGAGAACTGGGAAGCGGCTATCTATCCTGTGGAAGGCCACTCTTTCCACAACGGCTCTTCCTGGGCCGACGAATACAAACGGATCTTCAAGCTCTTCGAAGAAAATTTGAAATAGGAGGCGATTTCCGTATAATAGTGTAGAACTCAATGGCTCTAGCGATCAACATCGAGAATCTCCATAAATCCTTCTCCTTGGGATTTATGCTGAAAAAGAAGAAAATCCTGAAGGGCATCTCCCTCGAAGTCAACGAGGGAGAGATCTTCGGCTATCTCGGTCCCAACGGCGCGGGAAAAACCACGACCATCAAGTGCATCCTCGGCCTGATTTTTCCCGAACAGGGAAAGATCGAGCTGTTCGGTCAATCTCATCTCTCCCTTCCAGCCAAGGCCCGGACCGGTTTTCTTCCGGAAAATCCCTATTTTTATGACCATCTCACGGCGAATGAGTTCCTCACCTTCTACAGCCAGCTGTTTTCTATCAAGAAAAATGAGCGCGAAGAAAAGATCAAAGACCTCCTCCAGACCGTCGGCCTGCAACAGTCGGCTGGCCTTCAGCTCCGGAAATTCTCCCGGGGGATGCTGCAGAGAATCGGACTGGCTCAGGCTCTTCTGAATGAGCCTTCTCTCGTCCTCCTGGACGAGCCTCTTGGCGGGTTGGACCCGCTGGGCCGGAAAGAAATCAGGGATATCATCGTCCGGCTCAAGGAGGAAGGAAAGACTGTCTTCCTCTCCTCCCACATTCTCCAGGATATCGAAATGATATGCGACCGCGTGGCCATCATCGTCAACGGCGAGATCATCAACCAGGGAGCTCTTCAAGACCTGATTTCAGAAAAAATACTCTTCACAGAGATCGACCTCTCCGGAGTGGAAGAGAAAGAACTGGAAGGACTGGGGGAATTTCTTTCAGGTCACGGGGAACGGGGACTTCTCAAAGTCTTTAAGGAGGAAAACGTCGAGAAGGTCCTCGAGCTTGTCCAGTCCCGGAAAGGAAAAATCCACTCTCTGATACCAAGGACAGAGACGCTTGAAGACCTGTTCGTAGGAATGGTGAAACAGAAATGAAGATACGAGCCATAGCCTTCAACACACTCAAGGAAGCCATCCGGGACAGGATCCTCTATCTTCTTCTCTTTTTCGCTCTGATCTGCATCGCCTTCTCGCGCCTGCTGGCCCTCCTCACTATTGGAGACCGGGTTAAAATCATCAAGGACGTCGGATTAACGTCTATCTCCCTCTTCGGCGCGCTGATGGCTATCCTGATCGGAACTGGGCTGGTGTACAAAGAGATAGATAAAAAAACGATCTATACTCTTCTCTCCAAGCCCATTCAGCGCTATCAGTTCCTGCTGGGCAAATTCCTCGGGCTGGTTCTGACACTCTTCATCATGCTCCTCCTGATGAGCATCATTTTTCTCGCCCTGATCTTTTTCCACACTTTTACCGTTGAATGGCAGATGCTCATCGCCATCCTCTACGTCTTCCTGGAACTCTGTCTGATAACTTCTGTGGCGCTTTTGTTCTCCTGCTTCTCCACACCCATCCTCAGTTCCATTTTTACGCTTTCCTTCTACCTGATCGGACATACGGCCTGGGGACTGGAAACTCTCATTAAAAAAATCAAACCCGGATTCGGAAAGGTTCTGGCTCAGGGCCTCTACCACTTTCTTCCGGACCTTGAAAACTTCAATTTCAAGACAGAAATCGTACACAGCCTTCCCATTCCCCCCTCGATTTACCTCTACTCCACGCTTTACGGCGTATTCTACACACTCTTTGTCTTGACCCTGGCTCTTCTCATTTTCCGAAAAAGGGACTTCATCTGATAGTCATGCGCATGCGACTGAAGAACGGCAAGAGTTTCAGCACGGTTTTCCTCGTGCTCTTCTTGCTCCTGACATGCAGTGTCTTCATGAACCTCAAGATCATCACCGACCGCGTCCTGCGCAAAAAAATCCCCGGCTCTTCCATCATCTACCTTCCCAAAGGGAAATACCTCAAATACGCCACATTCGGATATTCTTCTTTCCTGGCCGATCTGATCTACATCTGGGCCATCCAGTATTACAGCGACTACACGATTCCGGACAGCTACCTTTACCTCTATGATATCTTCGAGATCATCGCCGAGCTGGACCCGCACTACTTCGATCCCGTCGACATGGGCGCCTTTATCGCGGCTTACGAAGCCCAAAACCCGAACCTGGCCGTCAAAATCCTGGATATGGGTCTGGAGAAAAACCCCAAGGAATGGTTTTTCCCCTACCAGGCCGCCCACTATATTCAGTTCATGCAAAAAGATTATGAACGGGTCCAGGAATACTACAAGAAAACCATGAGCATCGAAGGCTACCCGCCGATCGTCCCACGACTGTATGCCAACGCCGTCTTTAAAGCCATGGACTATGAAAGGGCCCTGGAGGAATGGCTGGAGATCTACAACACGGCAGAGGATGAGAGAATAAAACAAGTGGCCTCCAACCACCTCTATAACATAAAGGCGACCGTGGATATTGAAAACCTCCAGGAGGCCATCGCGAAATTCAAAGAAAAATATGACCGCTATCCGGCTGACTTGAGCCGGCTGGTCTCTGCCGGATTCCTGGATTCCATCCCGAAGGACATAGACGACAAGGAGTACCTGTACGACTCCCAGACCGGAGAAGTCAAGCCCGCGACAATCCCATGGAAAAGATAATCATCATTATCGTTTTCGGCTTCGCCTGGGGAAGTTTTCTCAATGTCCTGATCTACCGCATTCCCCGGGATATGAGCATCATCAAACCCGCTTCTTCCTGCCCTATCTGCAAGAAAAAGATCAAAGTCTACGACAATATCCCCATCATCTCCTATCTAATCCTGAGGGGAAAGTGCCGCTACTGCAAGGCTAAAATTCCTCTCACCTACCCTCTGGTTGAATTCCTGACCCCTTTGAGTTTCCTGCTCCTCTACCTTCATTTTTCACTGAGCTTCTTTTTCTTTGCCTCCTGCCTTTTCGCCAGTGCGATGATCGTTCTGGGCTTCATCGATTTTTTTCACATGATCCTCCCGGATGAGATCACCCTGCCCGGGCTGGTTCTGGCCATCGTCTACTCGTTTTTCCGCAAAGACCTGAACCTCACCCAGGCCTTGATCGGGGCCGTGGCAGGTGCTGGTTTCCTTCTCCTTGTCTACGGGACGTATTATCTGGTGCGGAAAAAGGAAGGATTGGGAATGGGAGATGTGACGATGATGCTGCTGATCGGGGCTTATCTCGGCTGGCGCCAGGCGTTCTTCACACTGATCCTGGCCTCATTTGTCGGGGCGCTGGTGGGCGTGTTCGTCATCCTCTTCCGGAAGAAGGATTTTCAGTTCTCGCTCCCCTTCGGGACTTTCCTCGCTCCGGCGGCTTTTTTCTCTCTTCTCTGGGGCGAGAAGATACTCCGGGCCTATCTAAGCCTATTCAAGGGTCTGGTTCCCTAAAGCGTTCAGACTGATTGCCGGAAACCCAGAACTTTTCCAAAGATAACATTAAATAGTTCTATTACATATAGTGTGGGTAAAATACACATGAAAGGCTGAAGCGACCTTGAAGATTTAGCCTTCTTGATTCGTCCATCAAGGGAAGCCGATGAAATCGGCCGCCGAGTATGTCTGAGCACGAGAGGATCGACTTGTTGAGGAGTCATTTAATAACAGATTTCAAGTTTACAGTGATATGTCTTAAATGCGGAGTTACGCAGGCGCCGAGATGGGCGATGAAAGAATGGCGTTAAAAATCTGAAGGGAGCAAAGCCATTTCAGTGTATTTTACTACCAAAATTGCAAATACAATATGGAAGAGAACTGGTTTACTTCTCGATGAAGACGGGAGACAACTCTTCCTTCCACGATTTGATCCCATAGGGAAGGTCTTCCATATCATCTCTTTTTAAACCAGCCAGAGCGAGATCATAGTGGAATCTGGCGTTGGAATTGAACTCGAAAGTCTCAGCAATTATTGATCCGTAAAAATCGATGTTGCTGTTGAAATCCACATGAGCCCTGGGAACATAGACGGCCCCATAGAAATCGGTGTTGGAATTCCAGGTCATGGTTCCATTAAAGCTGTCTGTCCCCAGGATGAGGAGGCTCGTCGGGTCCTGGGAAAGATTGTTGAACTGAGAATTACTGGCCTGGGTGAACGTTCCTCCGAGATAGATCGTGACGTTCACGCCGTCTGCTATATTGAATTGTGAGTTGCTCGACATCGTAAAATCGCCGGTGATGTAAAGTGTGGCATCCGCAGTGATCGTCAATGTCGAATTGTTTCCGAGGACTAAAGACGTGAATTCTCCGCTGGAGTTGATCGTGCCAACGTCTCCCACTCCCAGGGAATACCCTCCCATAAAAGGAAGGCCCTCCGGAGGTTTAACCGACGGCATCTCCTTCTCTTCAAAAAGAGACTTCTTTTCCCCGGAAATATTGGCATTGCCCTGGGTGATGATCACAGACTCAGGGTCAGTCCCCGGACCGGAGTAGGCATCTCCGTAGACATTTGAATTGGAACAGAGATCAATGCAGCCGAAGAGTGTACCGTTTGTCCCGATGTTCCCTTCTGCTCCGATGTTCGCTCCGCCGTACGGACCATTGGTGGAGTCATAGCTGTCCACTTCGGCGGCCGAGCAGAAGTCCAGGTCATCATCCCCAAAGACTGCAAAATTCCAGGGATCGTACTTGATCTCCGCCAGCTCGGCTCGCGTGGCTTTGGCCATCAGCGCGGAGTCGGAATAGGACACCAATCCCCTGGATTCGACCACAGGAAACTTTGTCTCCGGATTGTAGACTTTTATCTCAATATCTCCGGCGACATTCCCGCTGGGAGCTTGAAAAGAGGTGATGGTCAACGTCCGGAGAGTGTTGTCTCCATCCCAGGTCAGGATATCTCCAAAATTCAACTCCCAAAGCGCTCTCTCTATCCCGGCTTCGGCCAGTGAGAGAGCTGTGCTGGATTTAAAAGATTTATCCGTGAGCCTGTTTTCCGCAGAAAGCTGATACAAAAACGGAAGAACAAGGAGAAGCAGGAAAGACATGATGATCACACCGATGACTAAGACCATGCCCTT
>Ga0180438_10002830_pt1 | contig 27375 bp, 16 predicted proteins | sample SS_ome_12_FD_132455 | JGI IMG/M metagenome (GOLD analysis project Ga0180438, IMG submission 132455) | Hypersaline lake sediment archaeal communities from the Salton Sea, California, USA - SS_3_D_2 metaG | ecosystem: Environmental > Aquatic > Non-marine Saline and Alkaline > Hypersaline >... | reverse complement strand
CAACGAGCGGGCCTGGAAAGAACGTGCGATGCGTCTGGCCGATCTGATGGAGAAGCTCTGGACCGGCCGGAACGAGAAGGGCCAGCTCCAGTACAAGAGCACGTACTTCACCGTCGACCGCGTGGACTCCTCGCCGCAGCGGGCGTGCGACACGGTGTACCACCCGCGTGCGGTCCAGCCGGCGCTGCTGCTGTGGCAGCGGACGGGCGACAAGCGGCTGACGAAGCTCTTTTCGGCGTGGATGGACACGTGGGTGGCGGCGACGGCGCGGGCCGAGCGCGGCAAGCCGGCGGGCATCATCCCGTCGGCGATCCACTGGCCCGACGGGCGCGTCGGCGGGCTCGGGGAGCACTGGTGGGACCCGCGCAACCACGGCGAGCCGACGCTCTACCGCTGGCCCAGCGCGATGGGGATGATGGTCGACACGCTGCTGCTGACGTGGCACATGACGGGCGACCGGAAGTACCTCGCCCCTCTCCGCTCGATGGCGGCGGCCCGGCTGCGATACTTGAGGGACCCGCCGGCAGCGCCGCCGCAACCGGGCAGCGAGGCATGGTGTGCCCGCCAGTTGGGCTTCCTCGCGGCGACGCTGGCGAAGCACAAACGGCTGACCGGCTCGAGGGAGTTCGACGAGCTGCTGAAGCGCGACGGCCGAGCGATGGCGACGGTCGCGGGCGGCGCGGACCGCTCGGCGCTCGAGAAGGCCCTGCTGCGAAGCGCGAAGGCGCTGCGGATCAACTGGCCGGGCTATACGAGCGAGGTCCGCTACACCGACCGCGTCCTGCGTTTCCCGGCGCTGTTCGGGGCGGACATGATGTTCCTCGAGCCGGTCGCGGGCATCGAGGCGCCCAAGGCGGGCCTGCTCTATTCGACCGTCACCGGCGACCCGGGCGGGGGGGGGTACTTCCCGCTGAACGCCGTCCGCTGGCTGACCCCGCCGCGAGACATTGCCGCCCTCGTCACCCAGACCGGGTCGGATCGGTTCGCCGCCGAGCTGTTTCACTTCGGCGATCGCCCGCGGAAGCTGACGGCCGAGCTGTACCTGCTCGCGCCGGGCCGATACACGCTGCAAATCGCCGCCAAAGAAGACCAGCCGCCCCCCGCCGCCCGGGCGTTTGACGTAACGGGCCGCACGACGCGCGTCCCGCTGGAGCTGCCGCCGCGGACGCTCTGCACTCTCCGCATCCGGCGGAGCGGGAAGGAGAACGACCGATGAGGTACACGTTTACGTTTCTGACGATGGCCGTGCTGGCAGGCGCGACGGTCGCGACGGCGGCCGGGAGGAAGTCGCCCGACTGGGCGACCAGGGACATCCGTGCCGGGCTCGTCGGCTGCGACACGAGCCACGCGGTGGCCTTCCCGAGCATCCTCAACTCTCACCCCGAGTGGCGCGTCCGCGTGGTGGCGGCTTTTCCCGAGGGCAGCAAGGACATGCCCGGCCCGAGCATGGGGCGGCTGCCCAAGTTCGTCGAGCGGCTCGAGAAGAGCAAGATCGAGATCGTCGGCAGCATGGACGAGCTGCTGAAGAAGGTCGACGCGGTGATGATCGAGAGCGTCGACGGGCGGCCCCATCTGCGGCAGGCGCGGCCGGCCCTCAAGGCGGGCAAGCCGGTCTTCATCGACAAGCCGTTCACGGCGGGCCTGGCGGACGCCCGCGAGATCGTGCGGCTGTCGAAGGCGACGGGCGTGCCGTTTTTCAGCTCGTCTTGCTCGCGTTTTCAGCCGGAGATCGCGAAGCTCCGCAGGCCGAAGGGCATCGGCAAGGTGACGAAGGCACAGGGCAGCGGCCCGCTGAGCTTCGAGAGCCACCACCCGGACCTGTTCTGGTACGGCATCCACGGCGTCGAGGCGCTGTACACGATGATGGGTCGCGGGTGCGTGAGCGTCACGTACAAGGTCGAAAAGGACGTCGAGACGACCACGGGCAAATGGGCCGACGGGCGGGTCGGCGTCTTCCGCGGCGTGAAGAAGGGCAAGTACCAGCCGATCGCGAAGGTCTGGGGCACCGAGGGCGAGGCCGAGAGCAAAGGCGGCTTCAACTACAACGGGCTGTGCGAGGCGATCGCGAAGTTCTTCCAGACCGGCAAGGCGCCGATCGACCCGCTGGAGACGCTGGAGATCGTCGAGTTCATGATCGCGGCGCAGATGAGCAAGGACGGCGGCGGGGGCGAGGTGACGCTGGAAGCGGCGCGGAAGTCGGTGCCGAGCAAGACGCGTAAGGGCGGGGTCGCGAAGTAGGCGCGCGTCGCGAAGAGCCCCCGGTCCAGGGACCGGGGGCCAAATAGGAATGTGATTCGAGCGTGGGTTTGCTCTGGTCGAACTTGTAGGGTGTGCAGCTCTGCTGCACACGCGTTCGTGATGGCACCTATTCTGACGTCAAGGTGAGGAAGCACCCCTTCAGCGGTTCGACGGGGATCGCCTCGCCGGGCCGGTATGTCCGGACGGGTTGCAGGCCTCTGACGGCGGGGGCGGTGAGGGTGGCCTTGTCGGCGGGCAGACCCAGCGCCCTGAAGTCGATCGCCAGCTTCACGTTGACGGGCTTGCCGGCCCAACTGGCGAGGGCGATGAGCGTTCGGCCTTTCTTGCGGTAGACAGTGGCGAGGACGTCGTCGCGGCCGACCTTCACGGGGCAGGCCGGATCCCAATAGCCGATCATCTGGGCCCCGGCCATGCGAAAACCGTCCCACAGCTTCCAGATCGGCCTCGGGTCACCGCTCCACCCGAGGCGGTTGGTCATGCCGTAGAGCATCCCCCGCCACGGATTGCCCCCTCCCTGGAGCATCTCGCCCATCACGCCGAACGGGATGCCGGAGATCTCCACAAGCCAGTAGTCGTCCTTCTCACGGTTGTAGGCGAACCCCTCGCCGAACCAGATGCGGTCGACGTAGGGCAGCGACTCCATGTAGAGGTTGGCGCAGCTCGCGAAGCCGGCCCGGCCGTTGTAGTGGTTCCACGAGTGCAGGTCGATCAGGCTGCCCGGTCGGGCGCGGTCGAGGACCTTGCGGGCCCGCTTCATCACCGTGCGGTCGAAGGCGACGTCGTCGATATACAGCCCGTCGATGCCGACGTTTCGGCAGAGCCAGTCGAGCCCCTCGAGGTAGTAGTTGTGCCACCGGCTCATGCCGGACGTGATGATCGCCGAGTCCTGCACCCGCGGCGCGCACCACGCCTGGATGTAGTCGGGCCCGATGTGCTCGGTCAGCCACGGGCTGCCGCCTCCGGGGCCGCCGGCGAGCACCTCGTCGTCGAGGCTCCGCAGGGCCCACAGCTCCGGCACGTGATTGGTCAACTCGCGGACGGTGTAGTAGAGCTTGATCTTCAGCCCGGCCTCGTGGACGCGGTCGACGTAGCGCTTCAGTTGCGGCACACGGAGGAAGGGGTAGTTGATGTACGGGTTGATCGCCCCCGCGTGATGGATGTTGATCACGTTGGCGCCGTCGGCCTTCACCCTCGCCGGATCGGGCTCCCCGCGATGGTAGTACCGCCTCGCCCAGTGGACGTCGGTGTTCAGCGGCTTCATCGGCGTGATCAGCAGCGTGAAGCCGAATCGCAGCGGCTCGCCCGGCCGGAGGGTCCTCGGCCCGCCGGAGGCCCGCAGCACGACGCGGCCGCCTTCCTCGGTGATCGTGCAGCGGCCCTTCCCGCCGTTGTGCCACGAGGCGGGTAGTTGGATCGGGCGATGATGGTAGTGGATGTTGACCAACGGGCGGCGGTAGTTGGCCCCCTTCAGTTGGCAGCGCAGGCCCGCGTTGACGTCGCCGACCCACACGCTGTCCTGGTGCTTGCGGCGGTCCCATTCCCACTCGTGGCGCGGCGGGCGGCGGCCCCCTTTGCGTCCCATGCCCATCATGTACTTCGCCGCACCGGGCAGCAACGGGATCTCCAGGCGGATGTCGGCGACGTCCGTCGGCCCGGCCGCCGTGAGCGTCATCGCGAACTCGAGCCAACCGTCGAACTCCATCGACGCCTCGCACTTCAGCGCCAGATCGTCACCGCTCGATTCCGCCCGCCAACCGACCAGGCCGGGCGCCTTCTTTGCGAACGTCATCTTTCGCGTGCGGAGCGCTCGCACGCTGCCGTCCGGAGCGATCACCGACAATCGCACCGGGGCGGCGAGGATCTCACGCCCCCGCCGAAGCAGCCGCGTCACGCTCGGAGAGAAGCAGCTTTGGATGCTCGCCGGCAGCCCGTCCTCGCCCAGTGTGACCTTCCGCCCCAGGCACGTGATCGTCCGCCCGGAAACGCGCAGCGGCTGGAATGGTCTGACGACCTCGTCGTCCAGCGCGATCGTCGAGTTCAGCCATCGCAGCCGCGAATGACGCCACGGCTCGCCGTCACCGCGGTCGACGAGCACCTTGTCGTCCACGTCCAGCCGGATCGCCACGCGCCGCGCGGGCAGCCCGGCCGCCTCGACGACGGCCGCGCCGCGATAGTGGCCCGGCGCCGCGCCGCGGGGGATCTGAACCGCGCACCACATCGCCTGCACCTTGCCCTTCGGCACGGAGACGGCCTTGGCGAATGCCCGCCCGGTCCAGTCGACGCCGCCGACGTTGAGGCACGTGAAGGCCGACGCGGGGATCGCCCGCCCGGCCGTTGCGCCGGAGGCGGACTTCATGTCCTCAAAACGCACGCGGACGTTCTTCAACGCCTGCCGCGCGGCGAAGAGGCCCAGTTGAAACGCGTAGCACTCGTTGCGGTGAGCCTTCCCGACCAGCTCGGCCTGCGGGCCGGTCCCGATCCATCGCTGCGGAAGGTCGTCGGTCATGCGGATCGGCCGGCGGCGGCTCTCCGGGAAGACGAGGAAGGCCTCCTCGGCATGCTTCCCGAGCAACAGCCTGACTTCCTCGGCCGTGGCGGCGATCTCCATCTCGTCGAACCGGTCGAACTCGCTGGCCGACTGATACGCCACGATCTCGGTTCGAGGCAGCTCGCGCCACCGGCCGTCGCCGGCCGACGCGGGCTTCAGCCCCACCCGGTCCCGCCAGGCCGCCTCGGCCGTCTCGGCCGGGCGGGCGTAGCTCGACCGCGGGAACGACCCGCCGCCCACCGTCGCCGGCAGGTAGTAAACGTAGTACTCCCCGGCCCCGGAGGCCGGTTCGAAAACGATCTCGCCGAGGTCCTTGGTGACGGTGACGGCCACGGCGTTGGCGATGCGCTTGCCCGTCTTCGCGTCGACGACGAGAACGGCCTTCTCATGCGGCTTCGCGTCGCGGCGTCGCCACGGCAGCCGGGCCAGCACGCCCGGCGCGGACCCGTCGGCCTTCGCCACGCGGACGACGATGCGGTGGTTGCCCAGCCCCCGTGTAGCCCACTTGCCCACGGCGTACCGGATCGCCGGCTCGCCGGCCGCCGCGCCTGCGGAGGCCGCGAGGACCAGCAGCAATACGAGTCGGATCGGTGTGTCACTCATGCGGTTGCTACTCCTTGATCGACGTCCAATGAGGCCTCGTGAGTCAAGTGTACCATTGGGGGCGGTGGGGGCAAGGGGAGCGGAGCGGCATCGTGGATCGACGCGAAGAGCCCCCGGCCACAAGAACCGGGGGCTGGAGGGCAAGGCAGCTTACCTTTGCTTGAGGACCGCGGGCGGAACGATTTGAATCCTGCCCCAACCCGCCGGGCTCTTGAACAACTCCCGCACTCTCCTGCCGCCTCGGTCGACAAGGATCGCGCCCTCGCCGTAGATGAAGATGCCTGTCGTGCCGTCGGGCAGCCGGCAGACGGCATAGGCCCCGTTGGAGCAACGTCGCTCCCAGACGATCTTCCCGGCGCGATTGACTTCGACAACCCGCCTGCTGTTGTCTGTGCCGATGAGCACGTTGCCGTTGGCGAGCTTCTCCGCGTCACACGGGTTCTTCAGATCGGTCTTCTGCCAGACGATATTCCCCGCACGATTCACCTCGATAACGCGCATCTGCTTGTGCTCGCAGATCAGCGTATTCCCGTTGACAAGGCGCCGGGCGCTGATGGGGTGTTGGAGGCCCTTCTTTTGCCAGACGATCTTGCCGGCCCGCGTCACCTCCGAGACCCCCTGTCCACAAACGATCAGCGTGTTCCCGTTGGCCAGGCGAGAGACGTTGTGCCCCTGACCAGTGACATCCCTTACCCCGTCGGAGTTCCATACCGACTTGAAGTCCCGGTCGAATTCCTCAATCGTTCTGTTGCCCGAACCATACGCCACCAGTACGTTCCCGTTCGGCTCGCCCGCCACGCCGTAGATTCGCTGTCCGAGCTCTCGGGTCCACACTACCTTCCCTGCCGGCGTGACCGCCGCGAGTATCTTGCGCCGATCGTCGCAGACCAGCAGGCCGAACTGCTTGGATTGAGAGGCGGCCGTCTCGAACGAGGACCCCGCCTTGCTTTCCTTCCACCACTTCCGCCATTTCTCGACGGCAGCCGCCCGCCGGCCCACATCCTCATAGGCGTTGTAACCGAAGGCCTTGCCGGTGATCCGCCGCAGGGCGTACTCCGCCGCGTACCGCGCCCACACACTCGGATGACCCAGAAGCTCGATCAGCATACCTACAAGCCTCTTGTCGTGCCCGGCTGCCAGCAAGTCGATTGCACCGGTGAGCTCGGCGCCCGGGTCGCCGGCCCTGGCCTCGATTGCCGCGACGATCCGGCCGACACGTATCACCACCTCGATGTCCTTGCTCTTGGCGGCGGCCCGGACCAGCGGCAGGGCCTCCGGACCAAGGCGGGACAGGTCGCCAGTGGCCTTCTCTCGGATCTCCCAGCGGCCATGGCCGAGGTCGGCGATGAGCTCCTTGATACGGACTTTGTCCTTCGGCGTGAGTTCTTGCCGGTTCAGAAGGCTGCGCAGAAACGCGTGAGCGTCGGCCAGCTCCTTCTTGCCGGGCGACGCGGGAACTTCGCTCGCGGCCGAGGCCCCGCGAGGGGCGGAATGCACATCAGCCGCAACGCAGATCGCCACAGCCAGCACTATGACCGTCAGTCGTCTCATTCGGCTATCACCTGAGCGCAATGCGCCTCACTTTGTCAGTTCATCGTGAAAGAGCGGCACTCGATTGCTCACTTCGACGCTCTCGGGGCACGTTGGTTCGCAGGTTCTGCCATCGTCGCAGTCGCCGGCACGGGCAGCACCGCCGCCGAAGTGGATTCCGCACGCGCTACATGCAAGAAAGCAACGAGCAGAAGGCGCGGCGCTTGCGTCCGGCGGACGGATCGAGCATGCTTGGGCGTGACCGAAGGCGAGGCGTGAGGAGAAGCGCGGATGTCGCAGAAGCGGCCGAATGTCGTGTTTGTGTTTCCGGATGAGTATCGACAGCAGGCGTTCGGATTCATGGGCGAGGACCCGGTGCTGACGCCGAACCTCGACCGCTTCGCGAGCGAAAGCCTGGTGCTGACACACGCAGTGAGCAATCGGCCGTTGTGCAGCCCGTATCGAGCGATGCTATTCACGGGCAAGTACCCGCACGCCAACCGCGTGCTGACCAACTGCAACTCGCGGACGCGGCCGTATGACAACCAACTCCACGGCGAGGACCGCTGCCTGTCCGACGTGCTGCACGAGGCGGGCTACTGCCAGGGCTACATCGGCAAGCTCCACCTCGAGTGCCCGGACGAGCAAGCCGCCCGATACGGCGAAGGCCCGCGCCGCGACGGGGTGGTCTGGGACGCCTACACCCCGCCGGGCCCGCGGCGCCACGGGTTCGACTTCTGGCACTCCTACGGCTGCTGCGACTGGCACTTCGACCCGCACTACTGGGTCGGCGAGGCAGCCGTCGACGAGCGAATCGAGCCGGGCGAGTGGTCGGTCAAGCACGAGACGGACGTGGCGGTAGACTACATCCGCAACACGGCCGGACAGCGTGATCCGAGCCGACCGTTCTCGCTGTTCATCGCGCACAACCCGCCGCATATGCCCTTCGACGAGGTGCCCGAGCGATACGTGCGGATGTACGACGGCAAGACGCCGGCGGAGCTGCTGAACCGCCCCAACGTCCGGCTGGAGGGCCAAGGCGCCGCGGCCGAACGAGACGTGAAGAGCTACTTCGCCGCCGTGACGGGCATCGACGAGCAGTTCGGGCGGATCCTCCAGGCCCTCGAGGATGAAGGGCTGGCCGACGACACGATCGTGGTCTTCACGTCCGACCACGGCGAGATGATGGGCAGCCACGCCTTCATGGGCAAAGTCCACGCCTACGACGAGTCGCTGCTGATGCCGTTCATCATCCGCTGGCCGGGCAGGATCGCGCCTCGCCGCGACGATCTTCTGCTGAGTGCGCCGGACATCCTGCCGACGCTGCTGGGTCTGGCCGGGCTGGCCGATCGGACGCCGCCGGACGTTCAGGGGAGCGACCACACCGGCGTGGTGCTCGGGCGTGAGGGTGATCGGCCAACGTCGGCGCTGTACCTGAACGTCGGCCCGGACGACCCGGCCGGCGGGGCGCGGGGCTTGAGGACGCATCGGTACACGTTCGTCGTCCAGCGCTGCGAGGGCCGGGCGGACGGCGTACGGTTGTTTGACAATGGCGAGGACAAGTACCAGCGGACGGACGTGGCGGCCGAGCGGCCGGGTGTTGTCGCGGAGCTGACCGAACAGATGAACGCGTGGCTGCGCAAGACCGGAGACCCGTGGTTGACGGGGGATCCGGACGGTTGAGTACGCGGGTTCATCGTGCGAAGATACCCGACCTCTCGAGCCCGCTCGTGCGGGCCCTCGAGACTGGGCTTTTCAGACGGCGCGATCGGCGCATACCGCGTTGAGAGGACCGTGGGAGACATCTGAAGATGATCAAGCTTGGCGTGAATTCGGTGTTGTTCAACCCGCACGATCTCGAGACGGCCATGCGGCACGTCGCGTTGGCCGGGTATGACGGGATCGAGCTGTCGGCCATCAAGGGCATGTGCGAGCACGTCGACCTGGACAACTGGCAGGCACAGGTGAAGACGATCAAGGCCATGGCGGAAGAGTTCGGCCTCGAGCTGCTGAGCATGGAGGAGGCGGCGCTGGACGAGGAACGTCTGGCGAAGGCGTTCGACGCGGCGGTGGCCCTCGGCGTGCCGGTGGTCAACATCGGGCCCGGTGGCAAGAGCGACGTGGAGGAGGACTTCGAGCGTCGGACGGACCTGATGGCGAAGATGGCCGAACGGGCGGAGGCGGCCGGCGTGACCCTGTGCGTCAAGGCACACGTCAAGGCGTCCATCTACAGCACGGCGACGACACTTCGGGTGATGGAGAAGATCGCCTCGCCGGCGTTCGGCATCGACATGGACCCCAGCCACATCCACCGCGGCGGCGAGAACCCCGCCGAGGCGCTGCCCGCCGTCCTGTCGCGCGTCCGCCACATCCACATTCGCGACTGCAAGGGCCGCGGCCCCAGCCCCGGCGCGCCGGCAGACCAGGCCTGCGGACGCGGCGAGATCGACCTGATGGGCTACTGCCGCGCGATGGTCGATGGCGGCTACGACGGGCCGGCCTGCCTGGAGGTCATCGGCGCGAAGGAGCTCGACCTGTCGGCCCAGGCGATCATCGCGGCCGAGAGCTATGGCTATCTCAACGCCTGCCTCAAGGCCCTCGGCGGGCGCTAAGCGCGCAGGCAATCCGTGACATTCGTGTAATCTGTGGGCCACCCTTTACCCCGCCCGCGCGAGCGTTACAATCTCCGCCATCGACGCGCCGGGCCGGCGCGGCATCTGCGAAAGGCGAACCATGGCTGCAAAGACGAACGTGATCTTCATCGGCATCGACAGCTTGCGGCGCGACCACATGAGCCTCTACGGCTACGATCGGCTGACCACGCCGCACATCGATCGCTGGGCCGAGTCGGCCACGGTCTTCGAGAAGTGCTTCAGCCCCCACGTGCCGACCACCAGCGGGTACGGCTCGATGCTGACGGGGATGGACTGCTTCGGCACGGACATCGTGGCGCTGCGGCACCGGGGCACGTTTGCCGAGGGCGTCCGCACGCTGGCGGAGATCCTCGGCGAGGCCGGATACAACACCACCTCCGTCGGCTTCAAGGGCAACCCCGCCTCGAGGGGGTTCGCGACCTACCTGGACTACTCCGGCTGGGGCGCCGGCGAGGACGGGCGGGCCCACAAGGCCGAGAACCTCAACGACGTCGCCATCCCCGAACTGAAGCGGCTGGCCGGCGAGGACAGGCCGTTCCTGCTGCTGCTTCGCCACATGGACCCGCACTCGCCCTACCTGCCGCCGAGGCCCTTCGAGCGGATCTTCTACGGCGGCGACGAGTTCGACCCGGCCAACAGGTCGCTCGAGCCGGTGATGGCCTTCAAGACGTTCTGCGACTACTTCGCCACGTGGTTCCCGCCCGGCGTGACGGACAAGGACTACATCATCGCCCAGTACGACGGGGCCGTCGCCTACATGGACGCCTGCATCGCCAACATCTTCGAGGCCGTCCGGGCGCTCGGCATCGAGGACGACACGCTGATCGTCCTGGACAGCGACCACGGCGAGACGCTGCACGACCACGAATGCTGGTACGACCACCACGGCATCTACGACCCGACGCTCGTCGTGCCGCTGGTGATGCGCCTGCCCGGGCGCGTTCCGGCCGGCGTGCGGATCGGCTCGAACACGCTGCTCCAGAACATCACGCCCACGATCCTCGAGCTGCTCGAGATCGACGCGGGCGCGGAGCTGGACGGCGAGAGCCTCGTCGGCGAGATGCACGGCGGGCAGCGGAGCACGTCGAACGAGGAGTTCTACATCACCGAGTGCACGTGGATGCGCAAGCACGGCTGGCGGACGCCGCAGTGGAAGCTCATCCACGCCCTCGAGCCGGACTTCCACTTCAAGCCCGAAGTCGAGCTGTACGACCTCGTCGACGACCCCGACGAGAACACCAACCTCGCCGACGCCCGGCCGGAGGTCGCGGCCGAACTCGAGGCGAAGATGCAGGCGTGGATCGAGAAGCGCACCGGCCAGACGGGCCGGCCCAACCCGATGGACGAGAACCCCAACTGGCACGGCTGCAAGGGCGTCGACGGCCCGTTCACGTCGAGCCAACAAGCCTACGACACCCTCCACATCGGCGACCCGGAAGCCGCCCGCAAGCTCCAGGCGGGGAAGAAGTGACGGAAAGGCTTGCCTCCCCGTTCCCGCCCGCTCGGACTGGACAGTCGAGCCCACAATCCGGACAATGGACGATTGCGAGGGAGCACGCGTATCCGGCCTGCGGCGTGCTTGCCTCTGACGACGGGATATGATCCTCAGCATCTTGCTTGGCCGTGCAGACAGGAAACCTGGACTGACAGCCTCCGAGGACGGCGATGATCACCAAGGTCTACATCGACAACTTCCGGTGCTTCACGAACTTCGAGCTGGAGCTGGGTTCATTCCACCTCTTGCTGGGTGAGAACGGAAGCGGGAAGAGCACGCTGTTCGACATGCTCTCGCGGATTCAGGGTTTGCTGGTCGGGATGAGTGTCTCCGACTGCTTCCCAACACGCGATCTGACAGCTTGGGACACCCGAACGAAGCAGGACTTCGGAGTCGAGGTGAGCATTGGGGGTCACCTGTTCGGTTACGAACTGCGGATAGAGCACAACTTGGAGGAAGGCAAGCAGCGGATCGCCCGAGAGCGACTGCTCTGGAACTCCGAGGTATTCTACCGGTTTGAGGACGGCGAGGCCCATCTGTACCGTATTGGCGGACACCAAGTTGTCGAGGGAGCCCACTTTCCGTTCGACTGGACCAAATCGTTTATCCCTCTCCTGCCGGAGCGCACGGACAATCAGCCGCTGTGTTGGTTCCGACAAGCCGTTTACCAATGGCAGGCCATTAGATTGGCGCCTCCCTCAATGGATGCCTTCTCAAGTGAGGAAAGCCCCACGATCGCGTCGGATGGCAACGATTTCAGCAGTTGGTATCGCTACCTGATGCAGGCCCACCCCGATGTGACGGCCGCTGCCACCCAGGCGCTCCGGCATATCATCCCAGGGATGGAGGACCTGCGCTTTGTCTCCACAGGGGAAGCCAAGTGTCTCCAGGTGACCTTTGCGGGCATGCCTCAACCGCAGATGTTCTTCCAACTCTCCGACGGCCAACGAGCGCTGATCGCCCTGTACTCGCTCTTACATGCCGTGCCATCGCTTGGCTACAGCCTGCACATCGACGAGCCAGACAACTACGTCTGCCTGCGGGAGATCCAGCCATGGCTTGCGGAGCTCGAGGATCTGTGCAGCGAGGGGGATCGACAGGCGATTCTCATCTCCCACCATCCGGAGATCATCAACCCGTTGGCGAAAGACCATGGCATCTGGTTCAGCAGGCCCGACAATGGCCCAGTTCGTGCGCGCAAAGGCTACCCGGTGGTCGACGGGCTCACCGCGGCGGAGACGATGGCGCGGGGATGGGGTGATGAGTAAGGCATCGCAGGTCATCCTCCTGTGCGAGGACAAGCTGCATGCCGTCTTCGTCAGACGGTTCCTCAAAGCCCGCGGGTACACTAATCGTGACTTCCGGGTCGCCCAGTACCCCGCCAGTGGCCGCGGATCGGGAGAGAGCTTCGTGCGCAGGGCGTATCCCGATGAGTTGCGGGCTTATCGCCAGCGCAGCGCAAGGGCCACGACCTTCCTGATCGCGGTGATCGACGCGGACACGAAGGCAGTTGCCGATCGCGAAGCACAATTCGAACAGGCCTGTGAGCAAGCGTCCGTGCCGCCAAGGCAAGGCGATGAATTGGTGGTCCACGCCATTCCCAGACGCGCGATCAACACCTGGTTGGCCTACCTGGACGGAATCGACGTCGACGAGGCGACCGACTACAAGACGCAGGGGTATGGGTTCCGCAAGTGCGAGGCCGATATATCCGCACTGGTCAAGCGACTACATGATCTCTGCACAGAGGACGCACTGCCGGAGGGGGCACCGCCGTCCCTGAGACACGCTTGCGAGGAGTTCGCGAGAATCAAGGGATATCTTCGGTAGAGCCCCGGCGAGACGCCCTCCCCTTGCCACCACGTCCGCGCTCAGCCAAGGTCGCTCGCTTGTACGTCACGAACATCGGCGACGACCAGGCGGTCTCCGGGTCGCCGTCGGGCTTTTCCGGGTCGCGCCGGAAGCCGCGGTTCGACGATGATTCTCTCGGCGGCTTTGGGTATCATTCGTCAGCAGTTCGATTTGGAGTATGCCCGGTGCCGACGGCATGTGCCGGGCGAACGAAGGACATGCGATGCTTCGAGCGGCAGTCATTGGGATGGGACCGATCGGCAACCGACACGCACGGCTGCTGAAGGCGGACGAGCTGGCCGAGCTGGTCGGCGTATGCGACATTCTCCACGACCGCGCGGACGCGGCGGCGGCGACACTCGGCGTGCCGGCGTTTTACGACGCACGGCAGATGCTCGACGCGCTTGGGCCGGACGTCTGCCACGTCACCACGGGCGGATACGAGTACGGCAGCGATCACTTCACGCCGACGATGCAGGCCCTCGAGGCCGGCTGCCACGTGCTCTGCGAGAAGCCCATCAGCAACGAGATCGAGGAAGGCGAGCAGATGGTCGCTCTGGCCCGCGAGAAGTCGCTGCGGTTTGGCGTGAACCTGAACCACCGCTTCACGCCGGCGGCGCGGCTGGCGAAGCAGTGGATCGACGAGGGGCGCCTCGGGCATCTGCTGCTGGTCAACATGGCCATGTGGATCAAGAACCCCAACGAGTCCTCGCCGTACTTCCAGATCAAGGCCCTGCACCCGCACACGGTGGACGTGATGCGGCACTTCTGCGGCGAGGTCGAGGCCGTCCAGTGCTTCGCCACCAAGGCGCCCGGGCGGAAGATCTGGTCGACCGCCCAGTTCAACCTCCGCTTCGCCAACGGCGTGGTCGGCTCGCTGACCGGCAGCTACGACATCGAGCGGGGCCACCCGATGGAACGGTGCGAGGTCGCCGGAACGGGCGGGCGGTTCGTCCTCGACGACATGTGGCGCGAGCTGACGCTCTACCCGGCCGGGAGCCTCGAGAAAACCGTCTACACCAATCCCACGTTCGGCGGGATGCGGGACTTCGAGGACACGTTCCGCAACCGCATCCATCGCTTTCTCGAGCAGGTCATCGAGGGCGCCGACCCGGCCGAGATCGACGGGTCGGGGGCCGACGGCCTCGCCGCCCAGAAGGTCCTCGCCGCCGCCATCGAATCGCTGGATCACGGAACCGTGGTGGACGTGAGGTGAGCCCGCCGCGGCGACGGACAGACCCAAGCCTCGCACACGCTACTCCACCACCTGCTTGCTCAACGCCATCGCTGACGCCTCGTCGGCGCTGAAGGGGCGCAGACGCACGGCGAAGGCGAACTCGTGCGGCTGGAGGATGTACTCCGGCCGCGGGCCCGGGCCGCAGCTCGCAGAGCCCAGCCCGCGGTGGGCATGGTCCAGGTTCAGCGTGATGAACTCCTGCTCGACGAGGTCGCACGTGTGCCTCGCGGCCGTCAGGTTCTCGTCGGTGAAGCGGCGTGCGCTGAAGTCCAGCGTCGGCCGCCCCACCGCCAGCAGCCCCATCCCGCGGTGGTCGGTCATCGAGACCCACCGCACGTCCGTGCGATTGCCGTTGTCCTGGGGATAGACGTAGGGCGTGTAGAGGTCGTCGACGTCGCCGCTGTAGACGCCGAACCGCCCGGCCTGCTTGCTGTCGCGGTAGGACTCGCCCGGCCCCCGGCCGTACCAGGTCACCGTCGACAACCAGCCCGGCACCTGCATCTGGAGGCCGATCTTCGGCAGCTCGCCCAGCTCGCCGACAGGCGTGCCGGCCACCGCCAGGATCACGTCGCCGCTCGGGTGGATCGCGTAGGTGCAGACGCAGTCGAACCCCGCCGCGAGAACCGGCGGGGCGATATGCGACCGGACGGTCACCCACAGGCAGCCGGCTGCGTCACCGGTCCACTGCACGTGGTCGATGCGATGCTGCATCCGGTTCAGCCGCTTGGCAAACCACTCGCCGCAGAGTCGCTTGCCGTTGACACCGTCGTTGTCGATCGGCGGCCGCCAGAAGTTGATCCGCGGGCCCTGCCAGAGCAGCTCCGCGCCGTGATACCGCCACGAGTCGATCCGTCCGTAGACGGTGTCGAAGCCGATCTCGAAGTCCGCCCCCGCCGCCGTCAGCACGTTGCCCGCCTGTCTCGCCTTCACCTTCGGCAGGTCCGCCCCGCCGATCGCCCGCGCCGGCCGGGCCCCGCGCGGCGAGGGCAGCCTGAACTGCGCCCACGCCACCTCGTGCCCCCGATCGGCCCACGGCATATCGGCCGCCAGCGTGAAGTCCACGTTCAGCCAGTACTCCGTGCCCGCCTCGCGAGGCGCCGGCTTGCCGTACGGGATCGTGATCTCCTTGCTCTTGCCCGCCGCGATGCGTGGCATCTTCACCGACCCCTGCCCGACCAGCTCGCCGTCGGCGGCAACGTTCCACGAGACGTGCAGATGGTCGAGCGTCGCGAAGTCCAGGCGGTTGGTCAGCCGCAGCCGGCCCGCCTTCAGGTCCACCGCCTCGACGAGCACCGGCTCGAGGACCTTCTTGTACTCGACAAGCCCGGGCGAGGGCGTCCGGTCGGGCAGGATCAACCCGTTGATGCAGAACTGGCGGTCGTTCGGCTCGTCGGAGAAGTCGCCCCCGTAGGCGAAGTAGTCCTCGCCCTCGTCGGTGAACTTCCTCAGCCCCTGGTCGATCCAGTCCCACACGAACCCCCCCTGGAGCCGCTCGTACTGGTAGAAGACGTCCCAGTACTCCTTCAGCGCGCCGGGTCCGTTGCCCATCGCGTGGGCGTACTCGCAGCAGATGAACGGCCTGTCCACGTATCGCTCGGCCGGCAGCTCGTGGCCGCGGTGCAGCGGCTCCTCCCCTTTGCCGACCTGGTGGAGGAACTCGATGCTCGGGTACATCACGCTGAAGACGTCCGACTCCTCGAGGCGATAGTCGCCCTCGTAGTGGATCGGCCGGGTCGGGTCGGCGGCGCGGGCCCATTGGGCCATCGCCACGTGATTGCAGCCGAAGTCCGCCTCGTTGCCCAGCGACCACATCACGATCGACGGGTGGTTCCTGTCCCGCCGCACCATCCGCTGCATGCGATCCACGTAGGCGTCCTGCCAGTCTGGCTCGCCGGAGAGCCTGTTGCGGTAGCGCGTCGGATCGACGCCGTGGGTCTCCACGTCGCATTCGTCGATCACGTACAGGCCGTACTCGTCGCACAGGTCGTAGAAGCGGGCGTCGTTGGGGTAGTGGCTCGTGCGGACCGCGTTCAGGTTGTGCCGCTTCATCAACACGACGTCCTCGATCATCGCATCGAGCGAGACGGCCTTGCCGCTGTCGGGGTCGTGATCGTGGCGATTGACGCCCTTGAACATGACGTATCGCCCGTTGACCAGCAGGCGGCCGCCGGTGATCCGGACCGTGCGGAAGCCCACGCGAACGGGCACGACCTCCAGCACGCCGCCCTTCGCGTCGGCCAGCGTCAACAGCAGCGTGTAGAGGTCGGGCGTCTCGGCGGTCCACTTGGCGGGGTCGGCGACGTTGGCGGTCAGCGTCACCCGCGTCTGCTCGCCGGCCGGGAGGTCGGCGGCGGCCTTGATGGGGCGACGAAGCACCCGCTTGCCGTCGGCGTCGAGCAGCACGGCCGACAGGCCCACGCCCTTGACCGTCCGCTTCGTCGTGTTGGCCAGATCGGCCCGGACGGTCAGCACGGCGTCGCGGCGTTTGGCGTCGAGTTCGGTGACCACGGCCACGTCGTATACGTGCACCCGCGAGTGGGCCGTCAGCCAGACGTCGCGGAAGATGCCGCTGACCCACCAGTGGTCCTGGTCCTCGAGGTAGCTGCCGTCGGACCATCGCAGCACGCGGACGGCGAGCGTGTTGGCGCCCGGTTTGACGTGGGCCGTGACGTCGAACTCCGCCGGCAGGCGGCTGCCCTTGCTGAAACCGACGTGCTTGCCGTTGACCCACGCGTCGAAGGCCGAGTCCACGCCCTCGAAGTGCAGCACGATCCGCCGGGCCGCCCAGTCCGACGGCACGGCGAACTCGCGCCGATAGCAGCCGGTCGGGTTCTCCGTCGGCACGTGCGGCGGATCGACCGGAAACGGATACTGCACGTTCGTGTACTGCGGATATCCGTACCCCGCGCACTGCCAGCTCCACGGCACGGGGATCTCGTCCCAGTCGCCGACGTCGAAGGCCGGCTCGTGGAAGTCGGCCGGCGCTTCGGCGGGGGACTCGGCCCAGTGGAACTTCCAGCTCCCGTTCAGCAGCCGGAACCACGGGGAGGCCCCCCGCTGCCCCCCGCGCGCCGACGCCTCGTCCGGATACGGCACGAAGTGCGCCCGGGGCGCCATCCGCCTTCGTCCGGTGACCAGCGGGTTCTCCCAGTCCTTCGATTTCGCATCGGCGGTCTTTGCCATGCCGGTTCCTTTCAGGACATTCAGGGCTCTTGAACGCCCGCAGATGAGTCCGCCGAAGGCGGACGAATCGGCGGGTATTTTCGGCGGCACGATCCACGGTTCGCGGCCGGGGAATGAGCCATCCGCGCGCCGCAGCCGCACCGGAAGAAAGGGGACAGGCACCTGCGCTTCGCTCCGGAGCCAGTCCCCTTTTTCCTTTCACTCTATTTCGTGCATGCGCGGCGGACAGTCAACCAAGAACGCCCCCCCGCGTTCGGCTGGCTCCGACCGGCCGGGGGCGGTACAATGACACTCGAGCGACGGAACGGGGCGGCGGACAAACAGGCCTCCTCCCCGAGCGAAGGGACAGCATTGGACGCAACGGCTGCATCGGACCTCTTGTGCGATTGCCCCCGAGTCCGGGTGATGGGCGTCGAGTACGTCCACGTGACCACGGGCGACGGGGATGACCTCTACCTCACCGAGCACGGCCTGCCATTCGCGGCCCAGTTGATGCCGGACTGCTTCTGGGCGGACGAGGCCTGGTCGCGGAGCAACCGCGAGCGGCTGGACGGCACGAGCGTGGTCTACCGGATCCGCACGAAGCCGGCCGGCGGACGCAGCAGGGACATCGTCCTGAAGTGGAACCGCATGGGGCAGGACGTGCCGGGCGCCACGGGCGGCGAGGACCTCCTGACGGCCGAGTTCAACAGCCCCTTCGAGGAGTTCGCCCTGACCGGCGAGCTTCGCGATGCAACGGGCTCCTCGCCCGGGCGGCTGCACACCCACAAGCCGCTGGCCATCTACGTGCCCGCCAAGCTCATGGACTGGGACCGGCTGGGCAGGAAGCAGTACAAGATCGAGGCCAGGCAGCGAGCCCACCCCGACATGCCGCTGCACCTGCGCCGCAACTACGCCGTCATCTACGAGTGGATCAAGGGCATCGACGCCGCCCGGGCCTGCCGCGAAGGGAGGCTGACGGCGGACGAGGTGGACACGCTTGTCGCCCGAGTCGAACGCGATCTGCGGCAGAGGGGCTTCGTCGTCCGGGACAACAAGCCCCACCACGTGATCGTCAGGCCGGGCCCGGACGCGCTGGTGACCGGCCGGGAGGGGCAGATCCTCTACGCCTACGTGGACTTCGAGCTGCTGGAGCGAACGCCGCAGCGGGAGCAGGAGATCCGGGCCGCGAAGCGCCGCGCGTACCTGGTCAAGCAGGCGCACCGTTTCGAGGACCGGGCGGTCTTTCCGCCGCACCTTCGGCCGGTGAAGATCCTCGGGGTGGACTACGTCTACGGCCGCACCGAGAGCACCAACGGAGCGCTCTGGGTGGTGGGGAAGGACCCCGAGCTGTTCGATTACTTCCTGCCCGAGAAGTGGCGGAAGACGCCGCGCACGAAGATCTCTCTGGCCAACCAGGTCTACGAGACGACGACCAAGGACAACATCCGTCTGGTCTGGCGTGTCTCGAAGGTGGGGGAGCAGCCGGACATGGATCCGTTCAAGGAAGACGAGCGGCGGATCCTCGACTACGGCTATAACAGCCCGTTCGAGGAGATCGCCCTCTCCATGTTGCTCAACGCGTGCGGGCTGGGGGCGATCTACCCGCGGGCCATCTACATGACCGGCGACGGGGCGAGCATTCGCGCCGGGATGTTCGACGACCGCAGATACATCCGCCACGCGCAGATCCGGACGCCCGACGGGCAGCCGATCCTCCGTGAAGGGCACGACTACATCATCATCTGGGGCTACTGGAACGGGCCGGACGAACTGCTCGCCGTCAAGGACGACCCGCCTTACACCAGCATCAACGCCCTGCGGGCCTACCAGGAGGGCCTGTTGGACGAGCCGACGTACATGCAGCTGATGGAGCGGGCGAAGCAGCGGCTGGCGAAGGCGGGGATCGAGGACCTGAACCTTCGGGGCAACCACCTTCTTCTCTCGCTCGAATCGTCCGGCCGCCTTGCCCCGGGCGACGACGGCCTGCCCGCCGTGCTGATCCGCAACTTCGAGCTGCTTCGCCAGATCCCGGAGCCCGCCGCCGGGGAGGGATGACCGGCGGGTCGCGCCAATCCCTCACTCCTGCGTCCCGGGCTCACGGCCGAGTCGCGAAAAGGGGGACAGGCACCCGCGCTTCGCTCCGGAGCCAGTCCCCGTTTTCGCTACTTCTCCGCCGGCACCACGGGCAGGAAGATCCGCGAGGGACGTTTGCCGCCGCAGTAGATGCGGTTGGTCTGCTTGACGGTCTTGCCCCCCTCGACCCCCGGCTTGCCCGTGCCGGGATTGACGTCGAAGCGAGGGTGATTCGAGCTGGTGACCGTCACGCGGATGCGATGGCCCTTGTTGATCACGATGCTCGTCGGCCAGCAGTCGACCGTCACCTCGACGGCCTGGCCGGGCGTCAGAGGCTTGGGGGTCACGAAGCCGTCGCGGTACCGCAGACGGAGCATTCCCTCGGCCATCAGGTAGCTCTTGCCGTCCGGGTAGACGTCGCAGAAGCGGACGGACAGGTCGGTGTCGACCGCCGAGCTGGAGACGTGAATCTTCGCCGCCGCGTGACCGGTCACCTCGACGGGCTCGGCGAGCGGCCCGGAGGTGAAGCTGACCGTATCGTCGCGGGCCTCGACGCGGTTCTGGTTCCTCGGCCCGGAAGGCAGAACGAGGTTGCACCCGCCGACGGTCGGGCACGGGTCGGCGGGGTCGAAGGTGTACTCGACGTAGGGCTTGTCCGCCGCCGCGGGCCTGCTCCGCGACAGGCCGGCGTCGGCGCCGAAGTACCAGGCCGTCGGCTTGCTCGCGATCGGCCAGTCGGCGGCGTACCGCCACTGGTTGCCGGGCGCCTTCGGGTCCTTCGTGTCGCCCATCACGTAATACGCCACCGGCGGGAGCTTCTCGACGCCGTTGGCCTCGCCCTTGAGGTAGTGGTCGAACCACGCGCGCGAGCTGTACTTGCCGGGCAGGCCGGCGTTGCGGAACCTCAACTCGCCGGCGCGGCTGCGCCCCACGCCGTGCGGCCAGGGGCCCATCACGAGCTTCTGCGTGCCCTTCGCGCCCTTCCCCCCCCGGTGCTGGCGGGCGACGAACGACGCGACCGTCCCGGCGGCGAACGTGTCGAACCACCCGCCGACGTGCACCGCCGCCGCCGTCATCTGCTCGGTCTTCCGCCGCGAGTCGAACCGGTGCCAGTACTCGTCGTACGCCGGGTGGGCCCGGAAGATCCCGATGGCGTTCGGATCGAACCGGTTGCCCTTCAGCCAGCCGAGCACCTGGCTCTCCCGCAGCGCCCCGCCAACGTACGCCGCGTCGTGGTACAGGCTGGCCGCGGCCACCACGATGATCTGCGCAGCCAGGCCCTTCGGGGCCGCGCCGGCCAGCAGGTTCTGCGTGATCCCGCCCGCCGACGCGCCCTGCGAGCCGACCTTCCCGTTGCACCAGGTCTGCCTGCGGATCCAATCGACCGTGTCGGCCCCGTCGCGGTGATCGACCCACCCGCAGCCGATGAACGGCAGGTTCTCGCCCTCCGAGCCGAACCGCCCCCGCATGTCCTGCTTCACGACCGCATAGCCCTGGCGCACCCAGCCGGTCGGGCTCCCGCTGTTCTTGTTGTACGGCGTCCGCTCCAGGATCACCGGGAACGGGCCCTTCCCGGCCGGCAGGTGAACGTCGGTGGCCAGCTTCACGCCGTCCGACATCGCCACCATGAACGTCTTCTTGCCGGTCCGCGTCGCCTCAGCCGTTCCGATCCGCTTGCCCAGCGCCCGCCACTCGGCCTCCGTGATCTTGCCGTCGGCGTCCGCGTCCGCCGCCGTCAGCACCGTCGCCAGCAACTGCGTGCCCATCTCGCCGAACTGCGCGGCGACGGTCTTCTCGAGCTTCGCCCGCTCGGCCGCGTCCAGCGTCCGGTCGCCGTTGCTGTCGACGACGATCAGCAGCCGATCGATCATCTTGTACACGCCCGAATCGACCGGCGCGGCGGTCGCGGCAACCGTCACAACACAGACCAACAAGGCAAGCAGGAAGACGTGAATGGCAGGGCTTCTCATGGCCGCTCCTTTGCACGAGAATGGCACAAAACCGATTTCCGTCGCCCCATTTGCCCCAGCCGCCACTCCGTCGTCAAGTCAAACCCCTGCTTGCGTCTTCCCGCTGCTGCTCTCCGCTGCCGGAGCTCGAGGCGCCTCCGCCCGAACCTCGCACAGCGCTCGCCACAACGTGCGGAGGAAGGCGGGGGAGACAGACACGGGCCCGCTCGAAGGGCCCCGCGGCGACGAGGGCCGGCCCCCAAGCCGGCCCCGGGGGATCGCGCGGACCTCGATGCGTGCAGAAGCGAGGAACGCCGAGCGCCGGCGGCGAGAGCAGGTTCGACGGAACGTCCATCCCGCCCTCGCCACCGGCGCCTGCGCTACAGTTCAGCGATTGTCAGACAGCCCGAGGCCGATCAGGCCGCGCGCCGCCTGCGGACATACCCGCCAAGCGCCGCGGCGCCGACGAGCACGCCGACCATGGTCAGCGGCTCGGGCACGTAGGACGAACCGTACTCGAAGTTGTCCCAGACCGTGGCGGGCTTGTCGGCGCCCCAGCCGCTGAGCGGCGCGTCGAAGCGCGTGTACAGGCCGATCTCCGTGCCGAGGTCGACGTAGTCGTCGCGCCACGACGTGCCCACCTCCTCCCAGCCGCTGCCGGTGTCGATGGAGAAGTGGACCTGGCCGGTGGCATTGAGCAGTTGCATTTTCAGGTGGACCCACCGGGGCTGCTCGACGTCGCCGTCCGGGCGGGCGACGCCGGTATCGACCCATCCTGGGAAGTCCGGGTCGCTGGTGTCGCCGACGGCGACGAAGTAGTAGTTGTCCTTCTTGTACTCGACGCCGCCGAACTGGATGTCGGTCCAGTCCTCGGTCCCGCCGGCCATGAACAGGTTCACCCAACTGGGCACGGCGAGCACCTGGCCGGCCTTCTGGAGCCCCGCGGCGGTGTAGCCCTCGTCGAGGTACCACACGCTGATCCAGGGATCGAACTGCTTCTGCATCGCCTGGGGGTTGACCTCGACGGGATTGACGCCGGCCCACCACATCCAGTCCGCCGGCACGCTGTCGACAATGAGCTTCATGGCGCTGCCCCCTCCGACGCCTCCGGCGACCTGCTCCATCATCTTGCCGACCGGCGGCGTGCCGTGGCGGTAGGCGAGGTTCTCCCAGCCGGGCGCGTAGTCGCCCGCCCACGGCGCCTCGAAGTCGTGGAGAACATGGTAGGTCGAGTTAGCCATCGCCGCCCCTGACAGGGCGAACAACACACACAGCGCAACCGATGCAGTAGTTCGAGACATTCGCCTCTCCTTCCCTTCCGTCCCTGCCTTACGCCTCCGTTACTCGCTTGCCGGTCGGCATGGCCCGTTTGCCAGCCGCCGACGCTCCACACGATCGACCCGAAGCGAGCCGGGATTGCCACCCCGTTCGTCCGCAAGCTCCGATTCCCCGGATGGCCTGGCCCAGCCATGCGACCGGTCGATTCGGTCGGTATTATACCGCTCTCCTCCGGGCATCGCCAGGAGGATTCCGGGCAATTTGCGCACAATTTGCGCCCAGACCGGCTTTCCCGGTCGGCAGGCCGCAGTTCCGACGCTATCATCAGGGCAGCCCAGCCTGAAAGGAGCCTCCCATGGACAAGGTCAGAGTCGGACTGCTCGGCAGCGGGTTCGTCGCCGACATCCACGCCGCCGCCTTCGCGATGGTGCCCGACGCCGACGTCGTCGCCGTCGCCTCCCCGACGCCGGGCAAGGCGAAGGCCTTCGCCGAACAGCGGGGCATCCCCAACGCCTTCGAGGACTACCGCGAGCTGCTGGCGATCGACGAGATCGACCTGGTCACGTTGGGGATCCCGAACGACCTGCACGCTCAGGCGACGATCGACGCCGCCGCCGCGGGCAAGCACGTCGTCTGCGAGAAGCCCCTCTGCCGCACGCTCGCCGAGGCCGACCGCATGATCGCCGCCTGCAAGGACGCCGGCGTGCTGCTGATGTACGCCGAGGAGCTTTGCTTCGCGCCGAAGTACCTCCGCGCCAAGCAGCTCGTCGACGAGGGGGCGCTCGGCGAGGCGTTTCTGGTCAAGCAGTCGGAGGAGCACTTCGGCCCGCACATGCCGTGGTTCTGGGACGTGGAGAAGTCCGGCGGCGGCGTGCTGCTGGACATGGGCTGCCACTCCGTCGAGTTCGCCCGGTGGGTCTTCGGCAAGCCACCCGTCAAGAGCGTCTTCGCCAGCCTCGGCACGCACGTCCACGCCGACAAGACCCGGGGCGAAGATCACAGCCTGTGCATCGTCGAGTACGAAGGCGGCCGGACAGGCCTGGCCGAGAACAGTTGGGCCAAGCAGGGCGGCGTGGACGATCAGTGCGAGATCTACGGCTCCGGCGGGTTCACCCGGGCCGACCTGCTGCGGGGCAGCGGGCTGCTGACCTACAGCGAAAGCGGCTACGGCTACGCCGTCGAGAAGGCCGCCGCGACGACCGGCTACACCTTCACGATGTTCGAGGAGGTCTGGAACTACGGTTTTCCGCAGGAGATGGCCCACTTCGTCCGCTGTGTCCGCGGCGAACAGCAGCCCGTGGAGACCGGCGAGGACGGGCGCGAAGTGCTCAAGATCCTCTGCGCCGCCTACGAGTCCGCGGGCACCGGTCGGCGGATCGACTGGCCCTACGAGCCGAAGCCGTTCGACAAGCCCATCGACCTGTGGCTCGGGACGTAGAAGAGGATTCAGCGCGGAGAGCGCGGAGCCCTCCGGAAGAAGCTCCGCTGGGCCACGAAGAAGATCGCCACCGTCGGGATCGCCATCACCGTGGTGACGGCCATCATCCAGTGCCACTTCGGCGCCTCGCCCATGAACGCGCCCTGGAAGAAGTGCAGCCCCATCGTCATCGTGTACTCGCCGACCTCGTCGACGTACAGCAGCGGGCCGAGAAAGTCGTTCCAGTGGGCCTGGAAGCTGATCAGCGCCACCACCAGCAGCACCGGGCGGCAGATCGGCACGATGATCTGGAAGAACACCCGCCCGTGCGAGGCCCCGTCCAGCCGGGCCGCCTCCTCCAGCTCCGACGGCAGCGTCTTCATGAACTGATGGATGATGAACACGTGCAGCGCCCCACCGCCCAGCAGCGAGCCGAGCACGAGCGGATCGAACGTGCCGACCAGCCCCGCCGTCCGCCAGATCAGGAAGACGGGCACCATCAGGACGATGCCGGGGATCATCAGCGTCGCCAGCAGCACGCCGAACAGCACGCGGCGCCCGGGAAAGCGAAACCGCGCGAAGCCGTAGGCCACCATCGCCGCGACGATCACCTCCGCCCCCATCGCCAGGCCGGTCGTCAGCGTCGAGTTCAGCAGGAACCGCCCGAACGGCAGGGCGCCCCACGCGTCGGCGTAATTGGACCACCGCGGCGGCCAGCTCAGCAGCTTCGGCGGCGAGGCGAGGACCTCGCCGGCGGGCTTCAGCGAGGTGGCGACCATCCACGCGACGGGCACGAACATCACGACCGCGCCGAGGATCACCGCCGCCTGCCACAGCCCGCGCCGCAGGCCCGTCGGGCGGATCACGCGCCCCTCGGCCCGGGTCAGCACGGCCGACTGCTCGTACGAGACCCACCGCCGGCTCGTCGCGACGATCACCATCGTCAGCAGCATCAGCGCAACGAACAGCACCCAGCTCAGCGCACACGCGTAGCCCATCCGCAGCTCGTGCCAGCCCGTGCGATAGACGTACGGGGCGTAGAACAGCCCGCTGCGGCCGGGCGCGTGGATGAACATCGGCTGCGTGAAGATCAGCAGCCCGCCGATCAGACCCATCACGAGATGGTAGAAGACGACCGGCGAGAGCTGCGGCAGCGTGATGTGGCGGAGGCGAGCCCACAGCCCGGCCCCGTCGAGGGCGGCCGCCTCGTGGAGCTGCACGTCGATCCCTTTGAGTCTGGCCAGGAAGATCACCATGTTGTTGCCGCACGCGCCCTGTAGGCCCATGATGACGAAGGCGGGGATGACCCAGCTCGGGTCGGAGAACCAACCCGGCTGGGGCAGGTGGAGCCGGCCCAGCAGCTCGTTGAGCAGCCCGCCCTCGGGCACGAAGATCCACCGCCACAGCAAGGCCGTCGAGACGGCGGGGATGACGGACGGCAGGTAGTAGATCGCCCGCCAGAAGCCCATCCCGCGAACGTCCAGGCTCAGCAGCATCGCGGCGGCGAGCGAGGCCGCGATGCCGAGCACAACGCTGACGGCCGCGAAGATCGCCGTGTTCGCCGCCGCCGTCACGAAGATCGGGTCGGGCGCGAAGATGCGGGCATAGTTGTCCGCCCCGACCCACTGCGGGGCCGACAGCACGCCGTAGCGCGTGAAGCTCAACCACAGCGACCAGCCCATCGGCACGAGCGAGAAGACGACCAGCCCGATCAGCCAGGGCAGCAGGAACGCGTAAGCCGCCGACGTCCGCTCGCGGCATCGCAGGCGCCGCAGCAGCCGATACAGCAGCACCGTCGCCGCCCCCACCGCCGCGGCCAGGCAGGCGAAGCGAAACAGCGTCGCGGGCCAGCCGGCGGGGATCATCGCAGCTTCTCCAGCACGTTCGCCGCCGCCGGGGCCAGCTCCGCGGCCCGCCGGCCCGTGCGGAGGACCTCGTCCTCGAACTGCTCGCGATAGAGCGTCTCGAACTCGATCTGCCGCGCCGAGGCCGGCGGGGCCCGCATGTACCGCATCGACGCCCGGATGACCGACGCGGCGGCGGCCTTGCGGGGCTCGAACTGCTCCAGCCGCGCCGCCAGCGACTTCCGCGGCGCGGGGATCTTCCAGCGTTGGATGCCGTCCAGCACGCGCCGATAGGCCTCGAAGGCCTCGCGGCGGTCGGCGACGGCGGGGCTCAGGTGCAGCCCGGCCGACCAGGCGAACGTCGCCCGGATGCCCGTCGGGCCGGCGGGGATCTCGGCGCAGACGACGTCGAGGCCCTCGATCCGGTCGAGGTCGTCGGCCGAGCCGCCCATGAACATCGCCACCTTCCTCGCCCGGAACATCTCGGAGAAGCCCGCCTCGGCCACCACCGACAGCGGCGGGGCGATCCGGTCGCGGTGGATCAGCCCGGCGTAGGCGTCGATGGCCTCGCAGACGCGGGGGTCCGTCAGGCGAAGGCGACCGGTGCGGGGGTCGATCAGCTCCGCGCCGTTCTGCCAGACCCACATGCGGCTGGGAGGCCAGCCGTTGAGGACGAAGCCCCACTGGTCGATCCGCCCGTCGCCGTCGGCGTCCTTCGTCAGGGCCCTGCCGGCCTGGACGAAACGGGCCCAGTTCCACGATCCGTCCGGCAGGGCCACGCCGGCGCGGCGGAACATCTCGGCGTTGCAGTAGAGGATGACCGGCTGGGCGATCCACGGCAGCCCGTAGAGCCGCCCCCCCCGTCGGTACTGGTTCAGCACGCTCGGGTAGTAGTCGCCCAGATCCGTCGCGGGCGAGGCGTCGGCCTCGACGAGATCGGTCAGCTCCAGCAGGGCCCCCTGCTCGGCGAAGGCGGCGACGTACTCGTGGGACAGATAGAACAGCTCGGGGCCGCTCCCGCCGGCAACCATCGTGCCGAGCTTCGTGTGGTAGTCGCTCGGAATCGGCATCAGCCGAACCTGGAAGCCCGACGCGGCGGTGTTGACCGGATCGACGACGAGCGTCTGAAGCTCGCCGATCTCCTCGACGCCCCCCCACGCCGCCAGCCGGTAGACGCGCCGGCCGTCTTCGCTAACCGGTACGCTCGCCCGGCGCGCCGACCAGATCAGCCCGCCCGCCGCCAACAGGCCGACAAGTGCCAGGATGGCCGTGCTCGTTCTCATCCCTCTCTCCGAGGCAGCACGGGCGGAGAATACAGCAATAGTGCCGAAGATACCCGCCCATTCGCTTCGCTCACAAGCGGGCTTCTGGTACGATGCGCTCGATCCGGACCAGTTGGAGAGCGATATGGCAGTGACGGGAGAAGGCTCGGCGGATCGGGCGTTGGGCGAGGATCGGGTGCGGCAGATCGT
>Ga0180438_10002829_pt1 | contig 27375 bp, 17 predicted proteins | sample SS_ome_12_FD_132455 | JGI IMG/M metagenome (GOLD analysis project Ga0180438, IMG submission 132455) | Hypersaline lake sediment archaeal communities from the Salton Sea, California, USA - SS_3_D_2 metaG | ecosystem: Environmental > Aquatic > Non-marine Saline and Alkaline > Hypersaline >... | reverse complement strand
CAGCGGGACGCCGAAGGGGACAACGCCGGCAGCGCGGCGAACAGCACGGCAGCAGGGAGTGCCCATCTCATGTTCGGCTTCCTCCGGATACGGGACACGCGGGCAACCGGGACGGTGACGTTCCAAGTATACGTCCCCGGGCGAGGCGAGTGCAACCGGCGGGCGGCCGTGGTCTCGTCAGATTTGCCACCGCCCACCGGGGTTTGGCGGCAGGTCCTGCGGCGTTGCCTCGCGCACCAGCGGCAGCGTCTCGCGCAGCCGGATCGTCATGGGTCCCCGGCCTGCGGAGCACAGGGCGACGGCCGCTTGGTACGTTCCGGCCAGCTCGATCTGCGCGAAGCGCCAGCGGGCCGGGTCGCCGTAGCCGGGGGCCGTGAAGCGGACCGTCGGCGATTGTCCCTCTCCGAACGCGATGGCGAAGTGGTTCAGCGGCATGCTCAGCCCCCGCCCACACGCCTTGACGTAGGCTTCCTTGAGCGTCCACAGCTCGAAGAAGGCCCGCCGGCGCCCGGCAGGCGGCACGGCCTCGAGCGCGGCCGCTTCGTCGGGGGCGAAGAAACGCCGGGCCAGGGCGAGGTCATTGAGCTTGCGGTCGTGCCTCTCGACGTCGACGCCGACGGAGCCCGCCCGCGACACGCCGCAGAGGACCAGCTCGCCGGTGTGCGAGATGTTGAAGCTCAGGCCCGTCCGGGGCGGATCGACCAGCTCCGGCTTGCCCAGCCGGTCGCGCGTGAAACGCATCGCGGCGGGTTCGACGCCCGTGTGACGGGCCAGCGCCGCGCGGGTCAACGCGCAAGCCATCAGCCCCCGGCGCCGATCCGGCTCGCGCGCGAAACGGTAGATCCGCTCGATCTCGCCCGGCGGCAACAGATCCAGGTAACGCTGCCAAAGCGCGGCGTCCGAGAGCGCCCCGGTCCAGGCGTACCACAGTTCGACGTCGGTCTCGGTCGGGGATTGCGAGGGCATGTAGGCTCTCGAAGGTTCTGTCGATTGTGGCGACACTTCAGCGAGGCAAAACGGTAGCCGTTTGGAGGGGAAAATGGGAATGAGGGAGAAAGGGAAAAGGAAGAAAGGGCCTTGTTTCCCTTTTCCCCCTTTGCCCTTTCTTCGGCCATCAGCCCTGTTTCTACCAGAATCGGGGCCGTTCAGAAAGCGTCGACGTCCAGGTCGGCCGCCGTGACGTACCAGCTTTCCGGGTCGAATCGCCGTGCCGGATCGACGCCCGGGCGCTCGGGGCCGGGGCAGAGAAGCGTGCTCAGGCCCGACGGCCGCCGCCGGAAGCCGAAGCGACGCAGGGTCTGCACCACGCGGGCCGGGCCGAGCCAGAACGTGGCCACGGCCTCGGCCCCTTCGCGCCGCGCCCGCCGGAGCAACTCGGCCAGCAGCCGGCAGAACGCCCCGGGCTCGACGCCGAAGAAATCGCTCAGATGGACGTACGTCCCGTGGCGCCTATACACGAGATAGGCCAGGAGCGACTGCCGGCCGTCGCAGAGCCCAAGGACTTTGTACGGGGCGTCGGGCGACTGGGTGAATCGCCAGCGCAGGTAGTCGGCGGTCCGCTCGCCCACGATGGGAAAGCACGGCGACGCGGCGACCCACAGGGCGTCGAACCGCTCGTCGAACTGCTCGATGGCTTCGACCCGGCCCGGCCCCCGGCGATAGCGATACGTCTCGGGCGACGCCCAGCCGAGCAGGCGCAGGGCCAGGTCGGCGCCCAGGTTCCACAGGGGCCCTTTCCCGTAGCGGGCGCAAAGCGACGGTCCCATGCGCAGCGGCCTGACCCAGCGCTGCAATTCCCCCAGCGGCCGGTAGCCTGCCCGGCGCAGCAGCGCCGCCGACTTCGTGTTGGCGAACCCGTAGATCGCCTCCGCCCGGCCGTCGTGGGCGGTCGCGGTGACCGCTTGCTGGAGCAAGAGAGCGGGCGTGGCGAAGCGGTGGGCCCGGTCGACGTTGAGATCCACCGCCTGGCCCGCAGGCCGAAGCTCGCCGAAGAGCTTCAGTCGCCGCCGCATGAGCCCGGTGCTGCCCACAACGTCGCCGCCGGGCCCGCGGAGCAGCCATGCCTCGGCCGCGCCGCTTCGGTAGAGCCAGTCGTATCGCTGCGGCGCGACCTCCGGCAGGTTGCGTTGCCAGAGTTGCCGGATGGTCTCGGCATCCCGCTCGATGTCGGCCGGCAGGACCGCATACCGCGGCGGCGCCGGCGCGGCGGGGGCAACGCCTTGGGCCAGTGGCACGACGGGAATTTCACCCGTGACGGGAGCGGGTGCGGCGGTCGCTGGATCGGGGCTCATGAGACGGAAGTCGTTTGAGGGCAACGACTTAGGTAAGCGATGTCCGGCCGCCCAACGGCGGCGCAGGACGCCCACCCCAGCGCAGGGGGGTATTGGAATGTAGGTCGCAGGCCGGGTCGGTCAAGCGGAATCCGGGCAGGCGCGGCGACCTACTCGGCGCTGCCGCCTCGGGCAATCACGCGGCGGTACTTGCGCCGGCCCGCGCTATCGCTGCCGCGCCGGACCACGTCCTTTGCCCGATGCTGCTTTTCGCGCCGGCGCCGTTTGGCAGATTTTGTGCTGGCCATGAGTGCTTCCATGGGTTGAAGGCAAGTGCGCGAAGAGCCGGCATTCTACCGACCGGCGGCGGTGCCGACAAGCCGGGGCCCGGGGTCCGATGGGCAAGTCACGGGCTTGATTTGACGAATTGCCGCTCGAAGTCGACGATCGTGTCGGGGTGGCGTTCGCGCCGTTCCCAGGAGGCCATGCGCAAGGAGTAGACCGCCGAAAGGGTACCGCCGATTCCGCCGGCCAAGAGCAGCGCCACGGTCGGGGTTCCCAGGGCGGTGAACAGGATGCCCGTTCCCGAAGCCACCAAGCGGATCGCCCCGTGCAGGAATACCATGATGAACATGTAGCGGCTGGTGTCTTCACCCGGACGTGCGAAGTGCGTCACGCCGATCTGCCACCACATGATCCACCAGCCGCCTTGAACCGTACCGCGCATCATCCGGCTGAGGAAGGGCAGTAGGATGATCACCGGAACGAACCCCACGGCATAGTACGTGGCCACGAGGATCAGCGCGTCCAGGGCGATCATCAAGCGGATCACGGCCCAGGCAATCCACGGATTCCAGCGGTCACAGAGGTGTCCCACCGCGCCGGTCATGAGAAAAGCCAGCAGAGCGGGGATGGAGTGAACCAGAGCGTTGCAGCTCACGTAGCCGAAGCCCAGATCGCTGCTGAAGAATGCCCAGAGCAGCGGCAGGTAGAGCGCCTGGCAGAAACCGTCGAGGAAGCACCCCAGGAGATAGCGCCGATAACGGACGTCGCGCGCGACGACGGCGGCCTCGCGAAAGCTCTTGGCAACTCCGGGACGCACGTCCTGCCGCAGCAGCGCGGGGTCTTTTTCAACCCGAATCTGGCGGAAACGCAGGAAGCTGGCGAGGCTGAGCGTTCCGGCCAGCACGATCAGCAGGCGGCCCGTGTGACCCACGGACCGTCCCATGAGCCAGTCGCCGATCTGGCCCGAGGCCGCGTAGCCGGGGATCTCGTGGTGCTCGCTTACCAGGTGTAAAAGCACTGCCGACATCACGCCCGACGCCAGGAATGCAAGTGATGACCACTTGCGCACGGCGCCCGCTGCGTACGCTCGCCTCTCGACCGGGTAGTTCTGGCGGAGGATGGTAGCTATCGCCGGGCGAGCCAGAATCTCGAAGAGCGCGCTGATCCCGAGCACAGTGAAAATCAACAGCGTGTTCGGCATCCTAGAGGTCGTCAAGAGACCGACTCCGGCCAGGACGCCCGGGACGACCACAAATGGCATCTTGCGGCGCGACGCCATCCAGCTCCCAAGGTACAAGCTGACGATCATCCCGATTCCCGAATAGAGCTCCCGCAGCGGCAGTTGCCAAACGGGCGCCCCGAGGGTCTTGAATGCCCACAGCGGGATATTCAGCAGAATCCCCCCCGCCGCGCCGTCGAGCACCGCGTACGTCAAGTGCAGGCGGAAGGTCCGGCGTGCGTTGCCCGATAGGCCGGGGCCGCGAAAGAGGCTGCGGGCAACCGTTCCCAAGGAGAGCATTATGCGATTCCGTTGCGGTGCGGCGGGCCGATGCGTGGCTCCATTCTCGGGCGCCCGGGGCCGGATTGCAAGCTTCGCTCTTACCCCTGGGGGGTGTGGCGTGGCGAGTTCTTCCGCAAGAGCGGATACAGCTCGGCCACGACCACCGCCGCCACCATCAGCACGGCGCCGAGGAGCTGAACCGCTGTGAGCCGGTCGCCGTGGAGCAGGTAGCCGAACGCAGCGGCGAAAATCGGCTCGAGCACGATGATCATGGCGGTCTCGACGGCCGAGAGCCGCTTCTGCACGAAGGTCTGCACGAAGAACGCAACGGCCGTGGCCAGCACGGCGGTGATCAGCAGCGCCCGCCACACCGCCGGCGACGGCCACTCAAACCGCGCAGCCGGCGACCCCGCGGCGGCCAAGAGCAGCCAGAACCCGCCCAGCAGCATCGCGGCCCCCAGAAGCTGGCCGAAGGCCAGCACCGTGGCGTGGTGGTGCTTCGAGTAGCGATCCAGCAGGGCCACGTGCAGCCCGAACAGCACCGCGCCGCACACGGTGATGTAATCGCCGGACGCGATGCCTTGCGGCGCGCCGCCGGTGAGCATGCCGAGCCCCACGAGGCTCGCGCCGATAGCCGCCCAGAGCACCCACCGCGTGCGAACGCCGAAGAGCAGACGGTTGGCCACGGGCGCGGCGACCACGAACAGCCCGGTCACCAGCCCGGTGTTGGTAGCCGTGCTCCGTTCGAGGCCCAAGGTCTGGAGCAGGAAGGCCGCGCCCACGGCCATTCCGATCAGCCCGCCGCAACGGAGCGTGCGGAGGTTGAGCCGATGGGCGCAGAAGGGCGCGAGGCAGGCCGCCCCGATCAGAAATCGCACCGCCAGGAAGGGCACCACGCCGTAGAGCGCCACGGCGTCCTTGACCACGACGAACGTCCATCCCCATACGGCGACGACCCCGAGCAGCAGGGCGGAGAGCGCGAGGCGGCGGATCATGGGCCCTTCCCGCTCGCGGCGCCGGGCAGTGCGGCCGCGCCGGCGGCCCGATCCGGCGCGGCGCCCTCACCGCCACTCGCGTCGGCAACGTCGCGGTCACCGGCAGCGTCAGCACCGGCAGCGTCAGCACCGGCAACGTCACCGGCGTCGCCCGAGGGGAGTTCCACGCCGTAGAGCTTCGCGATCCGCTCGACGAACGCCTTGTGCCGCTCGGGCACGGCCCGGTGCCACCGCCCTAGGTACACGCGGAACGGCTCCCCCTCGGGCGAGGGCCCGGTGTTGAGCCAGCGAATCGCCTCCCAACGATTGGGCTCTTCCTCGAATAGATGCAAAAGCACCACCGACATGGCGCCGTTCAGATCGCGCCGGCAGGGGTGCTCCCTGAGCGTCTGCTCGTGCGTCCGGTAGAAGGCGGGCAGGCCCCGCTCGTAGATCTCGCCGACCCGGTCGCGGCTGCGCAGCACGTCGTCGGCGTAGCTCCGCAGGGCGTCGCGGAAGTCGCGCCAGTTCGGATACGGGGACTCCTCCTTCCACGTCCGCGCCATGGCCCGCAAAACGAACAGCGAGGCCGTCTCGCAGAGCGTCTCCTCGAACCACTTGTTGCCCGGCTGGTCCTCGCCGAACGCGCACAGCACGTGGCACAGCTCGTGGGCGAACTGATAGGCGTATTGACACCAGTACAGCCCCCCGGTGTCCAAACGCATCACGATCTCGCCCCGGCCGTTCCGCCCGAAGAGCGTGATCGGCCCCTCGTGGCCCCGGGTGACGACGATCGGGTCGATCTGGTAGTCGGGAAAGAACCGCCACAGCTCCCGGGCCGCCGAGTCGAGCACCGCGCGCACGTCCGACTCGCCGGCGTCAAAGCCCCGGATCTCCACTCGATAATCCGGCACGGGCCCCGCCGCCCGGGCCGACACCGCACCGGCCGCCCCCACGCCCGCCGACGTGCCGACCAGCACGAACCACTTCCAGAGGGCAAAGCGTTTCCAACTCGCCATCACTCCAATACTCCAAGCACTCCCGCACACTCGCCCTACGGCTCCGTCGCCGTCACGATGCCGGTCGGGGCCAGCCGGAACGAAAACGGGTATCGCTGCACCGAGCCGGTCGGGCTGCGGGCCTCGATGATCAACTGGTAGCGGGCGTTGCGCGGGCCGTACGGAATGGGCTGGCTAACGACCGTCACTTCACGGTGGTCGCCTTCCTCCGTGAGCTTGGCCGGAACCCAGGCGTCCGGCGGGGCCTCCTCGGGCAGGTGAACGCAGTACTCGAGCTCGCCCTGCGAGGCGGCCGCCAGCACGTCGAACGTCACCGTGAAGTCGTTGGTGTGCTCGTTGAGCGTCGCATCGACCTTCCGAAACCGCTCGCCGCGCACCGTCACGTCGGCGTACGCCTCGTGGCCCCGGTACTCCGCGCGGACCGACGTACCGCCCATGACCTCGGCAATGAAACGGCCGGGAACGGCCGGAACCGGGGCCAAAATGTCCTCGTCGAGGCTCTCTAGCGGCGCTTCGACCTTGCGCGGCTCGCCCTCCTCGCCCCGGGCCATCACCGTAAACTTCGGCGTCGCGTCGCCTATGTCGATACTGACCTCCTCCGGCTCGACGGACACGCTTTTCAGCTCCGTCACCACGACCGGCACCGTGCCCGAAAGCCCGTCGTGCGGCCCGTTCGGGTCTATCGCCGTGATGCTCACTTTGGCCGTGCCCTTGGCAAGGGCCTTGAGCGTATCGTCCCCCTCGACGGCCACGATGTCCCCGCCCGTGACGATCTCCAGCCGGTAGCCGACCTTGACCGGCGTTTGGTCCTCGCCCGGCACGACCTCGACCCGTTCGAGCTTTCCGGTCTCGTCGGGCCAGAGGACCACCTGCTCGGGCGTGACGGCCAGCTTGGGCCAGCCGGGGGCGACTTCCCCTCCGTCTTCCCTGCCGAGATACCAGATCAGGAACACCGCGAGCAACAGGGCCACCACGGCGCCCGCCGCGACCCATTTCCAGGGCACCGGGGTCACGCGCCGGGCGGCCCCCTTGGGATCGCAAACCGGGCACTTGGCCGCGTAGCCCTGTCGCTGGGCATAGAGCAGCCCGCAGCGCGACCTCGTGCAGAGCCGGCCGGTCGCTTTCTCGCGCCGCACCCGTTCGTAGCCCGGCAGCCAGACCAGTCGCCAGCGGCCCTCTGCGTCGCGGTATTCGAGGAAGTAGCAGCCGACGTCGGTCCGCTTGGGGTCGTTGGTCAGCTCGTGGAAGGCGTCGCTGATCGTGCCGTGCAGGAGGCGCTCGAACTGCGAGCCGGGGCGCACGGCCTCGATCTTCTCGCGCAGCTCGGCCAATTCGCCGCGGAGCGGGCCGTGGAGCCGGGCAGGCGTTACCGGCCGGCAGGTCACTCGGCGGGGCTGCTCCTCGGGCAGCCAGAAGGCCACCTGGCCGCCCTCCCAGACCGGCTCGGCCACGAACCGGCCCAGCCAGAGCCCCAGCAACTGGGCGTTGTTGCCCGCCGTATCGAGCACAGCCACGCCCGGCTCGACCGCCACGGCACGGAAATCGCGGGCATCGTCGGAGAGATCGACCCGTGCCAGTCGTGGTTTCATAAGCAATCACCCCGTGGAGAGCTGGGGGATCAGGGGCCAGGCGTCGGGGGTCAGGCGGCAGGAGTCAGGATCTCGCGTTCTGCGTTTGGCGCCAAATCCTGACCCCTGACTCCTTGCTCCTCTCGCCGCCCTTGGTCATTCCGGCGCTGCCACGGGGCCCATTATAACCTCCCCGGGCGGGGATCGGAAGCCACCCGGACACGGCCGTCCTGCCTCAGGCAAGGGCCCTCCGCCCAGACCCCTGCGCCGGCCGAGCCGGCCCCCTCACGCGGCGGGACTTGCCCGACGCGCGGCAGGGAATACCATGGAGTGGGGGACGACCCGATTCTCAGTTGGAGTACAGGCTTTAACCTGTCTTGCCACGGCAGGACGGATTGCCGATGCGTCCTGCCCAACGAACACCCAACTCCGAGGTGGAGAGCAGCCTAAAGGCTGGACCCCAACCACCCGAACCTCGCCCAACTCGATCACGCGGAGGGACGCCATGGCTCAATTCGCGATCATCGAAGTCGACTCCGGTCTGACCGTTGTGGAGTTCGGGCCCAATGCCTCGCCCGACGAAGAGGCCGTGCGCCACGGCGGCCTCGTGGTGGACCCCGGCCCCTTCCCAACCTACGACGAGGCGTGCGACGCCATGCTCTCGTTGCAGGACGAGGAGGAAGAGGACTAGGCTGGAGATGCCGAACCACGTACATACCTTGAACGGATCGCCGGCCAGCGGAACATCCGACACGGTCCCGGTTTCCCCATCGCCAAGCCCCAGGGTGATCGAGCAGGTTTTCCGTGCGTCGGGACCGTAAGCAAGACGAATCTCCAGACGGGTCGAGTGGCCGGGTGCCACGACCGCAAGTTCTCTTCCACCGGCCTGCACGGCTCCCAAGCCAGACCGAAAACGTCGAAGAGCCCTTTGTCGTGCCGGACATCGTCTGACCGACGACAGCCTTCTACTTCGGACCCAAATCTGCCGTGAAGGCCGACAGAATCCGCTCCGATCTGTTCCGTTCGTCGATCTGCGCGAACACTCGCCAGCCGTCCGGTCTTCCGAGTGCTCCATAAGTTTCGGATACGGGCTGATAAGTCTCGGCAACTTCGCTGTCGGATGCCGGGCGTTGGTCGCCTCGAAGCGGGCCGATTAGGGTCACCTTTCGCGGGAAGCCGGCCTGATAGACTTGGGGCAAATCGAAACTCTCCAAGATACCCGGCACGAGGATATCGTTACGATAGGTCGGTACCTTCACGGTAACCACACTCTCGAAACTGAGCAGTGGCTCTTCGAGGACCAGTCCCGAGACGCGGTCGTCCATCGCGGCCGCGATCGAGGCACACGAGGCGGTTACCCCCTGCGCCCATATATGAACGCCGTCGGCGCCGACTGGCGGTTCTGACAACCAGCGAAGGATCGACCGGATATCCCCGACTCGCTGGGCGAAGATCGGTCTTCCCGCCAGGAAGTCCCAGAACTTGCCCTCCAGCCCGGGTGCCGTTTCACCGATGCCACGCAGATCCACTGCCAGGATTCGGAAACCTTCCGAGAGGACTAAGCGCTCCACGAGGGGCTCGCCGGCAAGGCTGACTTTACCGCGGTCGCGCAAGTATAGAATGACGGGGCCCTTGCCCGGCGCACTGCCGGATTCGATCCAGAGCCCGGGCAAAACAATCCCTCTTTCCGGGGTGATAACGATCGGAGTGAGCCGCAGTTTGCCCGACCGCCTGCCGGTCTTCACAGTGACCTCCGGAACCGGCATCCGATCCGGCAAGTCAAGCACTTTCTTGATCAGGTTCCGTAAGCGTGTCCTGTGTCGGACAAGCTCCTGTTCGCTGTTTACACGCGGCCAGGACGGCCGGTGCTCCTGCAGATGTTCGAGAACCAGCGCGTGCGGCTGCCGGCTCTGTTGCCGCGCATAAACGTTGCCTTCCAAGGTGCACCACGTATCGGACTCGTCTTCTATGGGGAGGTCTTCCTCGCGAAAACGGCTCTCGTCGCCTCCCAGCCACTTCAACATCCAGGCGTAGGCGATTTCACGTTGCTCGAGGTTGTATCCGTGCGGACCCTCGACCATTGTCGTTTTGAGCCGCTCCGGTTCGTGGTGAGCGGCGTACGCCTTCTCGAGCCAACTGCTCAGCTCCCGAACCCCTGCCGGTGGATTGAGATTGTCGTTGGTGGTTGCGTCGATCAAGAGCGGCTTGGGCACGTGGCAGAACAGCGGGTCACCTCTCGGGTCGATTCCGGCGGCGAAAGCGCCCGCAAAGACCTGTTCGTGGTCGGTTGCCAGATTGGCGTGAACTCGATGCGACCAGGTGTTCGGATTGCACGCGGGCACCGCCACCGTGATCCGCCGTTCGAAAGGGAGGATGTAGGTGGTCATCATTCCTCCGCCGGAACAGCCGGTGCAGGCGATCCGCGCCGGATCGACTTCCGGCCGCGACACCAGATAGTCGACGGACCGAATGACGTCCCAAGCCATGAGGTTGAACACGTGGGTTCCGGCAAGAAAGGCTTGCCTGCCGAGGATTTGGTGGGCATTGCCCGGCGGTCGGCCGTACGAGGCATATTCGGCAATCTGCCGTTCGCCCTGCCCGATCGCATCGATCGTAAGAGCGACAAACCCCTTCTGAGCCTGCGCGATGCTCCGTGTCTGCACCTTTTCAGTAGCTTTGCCGGCCGCTGAGTGCCCGATGACGTTCAGCACCGCGGGCCGACGCTCCGTGCAACCCTTCGGGAGATACAGATTCGCGCTGACGAGGAAGCCCGGCCGGCTCTCAAACAGGATCTTCTCCATGACGTACCCTGGTCGTTCGACCCTGCCGGTCACGCGGGCGCCCAGTGGCGTGCGGGCCGGAAAGTCGCCGGTCCAAGCGGCCATCGACTTCCGGATGAACTCCGCGTGCCGCGTCCAGTCTTCCGCGGTGTGCAGCTTGGAGAGAGCAGCATTGCGCCGGGCGAACTGCTCGTCGACGAGCGCCGTCAAGTAGTTCTTCATCATGTCCGCGGCGGGGGCGTTCAGGACTGCCAGATCCTGCGGCGTGAGCCCGTGTTCCTCGGCAAGGACTCTGTCGCCCGCCCCAATCGCCGAAACGGCAAACAGACAGAGAAACAGCGTCTGCAAGCCGATATGAACGCAGAAGCCCTTCTCGGTCTCCATGCTCTCCAGAATACTTGCGGCCATGCCGGCCAGCGGCCGCTCCGCTTCAGACGGCGCCGGCTGCGAGTCGGCGCGGGCCTCGACAAGGGTGATCGACGGCACGATCGAGATGTCCATGGCTTCCATCTTCTCACAGTGTATCGAGAAAACGACCTAGTTGCTCCCCTTCGTCTACTCAAGGATGCCCCTGGCTGGCCGTCTTGTGTAAGTCCAATCTCTACTTCGACACGTCAATCCACTTGCCGGTCTCGGCGGCTTCCCGGGCTTTGAGACAAATCTCGGTCAAACGGAAGGCGTCTTCCCGGCTGATGAGGTGTTTCGCCTCGCCGGCGAGTTCGGCCAGGAAGTCGGCGAAGAAATCGACGGGCTCGGGCAGCTCCAGTTCGCGGGGTCCGTCCGAGGCCGTAATCAGATGGACTCGGCCCGCGGCCCCCATCACCTCCAACACGCCTTCGCTCCCGGCGATCCGCAGCCGGTCGTCGCCGTGCGTGGGCGCGGTCTCGGGGCGCAGGTAGTCGAGGTTGGTCATGGCGGTCCCGCCGTTGTCGAGCTTGAAAAGGACCCCGGCGTGGTCCTGAAAACCCGGGTAGTCGGGATGGTCCTTGTTGCCGTGCCAGGCCGACACCTGAACGTATTCTCGCCCGGTGGTCCATCGCATATAGTCGATCGAGTGAATCCCGGCCCAGGGAATGGTCCCGCCGTAAGTCTCTTTCTTCTTGTAGAACCACGGTCTCCCGGCGCCGAACCGGTACGACTTCTGCGACGTTAGCAGAATCGGCTCGCCGACCAGACCGTCGAGGACCGCGTTGCGGGCCGCCCGGTAGGGCGGGAAGCACCGCATGTTCATCATCGCCGTCAGGCGGACGCCCGATTCACTGACCGCCTTTTTCAAGGCCGCCAGATCGGACAGGGTCGTGGCCACCGGCTTTTCGGAGACGACGTGGATCCCCTTTCGGGCGGCCGCGATCGACGCCTCGGCGTTGCGGTAGTAGGGCAGGCACACCCCGACCACGTCGAGCTCCTCTCTTTCCAGCATCCGCTCAAAGCGGTCGTAGACCCGGGTCTTGTCGGTGAACGCCTTGTTGCGACGCAGACCGGAGACGTCGTCTTCCGGGAGGCTCTTGGCAAACGCGGTCAGCTCAACCCCCGGCAAACGCGGAATGCTCCCCAGCAGGATGCCGGTATGCCCGTCGGTGCCGATCAGGCCGACACGCACTTTGCGGGCATCGCTCGGGGTCTTGCCGAAAGCCGCGCTGCCGGTCGCCACGCCCAGGGTCAGGCCGGCACCGGCCGCCGTTTGGAGGAAGCGGCGCCGGTTGGGGGATGCGGCTTCTCTGTTTTTGTCGCACGAAGATGGCATCGATCTCATTTCGACCTCTACGCTCTTAAGTCGAAGTTCACGCGCGCCAAAACGCCGTTCAATTCCGAGAAGTGCCGGCATCTCTCGTTCTCGTTACTGTGCCTCCCGACGGCGGCGTTCCCGTTCCAGCCGTTTGCGATTCTCTTCCGCTTCTCATGGCCCTTTCTCCATAAGGCTTCCGACGTCTAGCGACGCGGCTTCGCGAGAAACAGGAAGGTCCCGAGTTTCGACGCGGTCAGCACGTCGAGAAGTCCGTCGGCGTTTACGTCGGTGGCTGCGATCTGTAGCCCCACGCCGCTGTTGTCGTCGATCAGATGAGGCCGGAAGCGGGCGCCCTTATCCGTTCGCTCCAAACGGAACCAGTACACGACGGCCGGGGCGTTCGGCTCGATGTCGCCTTTCGGCCCGTGGGCCCAACGACGCTTGCCCACCACGACGTCCGTCAGGCCGTCCCCGTCGACGTCGCCGGCGACCAGAGCGTGTGGTTGCGAGAACGCGACGCCGTATTTCGACTCCTCGTCCCGCGAGCCCATGAACGTGTGCTGTAGGAACGACGGCGCTCCGGTTTTGCGGTCACGGGTGTTTTCAAACCAGGCGAGTCCCCAGCCGTGGGCGTCCAGCGAACTAACCACGTCGTTGTCGCCATCGCCGTCCACGTCGTAGACCAGCATTTGAGCCCCGCCATGTTTCGAGAAGACGTGACGCTGGAAGCGCCAGCCGGAGTCGCCTTCCGGCGGCGACTTGTCGCGAGCCAGCCAGCCCTCGTTGATCACGACGTCGGGCAGCCCGTCCCCCGTGATGTCGCCGACGCCCTGTCCGTGATGGAACTGGGGCCAGTCGCCCTCGGCGCCCAGGGGATGGAACGTCCAGGGCTCATAGGGCCGGCTCCAGTCCGGTGCGACGTACCCCCAGAATCGCTCCCAGTGAGTCACGATCTCCGGACGGCCATCTCCGGTGACGTCGACGAACGGAGGATTCTCGCCCTGGATCTTCTGGAAGACGATGTGCCGCCGCCAGGGTTGCTTCTTGCCTTGCGGGTTTTCGTACCACCGCGCCGGATGCAGGTGAACTCGGCCGCGCACAAGCACGTCGTCCCAGCCGTCGCCGTCGAAATCGTACACGTCCGAAAACAGGCTGTCGGACTGGCCTTTCGCCGGATCGAATGGCACGGGCGTGTAGATCTCTCGTCGCCGCTGGAACTCGGGGCCCTCGTACCAGAAGGGGCCGGCAACGATATCGACGGCTCCATCGCGGTTGAAGTCGCCCGTTGCGACCCCGTCACAGTAGTACGCTTCGTCGCATAGCACCTTCTTCTCGAAGAGCACCTCTTGGCTCCAGGCCGTGCCGGTGAAGACGACCAAACCGACGCAGAATCCAAGCCGTACCACGCTCATTGTTGTGGGCCTCCTTCGGGCAGTTTGCGCTTCAAAGTCACCTCCGGGCTGGTTTTGATCGTCGGCGGGCCCTGGAGATAGCCCAGCGAGGCCAGGAATTCGTCGGCCTTGCGCAGGGTCGCCTCGTGCCATGGCGAGCGGTTGAAGAACCCGTGCCTTTGGCCCTCGGCCGTCCACAGCTCGCAACGATTGCCCAGGGCGATCGACTTGCGGCAGAACTCCCGGCTGGGCACCAACAACCGGTAATTGGTGCCAAAGTAAAAGATAGCCGGCGGCAGCCCCTCTTGCGGCCGGTCGAGCCCCGCGATCTGCTCGAGCACGCGGGGCCTGTCGCACAGCTTGGGGTCGACGCGACTGGTCACCGCCTCGCCCTGGGCCGGATTGAACAGGACCATGGCGCAGGGCCGGGGCGAGACGTCCTTGGGATCGTCTTCGGCGTCGGGTCCCCCCAGCGCCGTCAGCAGCGAGAGCGTGCCTCCGGCCGAGCCGCCCGAGGCAATCACCTTTTCCTGATCGATGCCGTACTCGGCCGCATGTTGCTTCAACCAGCGCATTGCGCTCCGCGCGTCCTCGACGCACTTGTCGAGCCCGGTGCCGTGGGCGTTCCTCACGCGGTATTCGGCCGCGGCGCACACCAGCCCCCGCCCGGCGAAGTACTCGGCCTTGGGGTAAAACTGGGCCGGCGAGCCGCCCACAAACCCGCCGCCGAACCAGAAGACGATGGCCGGCCGGCGGTCGTCGGACTCCCAGTCCTTGGGGAAATAGAAGTGCAGGTTCAGCTCGGCCTGGGGCGTCCTCTTGAACACTACGCTCTTCTGTGGCTGCTGGGTCCGACCGACACGGGGCGCGCCGGCTCGCGACCGCGGTTCTCGGCCCTTGCGTGGAGGAGGTTTCTGCTCCTGCGCCGCGGTGCGCGCAAGCAGGACGGCCAGCACCACGACGAGGCAAAGGCTGATCCGTTTCATGGCATTTCTCCGGGGGTATGTGAGTCAGGACGGTAGCGGCCGAGCATAGCATGCACTATGCACCATGCTGCGTGCCGCGTCAAGCTTTCGCCTGGCCGTCGTCGGGCTTGGGCACCGTGTGATACGGTGGTCTTCTCGGAGTACGACGTGGCCGGCGCATTGACGGCTGGATTGTCGCACGGAGCAGTCACGCCTCGACCGTCATCGGAATGCGCCGGATGTCGTCGCGGTCCGACTTGTGCAGTGGCCGTGCGATCGCCCACGAACGGCCGATTTTGTTGCACACGCCGGGGAATTGCGGTACGCTGACCACCGTAAGCGCGGTCGCGAGCCCGTCGCGGCTGCTTGGGAGATCGGCGTTCCCGCACACCCCGTCCAGCTAGGTCACGACCGTGAAACACTGTTTCTCCGCCAGATCGTCGTTGGTCTTTTTCTGCGCTGTTCCGTTTCTTGTCGGCTCAGCTCGAGCGTCGGAAACCGGCTTAGCCGCTCAGCAACGGCCCGTCAGCTCAAGTCCGAACCACGAGGGGGCCTCGGCGTTCTGGACCTACCAGGACTTCCTGGACGGAAAGATCCCGCCGGAGTACACCGTGCGTCGAGGCCATCCGCGGCTCTTGATCACTCCGGAAAACAAGAAGGACGTTCTCGACAAAATCCAAGCGGCGCCTGAACTCTGGAAGAAGACCATCGGAAAAGCGGAGGATCGAAGACAGGCCAGAGAAAACTGGCAGCAGATGCTCGCCTGCGCCATGGTCTATCAGATGGGGCTGGTCCCCGGCTTCGAGTACTCCATGACGCGAGAGGAGTACGGGCGAAAAGCGGTCGAGCTGCTGATGAAGCACGACTACGTCAAGCTAGGAGTGCTGGGCGGCAATCCCAAGTACTATGCGAATCCGTGCGCGTACGACTGGCTCTACGATCTGCTGACGGCTGAGCAAAGAAAGGCCGTCGTGGCGAAGATGGTCGAACAGGTCCGCGCGTTCAGCGACCGGGAAGGCTACGGCCCTTGCAGACTGCCGGCCGTCAACGCCGTCGACAATCAAGCCTTGATTATCGGCCTGGCCTTCTACGGCGACGGAGTGGACGACGCGGCGGCCAAGGAGATCGTCGACGGCGCTTGGAGCAAGGTCCTCTGGAATCCCGAGTTTTCGGACCGCTGCATATGCGACCGGGCGAGAACCGTCCTGTATCTCATCCGGATGCTCGAAGGAGGCGGAAACGACGAAGGGATCAACTACTTCAGCAGCCATGCCACCTTCCCCGTTCATGCCGGGGCCTGGAAGACGGCGATGGGTGTCGATGTCTTCGCGCGGATGGGCTACTTCCGAAACCTGCCCTACTGGATGAGCTTCATGGTACGGCCCAAGAGCGACGGCTCGCTGGGCCGGCTGGTGTGCTTGCACGGCTACTGCTGGAGCTGGACGTTGTGGTACGGCGATCCGTCGGTCAGTGCCTGCGTGGCAGCGGCCACCGGGTATCTGAAAGAGGTGGACCCGCAAGGAGCAGCTTTGGCGCACTGGTGGGTGCGGAAGACGTGGGGTGGGATGGACCGGGTGAAGTACCTCCCCATGTTCGTCTACGGTCTTCTCCTGGGCGATCCCCGGGTAGAACCCACGTCACCCCGCGAGCGGAAGCTGCCGCTAACCCACGTCATGCGCGGGTTGAACTACGTGTTCATGCGGTCGGACTACTGGGACAACCCGGATGCGACCGCCGTGGCTTTCGGCAACGGGCGTTACCGTTATCGCGCCATGCCGAGGAATGCGTTCGCGCTGTACAAGAACGCAGCGCCCTTGTTCCCGTGTCGTGGCCACACGGTCTTCCACGGCTACACGCCTCCGGGTGTGGTCGCCGGCAACGTGGTGGTCTTGTACAAGGGCACGGAGATACACAACGACGGTCTGTTCCTGCCGCCGAATCCGTACGCCCCTTCCGATTTCGACAAGGTCTTGCAGGTCGATTCGGTTCCGGGCCATTACGACTACATGCGGGGATGGCGAGGCAAGTATCGCGGCCACGACGGCAGGATACTCGAAGGCGTTGAGACCCTATCCCGTACGTTAGTCTATCTTCGGCCGAGAGAACAAGATCCCCAGGACTACGTCGTGCTGCTGGATCGCACTCAAACCACCGATCCCGACCTCGTGCCGCACGTCGTCTTCAACACGGTTTTCGAACCCAAAGTCGGGAAGGACTGGGCGGAGGAAATTGAGGGCGACCTCCTCCACCCCGGCCAATGGGCGATTGACCGAGCACCTTGTGTCACGGTCACGATGAACCACGAGTACAAGCTGGAAGACGAAGTGGTGCTCGCCGGACACGCGAGAGGCTTCTTGAAGACGCTGTACCCGAAGGACATCCGCGTGCTGAAGATCGGCGGCCTCGATCATTTCATGGACGACGTCACCGGCAAAGGCAGCCGCACCCATGGGCCCTGCCGGGGCTTCTTCAAGTGGGATCGGGCAAGACAGATCGAGGAGGGCGGCTACTGGCGGTTCCATATCGTGCCCCAGGAGAAAGCCACGTCGCACGCCGTGCTGAACGTCATCGAAGCGACCGACTCGAAGTTCGACCGTCCCGCCGGGCCACTCGAGTTGCTCGAAGGCCCAAACCTCCTCGGGGTGCAGGCGGGGCCGAATATCGTGCTCTTCTCCAAAGACGGCAAGCCGCTCTCCTCCGGGACGGTCAAAGCGGGCGCCGCCGGCACTGTCCGGCTGATCGTCGCCGACCTCGAGCCGCAAACCGACTACAGGCTGGAGGCCGGCGGCAGGTCACTGAATATGCCGTCAACAGACGCGGGAACGGTTTTTGCCGCCGCCGTCAAAGTCATGGCCGGAGATCCGATTCGAATCGAACGGTGACGCGATGGTGAAACACTCGATCCTCTTCGTCGGGGCGATTCTCATGCCGGGATGGGCGGTGGTTGGTCCCTTCCCAGAAACGCCCGATCATCGCCGTCGGCAACGTGGCGAAGAACCGGATAACGATCACTCGGAGTGAGCGAACCGAGGAGACTTGAGATGGACAGCCCGTTACTGAACGAGGTGGCGGTCGAGATCGAGGGCTGAGTGCATGCTCTCTGTTGAGCGCTTTCGAATGGACCTTCCCGGCGATATGGCGCTGGTATGCCAGAACTCAACCATGAAGAGGCGCATGATGGCGAGATGCACGCGGCAATTGAGCACGTCGTTCTTCGTCCTGGGTCTGGTCGCGAGCACCGCATCGGCTGACGTCCCGAGATTCACACGGGGTCCGTCCGCTGCGCAGGTCGGCGGCCAAGTGCGGATTGACTTTGCCGTGAACATGAATACGGACGTCGCCGTGTTCATCGAGACGAGCGACGGCAGAATAGTCCGTCATCTCGTTGCCGGCGTCCTGGGAGAGAACGCCCCGCCGCCGCTACGGCCGTGTTCGCTTTCCCAGTCGATCCCGTGGGGCGGAAAGGCCGACGACGGCAAACCTGCGGGCGACGGTCCCTTTCGAGTTCGCGTGGCTCTCGGTCTGGGTGCAGAGCTTGATCGCGAGGCCATTCACGAACGCCAGAACTTCTCCGGCAGCAAGGGTGGTGTTTTCGCGCTGGCGACAGCGGAGGACGGAACGCTCTACGTCACTTCGGGCTTCGGTGTCCACGTGCCGAACTGGCGCGGCTGGCAAATGGTCGCGCTGGCCAACGATGGCCGGTACCGGCGTACGATCCTGCCCCCGCCCGCCTCCACCAGCGCCGAACAGTGGAAGCTGCTCGGCGGCGGCTCGGTCCAAGTGGACGGCCAAACCGTGCCGCTGCTGACCAGCCTGGCTGAGCGCCGGCTGTTCGCCGCGGCGGTCGGTCGCAAGACGGCAATGACCGTGGCGCCAACGGGCGAGATCCTGTTGCTGTGCGGTCCCCGTATTGCGACGATCGACCCTGATGGCCGCCCTGCTTGGGGCGAGTTCGTCGGACCGCCGCTGTTGGCCGGAGTCGAACGTCCCGGCCTGGGCCCGCACGCCTCGATTGCCGTGTCGTCGGATGGGAAGTGCGCGTATGTCACGGGGCTGCGGGACGATCGCAGCGGGAAAGATGTCTCCGGTTTCGCCGCCGTCTATCGCGTGCCCTTGCCCCGGCGGGCTCCGGCCAGCCCCTGGTTCGGCGAGCCGGAACAGCCGGGCAACAACGAAACCCATCTGGGCGATGACCCGCACGGATTGGCCGCCGATGGTCAAGGGCATCTGTTCGTCGCGGATCACGCAAACGACCGCATCGTCGTCGTCGAGGAAGACAGTGGCAAATATGCGGCCGAAATCGCCGTTGACAATCCGCATCATCTCGCCGTGGTGAAGGACACGGGTGCCCTTTACGTTTCCCGTTCGCTCGGCGACGGCCGAGTTGAAGTGATCAAGTACGGCAGTTGGCAGGATCCCCAGCCGCTGGTGCGGACGACTCTCGAGCGCGACGGCAATCCCGACTTTCCCTGGTCGATGGCCGTGGACACAAGTCAGCGTCCGCCCGTGGTATGGATGGGCAGCGACGCGGGCCGCTTGCTGCGGCTGGCGGAGAAGGAGGGCAAGCTGGTCGCGAAGCAGGTCAGCAGCAACCGCATGGGACACGCCGGATTCGGCGACGTCCAAGTCGATCGCTTCCGCGAAAGCCCGGACGTCTATGTCCGGGCCGAGCAAGGAAGTTGGCTGCGATACAACGAAGACTCCGGCGACGTGGCTCACATCAGGCTGCAATTGCCCAGTGCGGCCGGAACGTGCATTGTCCCCGGACCGGACGGCAAGGTTTACGCGCCGGCCTATCCGTACCATTTGCTGCGATTCGACCGGGACGGCAACCCCGCCCCCTGGCCCGGCGGCGCGAACCGGTATCCCGAGTCGATCGTCAATTGGCGCGGAAAGGTGGATCGGCCGACGGGGCCCGCCCACGGCACGTTTCTGCCGGTGAGCATGACCTACATGACGCACACGTTCGGCATTCGTCACGACGGCCGCCTGTTCGCTCTCGATCCCGGCAAGCCGCGGACTCGCCCGCCGAAGATGCTGATCGAATACGATCGACTCGGCCGGCGCACGGGCGATCCGATCATTTGGAAGGTCTCTGACACGGCCGTCGGCCCAAGGTTCGACGCGGCGGGCAACATCTACATTGCAGAGCAGATTCGCCCGCTGGATCGGCCCGTGCCGCCGGAGTTCGCCGCGCTCATCGGTCCGGTCAAACCCGGCACAACGGTCTCCCCCGGAGTGAAAGCCGCCGTTTGCACGGCGTATGGAAGTATCCTCAAATTCTCTTCCAAAGGTGGCATGGTTCACTGGGACGGCACGGACCCGTTCGACGGTCAGCCGCGACTCGATCCGTCGCTCAAGACGGTCGATGCGCTATACTTCCGCGCGTCAGGCGACGGCGGCCGGTTCGGCAGCGTGCAAGTCACCGGCGCCGAGTGGATTCACATGGGCATCGGCCACGTGGCCTTGCACTACTGCAACTGCGAAACGACGCGTTTCGACGTCGATCCCTTTGGCCGGGTATTTTACCCCGATTTATGCCGTTTCCGCGTGGACGTCATCGACACGGCAGGTAACGAGATAACGCACTTCGGACGCTACGGCAATGCGGAGGACGCCGAGATATCGTTGGCTTGGCTGATTGGCGTTGGTGTTACCGACAAGTACGCGTATTTGGGCGACAGCATGAACCGGCGCCTGTTACGCGTGAAACTCGTGTACGCCGAAGAGAAGTCGTGTGACATAGAATGGGTATCGGCTAAGCGTGATCTCTGAGAGCCGACTTGGAGGGCGAAAATGAAACCGGAATCCTTTCTTGTGCTTGCCGTGGGGACACTCTGCTGCTCTCGCGCAGTGGCAATTGAACGCGGCCCTGCCGGCGTCACAAGCCCTTCGGCCACCCCTCGGCCAGACGAACAACTCTTGCTGGGGTTCGAGCCGGAAGAGATCGGAGCTTTTCCTGCCGGGTTGAAGCAACAGGTCGCCGACACGAAGGACGTCGAAGGACGGCCATGCACGGAATTGCAGATGCCGTACGGCCGGCAGACGCGCAAATGGCGGCTCTACAAGGGCAATGCCAGCCAGGGTGAGTTCGCCGTCGGGCTGGGCTTCGCTCGCAAGCCGAATGTCCGACAGCTCGACGGCTTCTCGCTCAAGCCGACCGCGGAGTTCGCCAATCGGGACGCCGTCATGCATTACTTCGGCATGTTCACCGACCACGGAGGGCTGTTCAGCACGACGGGCATACATCATCTGATCGTGCCGCGCGACTGGTCCGACTACGACCTGCTGCGAATGGACGTTTACGCCGAGGATCTGACGCTCGAATATCACGTTTCCTTCGAGGACGAAGAGATCCTGCCCCCGGTTGTCCGGTCGATGCAGGTTCCCCCGGGAAAGTGGAGCACGCTGGAAGTGGATCTCCGCGCCTCGGCAAAAGGTCGAGGCGTTGACTTGAGCAAGATAACGTCCTTCTCGATCGGCGTTACGGACGTCGTGAACGGAACCCCCAGGTTTGCGAAGGAACCCGCAAAACGCAGAGAACTATCCTTCGCACTGCTGGACAACGTGCGTTTGAGTCGCCCAGAAGTCGAAGCGAAGCACCCTGTTATTCGGGACGAAAGGCCCTATGCGTTGCTCGACGGCTATTATCCTCCGGCGACCGAGCCGCGAGCCAAAGTCGTCACTCCGGACGAGCCGGATCATTCGCCCGTCAAGCTCCAGGAACCCATGGTCATCAAACCGGGTGTCCCGGTGCAACCTTTGTCGCGTTTCAATTTCGTCTCTGCATACGACAACAACCATCTCTTGGTCGGGTTTCTTGAAAAGACGTTTTGGGGTGCACGGGCTTGGCAGACATCCGACGGCGGAAAGACATGGCGGGGCCTCGATGGCGAGGAAACCCCCACTCCGCTGCGGATGATGGACTTTATCGACGGCGGGGGGCGCGGCGAAGTGATCGATCGCTACGGCGACGTGGTGATCGTCACGTTCGGTCTGGGGTGTGGCGGACCCACGGCCTATCACCCCCGAGTGTTTACTCGCAAACTAACCTTCGAAGGCCGCGGCAAAGGTTGGACGACGCGTGAGCTCCCGGCGCTGGTCGATTGCGAACCACGGCACTGTGTGGCGGAGCAGTCGACGTTTCGCGCCAAGAGCGGCCGAATATGGCTGGCCTACGGAAATCTGGGCCGTTTGGACCGGAGTTGTATCAGCGTCAGGTACTCGGACGACGACGCACTCTCTTGGCGACCGATACGCGTAGGCTTTACGGGGAGAATCCCCGATTCATACGGGGACTTCAGCCATCACGAGTCGGGAGCCTATTCCTTCACGCGCTATACGAAACAGGACCCTGCTCCTCGGCTTGTTCCGTTCGGAAAGGGAATCGTCTGCCTTTGGCACAATCGCAGGAATGCCCGGGGAACGGATCTCCACATGGCCCAATTCGATGGGAAAGAGTGGCTACCTGTTGCCACCGTTCCCTATCAGTTCAACAAGCTGAGCCACTACACGCCTCGCCTCCATGCCATCAGCGTCGACGATCAAGAGATAATCGTCCTTTCAACCTACGCCGACGGCGTGCTCCTTTACAGGGATGGCGTTTGGAGCCAGGAGTTGATGGAAGTGCCCGCGGGCTTGAGCCGGCTCTGCTTGGCGGGCGACAAGACGGTGATGCTGATCGTCGCGTTTCCGGACCGGGAAAGACTGGTGAAGAAAGGTTACCTGCAAAGCGCGCCCGTGGCCTTCCGAGCATGGCAGCGGGCTGCCGATGGCACTTGGAGCGGCCCACGCGAGATAGCAAGCGTGGAAGAACCGATCTCGATCGGCGGGGCCCTCGAGTGGGCCGGCTTCCGCGTTCCCCGTTTCTCGCCGCCCAACTTCGTTCCGCTCATGTGGGTTGGAGCCGATCAAGTGATCAAGGTTTTGCGCGTGCCTGTCGAGCAATGATAAAATCGGCTCAATCCTTTTCGCCGATGCACCACAGAGCGGCATGGGTGCGGATGAACAGTTCGCCTCCGGAAGGGGCGATGGACGAGTTGCTCCGCTCGCCGAGCGAATTCACGGCGAGGAGCTCGAACTTCGGGCTGGCCTTGAACACGAAGCAATCGCCCCCGTGGGTGATGGTGTAGCAATTCCCGCCGGCCACCATCACCGAAGACCAGTTGTGGCCGGTCGCGCCGGGGCCGTGGAGACGCTCCTCCCAGACCAGCCTGCCCGTGGCCAGCTCGAAGCACTCCGCCACGCCCGGGTCGTTGTGGACGTAGACGTGCCCCTGCCAAATGACTCCGGAGCCGATTCGCTGCTTGGTCCGCGGATGGTGCCAGAGCCGGCGCGACTCGGTGACGTCGCCGCTGCCGCCCGCCCGCACGGCGAGGCTCATGCCGCCGAAGCCGCCCATCGCCACGACCACGTCGCCACTATAGACGGGCGAGCTGTACACCAAGGGGTTCAAGCCGGCACAGGTCCAGACTTCGCTGCCGGATCCCGGGTCGTATGCGGCCAGGCGCCGCGGCCAGCTTACGAGCAACTGCTGCCGGCCGTCGACCGGCATCAGGACCGGCGTGCTCCAGGACCCGATGTACGTGGCCCTATCCCGGTCCTTGCCGCCGCGGACGTCGGACGTAGCGGGTTTGCCGTAGCCGCTGTCCTCATCGTGTTGCCACACGGTCTCGCCCCTCCTCTTGTCGACCGCCAGCAGGAACGAGCGATCGCCGGGACCGAAGTTCAGGAAGCAGAGATCGCCGGAGATGACGGGCGAGGCCCCGTAGCCCCAGATGTGCCGCTGCACCCCGAGGTCGCGGCTCCAGAGCTTGTGCCCGGCGAAGTCGTAGCAGTGCAGCCCGTCGGAACCGAACCAGGCGATCACGTGCCGGCCGTCGGCCACCGGGGAGGCCGAGCAATAGGGGTTCGTCCCGTGGGTGGGATCCTCGGCGAGCCGGGTGGTGACGCCTTGCTGCCAAAGCAGTTCGCCGTTTTCGCGGTCGAAGCACATCAGCGTACGATCCTTGCCGACCGCCTGGGTTAGGAACACGCGGCCCTGGCTGACGATCGGCGTGGAATTGCCGCGCTCCGGCAGCGGCACCCGCCACTTGACGTTCTGCGTGGTGCTCCATTTCAGTGGGAGGTCCTGTTCCTCGGAAATCCCGGTGCCCAACGGGCCTCGCCACGCGGGCCAGTCCGCCGCCTGCGAGACGCCGGCCGCGACCAACAGGCAGAATCCGAACGCTGCTCGAGAAACGATCATCATGGCCGATCCATCATTCGTGCCGGTGTTCAAACGCACCGATGTCCCAGGGGCCGTCTTCCGGCCGCGGGTGGCCCGTCAGGTCAACCCGAATGTCCAGGCCGTACATCTTGCGAAACGTGTCGTAATGCGTGCCGGACGTGCCCTTGTCAATCGCCGCCGAGCCGGCCTTAAGAGCTAGGTAGCCCTTGGCGTCGACGGCCATCGCGGGATCGCCCACGACATTGCCCGTGCCTCGCAGCTTGATTCCGCGCCGGTTCCATGCATCGACGATCCCTTCACCGTCGGACGCATAGAAGCTCCTGCTGGCAAACGAGTCGGTCGCCTGATCGGTATTCAGGTTGTCGATAAACGGAATCTTCTTGCTGCCCATCCAAAACAGATTGTGGTTCAGCGTCGTCACGTTTCCGACGCCGGTTCCCAGCGAGATCGCGGAGAGGCTGAAATCGCTGATGAGATTACTTTCCACGATCACTTCGTCAATGCCGACCTGCCAGTGGTGGTGAATGCCCTCCCGGACCGACGCGATGGTGTTGCCCACGATGGCCAGGCGCTGTGAGTCCGGGTCGACATCCAGCGTGATGCCGTTGCCGCGAACGTCGTGAATGTAGTTGCCGATGATCCAGCCGTTGCGCACTCCTTCCACGCGAATTCCGGTTCGGCTCTCCCGGATGACGTTGAAGAGCAACCACACGTTGTCCGGGCCGAAGCCCTGCTGCGGGTCGTAGCCGTTGCTGCCGACGACCACGGCGTCGCCGCACGAGGTTTCCGATCTCTCGTAGCCGTACATGGTGTTTTGTGAAACCACAACGTCGCGGATCGTCTTCAGGTCGACGGCGTTCTCGCGATCTTCGTGGAAGAGGTTGCCGCCGATGTAGACGTAGCGCGGCGCGATCTCGGCCCGGTGTGAGCCCTGCACGGCGTCGCCGCTGTTGTGGTGGACGTGGTTGCCGAGGATCCAAATGCGCTCGATGCCCGAGCCCACGTTCACGCCGTGGCAGTCGTCGGGGGTGAGCTTGCCGTCATGGATCTTGGTCCTCTCGTTGTGGTGGATGTGGTTCCTATAGATCACGATGTCCCGGGTGCCGGAACCGGTGCCGATGGCGGAACCACCCGCTCCGCCTTGGCCCGACGGGTTGTGCACTTCTAGGTAGCGCAGCGCAATGTGATGGTTCTTTCCCCAGACTTGCGGGAAGGCCCGGTCGTAGAATTCGAGGTCCTCCAGGACGAAGTACGAAGCGTCGAGCCGCATGTGGTGGGTCTTGGGCCCGCCCCGGATACGCATTCTTCCGTCCGCCGACACGCCGCGAACGAACACCGGTTTCTCGCGCGTGCCGCGGGCCTCGATCCGTCTCCATCCTTCATACACGTACGGTCCGCCGTGGATCTCGACCACGGACCCGGCAGGCAACGAAACGCTCCACCGGTCGAAGAGATCCTTGCGGGGCCTCTCCGCCGTACCGTAGGGGTTGTCTTCATTAGTGGCCGTGGGATCGGTGTTGTCGACGTAATGCGTGTACGGGCCGTGCCCTGCGTCGCGGTACGTGAAACCTCCCGCCTCGAAAGTCTGGCTGGCGTATATGCGGTGCGACTCATTGATGCCGAACGTCGGCGCCGGTATGCCCGCGGGCGGGATGTACGCCGAGGCCGCGTTCGTTTGCGAGGCTTCCGCACCGTGCCCCGCGGTGACCGAAACGGCACATACGGCGACCATGCTCAGCGCAGAGCAGAGAAGGGCGATATGGTGCGTTCTAGTCATCTCACGTGTCCTGCCTGTGACGGTTCGCGGTAGACTTCCCACGGTGCCCTTGTCGCCTCAACCCACCCAAATCGGGCTCGACCACGCCATTTGCCCGTTGTGCTGGGTAACGCGCACGTAGTACCAGTCCGCCGCGGCCTCTTTGCGGCGGTCGTGCCAGCGAACGTTCGCCGTGTATTCGCCGGGACCGACCAGTCGACTGACGATGTAGCTCTCGCTGGTGAAAGCTCCGGTGAAGGTCACCACGTTGTCTTGCAGCAATTCCGCAAGCCTCGCGCGCACCGTCTGCTCGATAGGCTTTTCGAGCTGGAGGGTCAAAACGGCGTCGGGCCCCCCTTCCAGCTCGAGGACGACGGACTTCGTGGGATCCTCGGCATAGCACTTGACGCGCGACGTGAACGAAACGAGCCGGCACGAGCCGTCCGACGGCAGTCGCAGGCGATCGCGCAAGTCTTCCTCGTACGGCCCGGATTGGAAGCACGGCGTGGCTCGGCGGATCTTGCCGCCTTCGAGACCGACGTGCATCTGCCATTGGCAGGTGCGTCCCAGATCGAGCGCCGCCCAGGGGCCCCAGCCGTATTGGATCCGGCACTTGGCCCGCCCGGGCAGCTTCACGGCTTCGTTTGCATGGTCTTCGGGAAAGTGTCGCTGGATGACCCGGCCGTTGCGGATCAGCTCGATCGCGGCGATCGAATCCTGTCCCTCCACGCGCACGTCGATTTGGCGATCCGCGGTAAGTTCCAGCTCCGCGCCCATCGGCCGCCCGTTGAGTGTGACTTCCAGCGCGATCCGGTCGCCGGTGGCCGCGTAGGTCCGCCGGGCGCGGATGGCCTCGAAGAGCGCTTCGCGCGTCAGCTCCCGGGCCCAGACGCCGGCGATCCCTTCGCCGTAGGCGCCCGGGTAGCCGCGGTGGTCGTCGCTGGAGGCCACGAATCCGAACCGCAGGCCCGCCTGAAGCTGCGGCAGAATCGTATTCGACGCGGAGCGGCCTCCGTTGCTGTGGCGGATCATGGGAAACGCCGCGCGATCCGACTCGCAGCAGCCGTGCTCCGAAGAGATTTCGACCACGGGACTGGCGCTTCGGCGGAAGTGGTCGAAGTTCGCGCCGCGCCACCCGCGCCTGTACCCCACGTGATGGGGAACGGCCAGGGCTTGCTTCGCGTCGGCGAAGTCCAGTAGCTTCTCGACGTGATCCGGCAAAAACAGCTCCCGTTCGTCGCCGGGAAAGATGACGCAGTAGTCGCCGAACGTGCTCGAATGCCATTCGTAGCCGAGCAGGGCCACGAAGTCCGGCGAGTTGGCCTCGCGCACGAGCCGCCGCGTCTTGGGCCAGTGATCCGAGTGGACCTTGAACCCGCCCACCCACTTAAGGTGCCGGTCGCCGGGCATCTTCGGCATGTCGTGCCAGGAGGCGTGGCCGGTGAACGCGAAGAAATCGAGGTGTTCCCGGGCCACGTCGATCGACCGTTCCAGCGAACCCTGGGCATAGCCGACCGCGTTGTGATTGTGCAGGTCGCCCCAGTAGAGCTGGAAGCGATCCGATTTGTCCGCGGCTTCGAGCTGAGACCTCTCACGAACCCCGCCTACCACGGCTGCCAACACCCCGCCTACGAATCCCCTGCGGCTGACTTCCATCGAACTCCCCTCTCGTCGATTCGGTTGCGGACTATGCCATCATCGCATCGCGGCCAACGTCGCCATGGTCCATCTTGGCCGCCAGGAGCGAATTCTACAAGTCCGCCATTCGCAGCGTCAATCACTCGACGTCAGAGGCGCTTCGCGGACTGCTTCTCGACCGTTTCGGCTCGCCGCGGGCCGGCTGGCTCGTCGACTTCTTCGTCGCTTCGTTGACATTTCTCGGCAGCAAGGTTAGAAGGAGAATGTCTTGTG
>Ga0180438_10002827_pt1 | contig 27396 bp, 20 predicted proteins | sample SS_ome_12_FD_132455 | JGI IMG/M metagenome (GOLD analysis project Ga0180438, IMG submission 132455) | Hypersaline lake sediment archaeal communities from the Salton Sea, California, USA - SS_3_D_2 metaG | ecosystem: Environmental > Aquatic > Non-marine Saline and Alkaline > Hypersaline >... | reverse complement strand
AGCATACCCATCTGCAGGGCGGTCTGGACGCGGTATGCAAGGTCCATCGGGCTGTACGTATCCCGCGTTCGTGAGCGGCAGCAGTTGAGGAAATTTCGCCAGTGTTCGACGAGGTCTTCCCCGGTCTCGATGTCGAATCGCTGCGGTTTTTTAGTCGAGCCCTTTGCGGGCGTGAAGACGATCTGATCGGCTTCGATGGTTAGTGAGCCTTCCCAGCCGCGTATTACGGGGATCCGTTTTCCGGAGCCGCGTTTTCCGGTTGCCTGGTCGTTGTTTCCCTGCGTTCCGAGCACGGCGATCGTGATTTTTTCGGGGTAGTCGATGAGCATGTTGAAGGTGTCGGGGACTTCGCGCTGGGTGTAACGGAACATACCCCCGGTTGCGACGACCCTTGAGGGCATTCTTGCGCCGAGCATGTAGAGCACGGGTGTCAGGCTGTGGGGGAACAGGTCTGTTGATGGTCCTCCGGCGTAGTCTTCATACATTCTCCAGCGGAAGAAACGGCTGACGTCGAAAGGTCTTTTCGGTGCGTCGCCGAGAAATGCCTGCCAGTTCAGCTCCGGGCCCGGCTTTGCGTTTTGGTCGTCGATGGGCATTCCGACCTCGCCCCAGTCGCCGACGCGGAAGAATCCGCACTCGGCATGTATGGGCTGGCCTATAAGGCCGGCGTCAATGAGCTTTTTCATCCCGCGCCAGGCTGAATCGGACATACCCTGGGTTCCGAGCTGGAAGACAGCGCCCGTTTTTTTCACTTCCTTTGCGAGCCGTTTTGTGAGTTCGAACTGGCGCCAGTGAGTGACGGGCTTTTCACAGAAGACGTCTTTTCCGGCGCGGACGGCGTCGAGTGCCTGGTAGCCGTGGTGATGGTCGGGCGTTGAGATGCAGACGATGTCGACGTTTGGGTCGGCGACAAGTTCGCGGTGGTCCATGTAGGGCTTGCCGCCGTATGCTTCGATTCGTTTTTCCAGGCGGGGTCTGTAGACGTCACATGCAGCGACGATTTCGACGTGCTCTTTCGCCTGTGTTTTGAGCCAGTGTACCGAGCCGAAGTGCGCTCCGCTTCGTCCGCCGCAGCCGATAAAGCCGACGCCGAGCCGCTCATTGGGTCCGGAGTACCTCGCCAAAAGCGGGGCGGCTGGTTTTGCGGCGAGAGTGACGGCGGCTGCGGCGCCTGCGTTTCGGATGAACCGGCGGCGCGTAAGAGAGTTGGGGGTATCCGACTTTCTGCTTGTATCACCCATTTTCTTTCTCCTTGTCATATCATTTTTGCATTTTCTGTTTAGGTTTTTGAGTTTGGCCCGGGCCTGCCTCCTGCAATGGGCGTCTCAGCCAATCGTTGCAGAGGGCGTCTATCTTCTCGGAATCAATGTGCCGGTCCCAGAGGGCGACGGCGTACCGCAGGGTAAGGGGCTTTTCGGCGGTTATCCTCAGTGGCTCAGAGTGCAGCGCCATCGTGGCGGCCAGATAGGCGAAGGGTTTTGACATCGTAAACCAGGTTACGGGGCGCGGGTTTTCGGGGTGGTCGAACATAGCGACGGTGACAGGACCTTCGTCGAGTTCGGCTGAGTAGGCGCACCATTTTGAACCTGCGAGGCGCTCATCTCCACGAAATATCTCTCCGGGTTTGCCGGCGGCGTTTCTGAAGCAGCCTACGGCGTCCATCCATTCGAGGAAGCGCATGCCGAGACCATAGTAATGCGCGCCGTCCAGGTCAGCGTAGCTTGCGCCCTTTGGTAATTCAAGTCTGGTTTGCCAGGTCAGCAGCGTTGCGGGGCCATCGGTTAGCTGACAGAGCCGGATTGTGCGAATCTCGTTTAGCAGCTTTTTTCCGTCGGGTCCGAGCCAATCGAGGTGTTCGGTGAAGCCCGGGCATATCGTATCACCATTGTTTTTGAGACCGACATCGTCGAAGCGGCGGTGGAGCTGTCTTCCGGAATCGCTTCGCTCCGTCCAGAAACTTGTGCCGTCAACGCTTACTGCGAACATAAGGCCGTGATGATGGATGTGGTCGGCGGGGGCGTCGCGCAGGACGTTGTAGCCGGCGGGAGTGAATAATTCGAGGATGTACGGTTTTGACGCCTTGTCGGTGAAGCTGTAGCGAAGCAGGGGACTATTATCCGAGAGGACCGACATTACATCGTCCCTGGTGTCTATATGTACGGGTTTCTTGGCGCTTGGGCAGCTGCCGGCTGCACACCCGCTTGATCCAAACGCCAGCAAGAAGGGAATCGTGACAATCCTCAGCGCTTTCACTGCGACCTCCGAAAAATCACCGGATATTCAGCCGGTCTATAAGTCCGCCCAACTGCTCCAGTGTCAAAAACAGAATTGACAGGATGGTAATTACCCACATTGTCGGCTTGATCTGCTTTATCTTGCCGCAGACGAGCTTTATGACGGTGAAGCTGATAAAGCCGAACGCCAGGCCCGTGCTGATACTGTAGCTGAGGGCTATCATCACGATGAGGATAAAGACGGGGAAGGCCTCTTCGAGGTTTGCAAAATCTATTTTCCTGACTTCCTTCTCATGAACAGTCCGACCATTATAAGCGCTGGCGCGGTGGCATACTTTGGGACTATTGCGACGATCGGCGCAAACAACAGCGCAAGGAGAAAGAGCAGTCCGGTGACAAGGGAGGTCAGTCCCGTTCTTCCGCCCTGTTCGATTCCGGCTGCGGATTCGATATAGGCTGTAGTGGTGGAAGTGCCGAAGACGGCGCCTATCATTGTGGCGACGGCGTCGATACCCAGGAGCCTGTCGAGGCCTTTTATCCTGCCGGTTTCGTCGGTCAGGTCGGCCTGATGGCAGCATGCGACGAGGGTGCCGATGCTGTCGAACATGTCTATGAACATGAGCGTGAAAATACTGCCGAAGAACGTCAGCTTCATGGCGCCGAGGATGTCGAGTTTGAAGGCGAGCTTGCTTATGTCGAAATTAGCCGTGGTCGGGGCGAGATGGGCGGGCAGTTGGACCTTACCGCATATTATGGCCAGGGCGGTGGCGGCGGCGATTCCAATTAGCAGAGCGCCGGTGACTTTTCTCATTTCGAAGTATATCATTACGAGCAGACCGAAAAGCCCTATCAGGACGGTAAGTGTGAGGGGGCCGGCCTTGACGAACGTATGCTCATCGGCGACGACCATGCCGAGGTTCGCCAGTCCGATGAAGGTTATGAACAGGCCGATTCCTACGGCGATGGCGGAAATCAGCGATTGTGGTATTGCTTCGACCACCCTTTTTCGCAGACCGAGGAGGGTCAATATCAAAAAGAGCAGCCCGGAGAGGAAGACGACGCCGAGGGCGCTCTGCCAGCCCATTTTTCCACTGGCGACGAGGTAGGCGAAAAAGGCGTTGAGCCCCATTCCGGGCGCCATTGCGATGGGTGCTTTTGCGACGAGGCCGACGATGATGGTAGCGACGGCGGTGACGATGCAGGTGACGGCTGTCAGGGCCTGTTTGTCCATGCCCGTCTCGCTGAGAATCATGGGGTTTACAAAGATGATGTATGCCATCGTAAGAAAGGTTGTCAGACCCGCGACGACTTCGATTTTGAATTCAGCTTTTCTTTCCTTGAAGCCAAAAGCGCTTTCTACCATTGCCGACTCCCGAAACATGTGCGCGTAAGTGCGTCGTTTCCCGGGCCGATTATATCGTGGTTTTCGCATCTTGCAACCGAGCAGGTGAGATTTTGGATTTTGGCCGTGCTGCAATTGGAAGGGCGGCGAGGCGAAAATTGCGAGTTCACAGCCCGGCTCATGCGTGTTTTTGACGGGGAAAGCCTGCCAACAGTTCGGCAGGCCGGATAATGTTGCCCACCTTTTTCTTCTTTGCGAACTGCGGGGGAGCGTGACTTACTTGTCGGCAGAGTCTTGCGGGGCGGATTCGGCGGAGATTTTTTCGATTCGTTTTTCGGCTTTGGCTAAGATTTCCCTGCAGTGTTTGATGAGTGTCATTCCTCTTTCGTATTGTTCGAGGCTTTCCTGGAGGGGGATCTGTCCCTGCTCGATTTTCCCGACGATTTCGCTCAGCTCCTTGATGGTCTGCTCGAAGGTAAGCTGGGTTACGTCTTTTTGCTTGTTTTGTTGAGCCATATTTCGGCCTGCCTTTAAGAGACGGCGGGGCGGGGCCCGCGATACAATTCTGTCAACAGGCGGCGGTTCACCGTAGAGACGATAACATATTACGAGCGGCGGGACAATAATTTGTTATCGTCCTGCCCCGGCATAGCCGGAACCAAACAGGATTCCAGATTCAAGGACGGCTCTAACAAATCCGGCGAAAAACAAGGAGGCCGGATATAACCAATTTTGAAAAAGTTGGACACTTACCAAAAACATTGTAAGTTATTTAATCGGCAAATACAAACTATTAGAACGTATCCCAAAACCTATGCAAAACCGCGTTTTCAATACTGATAACGCAAAATGAGCGACTTCAAGAAAGGACAGTGGTGCCGGATCTGGGACAGCTTGTACTGGCGTTTTATGCACAGGCATCGGAAGGTATTCGAAGCCAACCCGAGGTCCGCCTTACTGGCTGCTCACCTGAAACGGATGACCAAAGCAACGCTCACCAAGAATGAGAAGGTCGCACTTGATTTTCTTGCGCAGCTTGGGTTGCACTGATGCTGAGCCTTTTTTGCAGCTATACTTAATCGAGCGATATGCTGCCATTAACCTGCCGTCACGAGACAAATGAAAGAAATTCCCGAATCAGGAGCACGGTATTTTTTCCCGGCCTGCCGTCGGCGATGGTTTGCTCGTCGAACTTTACTACGGGGACTATGTTCCTGGTAGTCACGGCGATGAAAAGCTCGTCACCCTGGCGGGCCCGCTGCGACGTGAATGATTCTTCCACGACTTCCAATCTGAGATTTTGCGCCGCTTCGATGGCGAATTTCCGTGTAATCGAAGGCAGGATGTTACTCGTAAGCGGTGCGGTCTGAATGGTTTGCCCGAAAACGGCGAAAAAAGCTGATCCGGCCCCTTCGGTTATCAGGCCCCCATCGTCCACAAATATCGCCTCTGCGCAGCCTTTGGAGGCGGCGTCCTGGCGGGCAAGGACATTTGCTAAAAGGTTCAGGGACTTTATATCGCATCTTTTCCACCGCCAGTCGGGATGGGTCGAAACGGCGATGCCTTTGCTCTTTTGCTCCGTGTCGTCCGGCAGCTCCGTAACCGTCAGAAAGAAGTTCGGCTCAAGGTCATCCTCCCAGACGTGATTTCTCACCGCCGAACCCCTCGTCATATGGAAGTATATCTTGGCGTTGGAAATCCCGGCAGCCTCAAAAGCCCTTTCTACGCGCCCGCGAATCTGCTCGATATCGACTTTGCTTATGCCGATAGCCCCCAGGCTGTTAGAGAATCTTGCCAGGTGCTCCTCAAGTGCGAAAATCCGTCCGGCGTAGCTGCGAACCACCTCGTAGACCCCGTCACCGAAAAAAAAACCCCGGTCCAGGTAAACCCGTTCGATCTGCTCAAGCGGCACGAACTTGTCATCAACCATCGCTATCTGCATAAGAATCGCTCTCCATGATGACCCGAAATGCAGATTCTACTTTCAAATCCGCGACCGGCACACAAAAATATTAGTATCGTCCCAAAGTTTGTGGTTGATTTTGGCACCTTCAAGTCTCAAAGAGCACCCTAAGAGCAAAATCGTTTGGGCAGCGGGCAAAATTTGGGCGGCAGGGGGGTAATTTTGCACGCTGGGGCCCCGAACGATTTTTGCTCGGTACTGCGAAGCTTGGTTGATCCACAACCTTTGGGACGATAATAAAATATTGAAATTTGCTTTACAAAAAACTGTCGAACCGCTAACATCCTGTGCTCTATATGTTTACCGGTTTCGAACTAGGAGTTTTGACATGTATGCCGTGATCGAACAAGGCGGAAAGCAATACAAGGTCGCCCCGGGCGACACAATAACAATCGACCTGACCGATGTCCCGGCAGATGCCGAGACGATCGAAATGGATAAGGTGCTCTTCGTAAATGACGGTGAAAACGTCAAGATCGGCGCCCCATACCTTGACGGCGCCAAGGTGCTCGCCTCGTTCCAGACCACGGCGACCGACGCCGTGGTCAAGGGCAAAAAGCTCTATCCCATGCACTTCCGGCGACGCAAGAACAGCAGAACGCGCATTGGGCATCGCCAGAAATATTTGCAGGTGAGAATCGATAAGATCGAAGCTTAGCGTTCGGCTCTTTTATTGCCGGCCCCGGTACTTTTGAATGATTCCCTCGACACGTTCACGCCATGCCGCCGGCCCGTCTTTTACGAAACACTCGAAGGATTCATCGTCTACTAATTGCCCCAGGAGCGCCTTGCGGTTGGCTGCCGAAGTCACATCCGCAACAACACGCTTACGGAAGCGCTCCAGTTCAGCCAGGAATTGCCCGTGCTTGTTCGTGATTATCTCTTCAAGCTTTTTTCGTATGTGACCGGCATAAGCCGGACAGTTGCCCTCGGTGCCGACCGCTACTTGAAGGTCGCCTCGTTTTACCACGGCCGGAACGTAGAAATCGCACAACTCCGGCTCATCAACCACATTACAGAGAATCTCAAGTTCCTGGCAGTCCCTGAAAATCTGCTTATTGAGCTCGTGGTTGTCGGTAGCAGCGATCGCGATCGTCGCACCGACAAGATAGTCCTTAGAGTATTTTGCCTTTACCACTTCGACATTCGGGCTCCTGGTAATCGCCGAGGGCATGTTCTCGACATGCTCAGCCACGACCACCAGCCGGGCGCCGGCGGCAAGGAGAGACTCGCTCTTGCGTGCAGCGACGCTTCCCGCTCCTATCACAACTGCGCGCCGACCGCCTAATTCCAGAAATATGGGATACTTCGCCATCATGCCCCCATTATACAATAGTTCGCCCAATAGCAACCGGCAACTTTAAAAAAAACAAACCGCGCCAAACTTCTCTCAGCCGTAAGTTATACTGGTCTTCCGGCATGCTTTGTTGTATATAAAAACCGTGAGCCTTGAAAGAAAGTTGAAAATCCCGTTGACCGAAGCCGATGTGCGGTCTCTCAAGGTCGGAGACCACGTCTGCCTTACCGGGGTAGTCTATTCGGCCAGGGATATGGCACATAAGAGACTGTGTGAGGCCCTCGATGTGGATGAAAAGCTCCCGTTTGAGCTTGAAGGAGCGGTGATTTACTTTCTCGGCCCGACACCGGCCAGGCCGGGCAGGGCTATCGGGGCCGCCGGACCAACCACCTCGTCCAGAATGGATAACTTCAGCCCCAAACTAATCGCCAATGGCCTGAAGGCAATGATTGGAAAGGGCTATCGGTGCGTTGAAGTTCGAGAGGCCCTCAAAAAATACGGTGCCGTCCACCTGGCCGCCATCGGCGGCGCCGCAGCCCTTCTCAGTAAATACATTACAGCAGCCGATGTGATCGCTTATGAGGATTTGGGAACCGAGGCGATAAGAAGGCTGGAGGTGCTTGAGTTTCCGGCTGTCGTTGCCTATGACGCCGAAGGCAATAGCGTTTACGAAAGGTAGAGGCCAGAAAAATGAAAGTAGCACTGGTTGGTTTGCTCCAGTCGGGCAAAAGTACAATTCTCTCGGCGATAAGCGGAAAAGCCGTACCCCCGATTGGCTCGACAGCGATTGAAGAAGCTGTTGTGCCCGTTCCCGATGAGAGGCTCAATTGGCTGGAAAGCCATTACAAGCGAAAAAAAATCACCCATGCGACAATTGATTGTCTCGACCTTCCGGGCTTCAACCTTACCGACGAGCACGGACGAGCCGCCGCCAGAAGGCTCATCAACCAGATAAGAACGGTGGAAGTGCTTGTTCTGGTGGTTCGAGAGTTTGAAAGCCCCGCAGTGCCCCCTTATCGAAACACCGTGGACCCGGCAAGGGAGTTGACTGAACTGAGAACTGAGCTTCTGCTGGCCGATTTGGAGCTTGTCGCGACACGCATCGAGAGACTTGAAAAGCAGGTCCATAAGCCTATAAGAACTCAGACCCACGACAAGGCTGAACTGGCGCTGCAAAAAAAGCTCCAACACGCCATCGAATCCGAAAGGCCAATAAGCTCTGTTGTTGAAAGCGATGACGAACTTGAAATGATCAAGTCGCTCGGTTTTCTCACGCTAAAGCCAATGGTTGTCGCGGTAAATGTCGGAGAAGACCGGTTGGACAGCGGATTTGATTTTTCAGGTGTCACCGAGGATATTGCCGCCACCGTTACGATATGCGCCAAGCTTGAGCACGAACTTGCCCAGTTGGACCCTGAAAGCAGGGCCGAGTTCATGACCGATCTGGGCATCAAAGAATCGGTAACAGGCCGGTTCGTCAAGGCCTGCTATTCGGCACTGGGACTTATAAGTTTTCTCACAATCGGTTCTGATGAGCTCCGGGCGTGGCCCATAAAGCAGGGAACTATCGCCCTCGATGCAGCCGGCAAGGTTCATACCGACATGAAGCGCGGCTTTATTCGCGCTGAAACCATGGCTTTTGACGACCTGCGTGAGCTCGGAAGCGAAAAGGCCGTGAAGGCAGCAGGAAAAATACGGCTTGAGGGCAAAGAATATGTCGTTCGGGATGGCGATATCATCAATTTCCGATTCAATGTTTAGCCAGTTACGAGGACCTCAGTTTTTATGAAAGCGGTCGTCCTGACAGGTATTCGGCGGATGGAGCTGACAGAAGCACCGGCCCCGACGCTGGAAAAAAATACCGACGTCCTCTTGAAAATCGAAAAGGTCGGCGTCTGCGGGTCCGATGTGCACTACTACCAGACCGGAAGAATAGGCTCGCAGGTTGTCGAATACCCGTTTATTGTCGGCCACGAATGCACCGCCACAGTACAGGCGGTCGGCAGCGCGGTACAGAACGTCAAGCCGGGAGATCGCGTTTTTGTCGAGCCCGCCATTGCCTGTCACAATTGCGACCAGTGCACCGCCGGACGCCGGAACACCTGCAGAAATCTGAAATTCCTCGGCTGTCCCGGCCAGGTTGAAGGCTGCCTCCGAGAGTACATGCTAATGCCCGCAGAGTGCTGTCTCCCCATTGATGACAAGATTGACCTCGACCTTGCAGTGTTGTCTGAGCCGATGGCAATCGGGCTCTACGCCGTCAGACAAGCTCACCTTGCGGACAATCACGACATAGCTATACTCGGCGCAGGGCCTATCGGATTAAGCTGCCTGCTCGTCGCCAAAACGCAAAACGCCAGGAAGATCTTTGTAACTGAAAAAGTCAAAGAACGCGAGCAAGTCGCCGCAAGAGCCGCAGCCACATGGGTAGCAAACCCCGAAACCTGTAATATTGTCGGAGAGATTCTCGAACGCAGCCCCGCCGGAATGGATGCCGTCTTCGAATGCGCCGGCCAGCAGGAAACGATTGACCAGGCCGTTGAGTTGCTCAAGCCCGGTGGAAAACTGATGCTGATCGGAATTCCTCGAACGCAAAGAGTTTCGTTCAATATTGATTACATACGAAGAAAAGAGATAACTATCATTAACGTCAGACGCCAGAACAGATGCACCCAGGCATGCATCGACTTAATAGCATCGGGGAAAATACGGCCTGAGTTCATGATCACCCATCGATTCGAGCTTGAGCAGACCCGGCGCGCCTTTGATATGGTGGCTGATTACCGTGACGGCGTAATAAAGGCCCTGATCGAACTGTGACCAATTGCGGGGCCGACCCAAAGAAGCGCGAAAATTGTTTGGGGCTTTTTTTATCGCGGAAAACGGCGGAAAAATGAAAAAAGCAAGCATCGTCAGCATCGGAAACGAACTGCTCAACGGAGTGACCATTGACACGAATCTGTCTTACCTGAGCAGCCGGCTGCTTTCGCTGGGTATCATTACTGTCGGCTGCTACACCGTCGGCGACGATATAGATGCGATTGTGCGAGCATTGAATCTCGCCGCTGATGATAGCGACGTGGTCCTGGCCACTGGGGGACTTGGCCCGACTGACGACGACCTGACCCGCAAGGGATTTGCCAGGTTGCTCAACGTTGAACTGCGACTCGACAGCCATATTCTGAAAAGAATAGAAGATTTCTTCACCAGCAGAAACCGGACAATGCCCCCCACCAACCGCATCCAGGCCTATGTCCCCGCCGGCGCCAGGCCCCTCCAGAACAATCTCGGAACTGCGCCGGGTATACTCGCAACGCACCGGGAAAAAATGTTCATAGCTATGCCCGGAGTGCCCGTGGAAATGAAGCACATGTTCGAAGAATCCGTCCTTCCAGGTTTGACACAACTTGCCGGCGACCAGGCTGTCGTGCTGCGAAAGCTCAGATGCTTTGGAGCAGGGGAGTCAAATATTGCCGAAATGCTCGGCACGATTATGCAGCGAGGCAGAAATCCGCAAATAAACTGCACCGTGCAATGCGGTGTGATTACCCTTCATGTCGTCGCCACCGCAGTTGACACAGAAAAGGCCTCAGAGATGGCCGAGCAGGATGAAAATCGGATTCGCCAAATTCTTGCGGAACTGGTTTACGGAACTGATGAGCAGACGCTCGCGGAAGTTGCGGGCGAAAAACTGGCCCGTCAGGGCAAAACCGTCGCCGTGGCAGAATCATGTACCGGCGGCATGGTCGCAAAAATGCTCACCGACGTGCCGGGGGCGAGCAGATACTTCACGTACGGTTGGGTGGTTTACAGCAATAAGGCGAAAAAAACCGAACTCCGCGTGCCGGAGCGGCTTATCGCCGAATACGGTGCGGTCAGCGAGCAAGTGGCTGCTGCAATGGCCGAGGGGGCGAAAAGAAGGGCCCAAAGCAACTGTGTAATTGCTATAACCGGTATAGCCGGGCCAACCGGGGGAACCGCGGATAAGCCCGCCGGCCTGGTCTATATTACCGTCGGCTCCGATAGCAGCTTCGAAACCAGGCGATTTATTTTTTCCCACGGAAGAGACTTTGTGCGGCTAAGGGCCGCTCAAACAGCCCTGAACATGCTCAGGTTGAAATTGTAATATGGCAACTCTGTATTTGACTTACAGAATTGAAAATGGTATAATGATACTCGCCCGGATTTATAGCGCGCGTGGGGAATATGGCAAAGAAACGTAGACATTTGGGTGAGATACTTTTCAAGGCCGGTCTTGTTGACAAGCAGGCGCTTATCAACGCAATAAAGGCATCCAAGACCAGCAGGAAACGGCTTGGACAGGTGCTTCTCGAACTCGGCCTTATCGATGAGGAGACCCTCACAAGGGCAATCGCCAAGCAGTTTGGATTAAAATATTACAAGTTCGACCTCAACCTCATTCCGGACGACGCGATGAAACTCATCCCCGAGGACCTTATTAAAAGATGCAATGTCCTACCGCTTGGAATGGACAACGGAAGATTGAGGCTGCTCATCAGCGACCCGATGGACCTCGATACGTTGGACAGAATCAGGTTTCGACTGAACACGGAACTGGATTACTATCTGGCTAATCCCTCGAAAATTCGCTCTTATATCGAGGAATCACTCGATCAGGCACGCAGCGAAGAAGACGAAAGACTCAAGCACAGCCTTGACGCCACAGCCGCTGAACTTGCGGAAGCCGGTCATGAGCTTAAGGCCGAAACACTTCTTGCTCAGGCCGCGGGCGACGATGATGAAGGGCCGATCGTCCGGCTCGTTAATCTGATAATAGACAACGCCTACTATATGAGGGCAAGTGACATCCACGTGGAGCCCATGGGTGACAGGGTCCGCATCAGATACCGCGTCGATGGCGTCTGTCTCGAGAAGGACAACATACCGAAGAACATGCAGCCGGCGATGACCACGCGACTCAAAATCCTCTCAGGTATGGACATCGCCGAGAAAAGATTGCCGCAGGATGGTCGAATCAAGCGCACCATAGGCGGCCAGGACGTCGATTTCCGGGTTTCTGCGCTGCCCGGAAACCACGGCGAAAGCATGGTATTGCGTATCTTGCGCCCAGATGCCGTGAACATCGGTATTCAGTCGCTCGGCTTCGAGCAGGACGACTATGAGCGATTTAAGCATATAATCAAGAGACCCAACGGTATCTTTCTGGTCACCGGCCCTACCGGCAGCGGCAAAACCACGACGCTGTATGCGGCTTTGCAGGAGCTCAACCGCCCGGACAAGAAGATCGTTACCGCCGAAGACCCCGTTGAGTATAACTTTGACGGAATGAACCAGTGCCAGGTCAAGGAAGAGATTGGCCTGACATTTGAACGGATTCTGCGGGCCATGTTGCGCCAGGCGCCAAACATAGTGCTTATCGGAGAGATTCGAGACGGTGTTGTGGCCGATACCGCGATTCAGGCCGCACTCACCGGCCACCTCGTCTTCAGCACCCTGCACACAAATGATGCTGCCAGCGCAATCACACGTCTTGTCGATATGGGTGTCAAGCCCTTTCTCGTCGCCAGCTCCGTTCAGGCCATCATGGCCCAGAGACTGGTAAGAGTTATCTGTGACGCATGCAAAGTCGTTGACAAAATGCCCGACCCACGTCATTTGCGATTGCTGAACATCACCCCCAAAGATATTGACAAACACCCGATTTACAAGGGCACCGGCTGCAGCAAATGCCAGGATACCGGCTACAGGGGCCGAACCGCCGTATTTGAGATGTTTGAAATGAACAACGAATTGAGAGAGCTGGCCTTTGCCAAGGCGCCCACCGCGGATTTGCGCAAGGCGGCAGTTGCAGCAGGCATGAGAACCCTGATGCTGGACGGCAAGATAAAGATATTTAAGGGCACGACCACGCCCGAAGAGGTCATCAAGGTCTCTCAGAGCGAGGGCGTTCTGCTCGGCTGAGACAGTTTATTTGACTTGAGGATAACCAAATGGCAACAGTTAACATGGACAGATTATTGCAGGCTTGCGTATCGCAGAACGGCTCGGATATACACCTGGTTGTCAATCGCGCTCCTGTCCTGCGAATTGACGGCCAGCTTCGCTCGCTGCAGACTAAGGTGCTTGACGCCGATGATACCGTCGCACTTATGAAAAGCATCACTCCGGAGCGAAACCAGCAGGAGCTTCAGGAAGAGGGGGGTACCGACTTCGGTTTTGCCTTCGGAGACAAGGCAAGATTTCGTGTAGCCATCTTCAAGCAGCGCGGTAATATTACCGTCGTCCTCCGGCTTATTCCGACCAAAATCATGAGTTTTGAAGAGATAGGTCTGCCCAAGATTTGCGCCGCTCTATGCAGAAGGCCCCGAGGAATGTTCCTGGTCACAGGTCCGACCGGAAGCGGCAAGACCACTACCCTGGCCTCCATGGTCAACTATATTAACGAGAACTTTGATCGCCACATCGTGACCGTCGAGGACCCCATAGAGTATTATCATGACCATAAGAAATCGATCATCAACCAGCGTGAGGTCGGTATCGATGTGCCCAGCTTTGCCGAAGCGCTCAGGAGAGTGCTCAGGCAGGACCCCGACGTCATCCTCGTCGGCGAATTGCGAGACCTCGAGACAATAGAGGCCGCCATCAGGGCCGCCGAAACCGGACACCTTGTCTTCAGCACGCTCCATACAACCAGCGCGTCGGGGACTATTACCAGAATTATCGATGTTTTCCCCGTCAACCAGCAGGAGCAGATCCGAACCCAGTTGAGCACCAATCTTATGGCAGTACTCAGCCAGACGCTCTGCCCCTTGGCGACGGGCAAGGGCAGAGTTGCTGCCTATGAGTTTATGGTTATAACGCCGGCAATTGCGAATCTCATCCGCGAGAACAAGGCCTATCGAATTGACTCAAGCATCCAGACAGGTCGCAGGCTCGGAATGCAGCTGCTTGATGAGCATCTCTGGAATTTCTATGACCAGGGTAAGATCACACTCGAGGAGATGCTGGACAAGGCCCGCCAGCCGGGTATGCTGCAGGACAAGGCGACTGCAAAGATCAAACGCTTGAGGGCGGCTGGAAAGACAAGGAAAAAGGAAATGGAGGATATGGGCCCGGTTCTGAGAACGTGATTTACAACCGACAACAAAAGTTATACCAGCTCGAATTAATTCTTGGGCGTTCGCCCAACAGAGCCCGGGGCGCAAGTAACTGGTAAATGGTCACTATTATAGTAAAGCACCAGCCCGCAAAACGCACATATTAAGAGCATTGCAGGCTCCTGGTATTCTTTAAGACCTTGAGAATAAAGCATGTATAGTATGGCAGTTCTTCCGAAATCAGTAGATAGGCGGTGGTTTGGTTGTAGCGCAGTTGTATAGATGTGGGTAGCCATTATAGAGTGAGCTCATATGGGGTTGCCCCCCTGTTGTTTGGACAGCATTTCTTTTGAAATTGATATAACTGCCAGACTTTCTTTTTCTTATTTCTTTGCTACTACTAACATCTCAAAATCATTTTTTGATAATTTGTCTTTTCGGCAAAATGCCCCGAGCTTGCATCCGTAGATACCAATATCTTTCAAATTCAATGACTTCAAGTACCACGCTATTTCAGAGGGACAGTAGTATCTCTCATTGCATATCATTTCTTTTTCTTTTCCGGAATCATCCGTGATTTTCAACACGGAGGTTTTTCTGAAAGTCATCAAGTCGAACCTGTTATTATCCAACGGCAACTCATTTTGACTCGGGTCCTGAGGTTTTTCCTCGGCATGATAAAGCGCAAATAAAGCATTTAATGTTGTAAAAATGAATTTGCCGTTTTTCTTCAATGCCTTTGCCGCATTATGGAGGATTTTAAAATTCATCTCATCTGTTTCCATTAACGCAAATGCGCCTTCACATATCATAATGACCGCACCAAATAAATCGTCATATTCTAATTCACGTGCATCCTTTTGAATAAATTTGACCTCTAATTTCGCATCCTTGGCTTTTTCTTTAGCTCTTTCCAATTGTGACTTGGACAAATCAACTCCGGTAACTTTGTACCCGCGTCTGGCCAGTTCAATAGCATGTCTGCCGGTGCCGCAACCGATATCTAAAATAGTCTTGGATTTATCAAAACCAAGCTCCTCTTCTATAAAATCCACTTCTCCGATTGTGCCCTGTACATAACTTTCAGAATCGTAGCCTCTCGCATAATTTTCAAATAATGTTTCATACCACTGTTCCATCGATACTTGTCTCCACACTCTTTATTTTAAACCGTCAATCCCGGGTTATTCAACGCCCGCACAATCTGCTGGATTGTTCCGTTATCTGACATTTCCCATTTAAACTGTTATAAAGCATAATGTTCTCCCAATCACAATAGTAAAAACGGCTTGAACGGCCTCCACAAGCTCTGTATTATCAAAATACCGTTCATGTGTCACGAAGTACTTGCCAAATCCGGGCCAATTATTCTTGCCGTCTGGCTACAACTAAAAATCAGCACCATTGGCTGTTAGAATGAGCTGTTTGATTTTCTCCAATTTGACGTTTTGCCGTGTCGGTACCGACCCGCGAAAATCAAGACACTCACCTTCGTTTATGAAAAATAAACCCGGCAAATGCTCATCCGGTCGTTGGCCGTCGATTTCGAGGTATCCGTTCTTTTCATTTTTTTGAGGATATGACGGGATTAGTTTTAATTCGTCTCTATCCTTACAAATAATAGCCCGTCATATTTTGGACCACTGCGGCTATAATATTTGCTCGATTTAAAAGAATTGTTTGTGTTTTTTTTCAATTCGGAAAGTGAAAGATAGCTATACTCGTTGTTTTTCATTAGCAACTTGACAATTGAATCAATATCGTTGTGTTTCTCTGTGACATTATCATTCGTTTCTTGGGCATCATAGTACAGAGGGACCAAACCGATAGAACCAACTCTTCCTTAGTAACCTTTCTGTCTTTTGCTAAATCTGACAAAGGCGATCCAAATTTTGGCTCTGTAAGCTTCTTTGCTCTATTTTACTTATCATCAAAATCTAATTCTGCTAAAAGTCCATGTTGAGAGTCATCATTTGAGGCCAATTCCTTTAGCAATCCCATCCCCGTAGTCTTTATCGATTCTGCGAAAATGTTTCACCATCTCTTCTTGAAGTTCCTTGGAGACTTTCTTTAAGCTATTTGCGATGTTCTGAATCAGTCGTTGTTGTTCGTCGGCAGGCATAAGCCTGAACAGATTCCCTGGCTGGATATAATCATCATCAACGCCGCGTTTTTGATCATATCTGTCGCCGTCACCTGAAATCTTCAATGGTGGCTCAGCATATGCCGGGTCTGCTTTCGGACCACCAAAGCTATTGGGTTCGTAATTGACAGATGCCCCACCATTTCCGTCAAACCGCATAAAACCATCACGCTGGTAGTTGTGTACAGGGCACTTTGGGCGATTGATCGGAAGACTTTCGTAGTTAGCACCCAGGCGGTAGCGATGCGCATCGGCATAAGAGAAAATACGCGCCTGAAGCATTTTACAAGGGGAGAACGAAATTCCTGCTACTACGTTGGCAGGTGAAAAAGCCGACTGCTCTACTTCCGCAAAGTAGTTTTCAGGATTACGGTTCAACTCCATCTCGCCGGCTTCGATAAGGGGATAGTCGGCATGTGGCCAGACTTTCGTCAGGTCAAATGGATTCCACCGATAATTCTCGGCTTCCACTTCAGGCATGACCTGCACGTAAAAAGTCCACTTCGGATATTCGCCACGTTCTATCATCTCAAATAGTTGCTGTGTATGATAATCCGGATTCTCTCCCGCAATTCGATCTGCTTCTTCCTGCATCATACACTGGATACCCTGTTTTGTCTTAAAGTGGAATTTAACCCAGAAGCGTTCATTCTTAGCATTGATGAAGCTATACGTATGACTGCCATATCCATTCATATATGGGATCCCTTTGGGAATACCACGGTCCGAAAAGAGAATGGTAACCTGATGCAAGGCTTCGGGAACCTGTGACCAGAAATCCCACCACATTGTATGAGACCTCAAATTGGTCTGGGCCATTCGTTTCTGGGTATGAATGAAGTCTGGGAATTTCATCGCATCGCGGACAAAGAAGACCGGCGTATTGTTGCCGACCATATCCCAGTTGCCTTCTTCAGTATAAAACTTTAATGCAAATCCCCTGACATCACGAACTGTGTCGGCAGATCCTTTTTCGCCGGCTACTGTAGAAAAACGTCCAAACATTTCTGTTTTCTTGCCAATCTTTGAAAATATCTTTGCCTTTGTATATTTTGTTATATCTTGGGTTACAGTGAATGTACCATGTGCTCCGGCGGCTTTGGCATGAACAACTCGTTCCGGTATACGCTCACGGTTGAAATGGGCCAGTTTCTCAAGTAGCACATGATCCTGCATTAATGTCGGCCCACGCTCTCCTGCAGTGAGTGAATTTTGATTATCGCTTACAGGTATGCCTGCTGCTGTGGTTAGTTTTTCCTCTTTCATCTTACAATCCACCTTTATCCTTTCTTGTTTTTGACCTTGTTTACTCTTCCTTCACTGACATTGGAGGTTGTCCCGGTTTCCGTTGAAATTCACCATACGCTCGGAACGGTTTCATAATTTACGCTACAGCCTCCTTGTAGTCAACTGCTTCCTTTAATTTCTCAACTAAGATTGGCGGATCACGATAACCCTTAATCCGATGAAAACGCTTCTCCACCTCCAGCAGCACGGTCCCTGCCCAACGCCAGGCCATATTCGCATCACGCCAACGCTTGACATTGCCACACAGATCATCAGCCGGAGAAAAACAGCTCTCAGTGATATTGGTCGAGCTGAACAATCTGCTCAGTTGTTCAGGCAAGCCCACTCGATTAGCCTGCATTTCTCACAGCTGCCTCCTTCAAGCGAAAAAACTGCTCAATACGGGCAGTTTAGTGGCTGGCACCAGTGTGTTTTACCCAGTGCCCTCTCAGTGCGACAGATAATTCACCCAAATGGACATTTGCTCAGGCATTTTGCGGCTCGAAGTTCAAATCAGCGCACCGGGGTCTAAGAATCTGGTCTTTCGTTCAAAACCGTGAGGAATCTGCCTCAGAAGACAAAATCTTGACACTTCAGGCAAGTTTTTGTAAAATCATTGGACTCGAAAGGAGCAAATTATGGTTTATTGGAGCGTAAATGGGAAATGCCGGATCGGTATTATTATCGTTGTAATTATCCGGGACCTCCCATTTGAAACTTGCGTTTGACGCGCCGACTCTATAATATAGAGCCCTTGAAATGGATTCAATTAGATTCTCGCTTTCTTGACAGGTGGTTGCACCCCTTTTGAAATCCGAACAAACAGGCAAACAGGAGATTCTCACAATGACAATATGTCGAAGAATTCAAACTTTGCTCGTCGGAACAAAAGTGTTTTGCGCATTGACATTTTTGGCGGTTCTTGCATCTGCTGCAGATTCGTTTGCCGAGATGCCCTCCGGTGATGAGTATACAAATTCCATAGGCGTGAAATTTATCAGGATCGAACCGGGAACATTCCGCATGGGTTTGCTGGCCGAGAAACTGCCTTGGGATGTACTTCCATACACCTATGGCCGTGGAGACCGTATGGACCCCCTGATATACGGGGATTACGACGAGAAACCAGCCCACACCGTTCGGATAACCAAGCCTTTTTACATGGCTGTTTGCGAGGTTACAAATTCCCAGTACGAGCAGTTTGATCCTGTCCACAGCATTTACCGGGGCAAAGAGGGCTTCTCCAGCGGTGATAGAGAGGCGGTGACAAATGTCAGCTGGAACCATGCCCAGGCGCTCTGCCGCTGGCTTTCACGGGAAGAGGGTCTGCCTCACCGCCTGCCGACAGAAGCCGAATGGGAGTACGCCTGCCGGGCCGGCACCACCACTATCTATAATACGGGCAATTCACCGGAGGATAAATTTGTCGCAAGAGACCCCGATGTGTCCCTTGAAGTGGGTCGGGGAAGCCCCAACCGGTGGGGGCTGTACGATATGCACGGCAACGTCGAAGAATGGTGCTACGACTGGTATGGGCCTTACGTTGGCGACCCTCAGACCGATCCGGTCGGATATCAACAGGGATTTTACCGCGTTACCCGAGGCGGCAGCCACAACACGCAGGCCTACTGGCTGCGATCGGCCAATCGAATGGGCACCGTGCCTGAAGACAAGCACTGGCTGATTGGCATCCGCCTGGTGATAGGGGATCTGCCGGAAACGAGGCCCCTGCCTGCCCTTGAAGCACCGCCCGTTCAGCATGGGGTTATTCAGAGGGACAGACACGACGTAAAGAAAGGCCCCTCGCCGGATGAACCTTATTTCTCCGGCCCTCGCCGCTATGTCAATATTCCCCGGCAGATGAACGGCCCCATCTACGCGATGCACAACCATTCTCCCGGGCTGGCCGCCTGTCCGAACGGGGATTTGATAGCTTCGTGGTTTACCTGCATCTCCGAAAGAAACAGGGAACCCGCTGCCGCCGCCAGCCGCCTTAAAAGAGGCAGCGAAGAATGGAGCCCGGCGTGTTTGTTCTGGTATGCGCCGGACCGCAACAGCACCTCACCGTCGATGTGGTTCGACGGGGACCAAACGGTATATTGGTTTACCGGCATCTCGGTCGGCGACGAGTATAAGCAAATGGCATCGGTCATGCGCACTTCCACCGACAGCGGGGCAACCTGGTCGCAGCCGGTGCTGATCTCGGGCGATCATTCCTTCAATCTGGATCCATCCCAGGGCAATTTTGCCCGCCTCCAGGACAATACAATCGCCTGCAGTCGGGATTATGGAGATAATTGTCTTTTTCTGATCAGCGGCGACGGCTGCCGAACCTGGCACAATACCGGCGGCTTTATCAGGGGAATTCACTGCCCGGTTGTGCAGTTGAAAGACGGCCGTCTTCTGGCCTTCGGGCGGGGCTCGGCCATTGACGGGACCATGGCGCAGAGCATGTCGGACGATCTGGGCCGGACGTGGCGGTACTGTGCCAGCGAATTCCCGGATATCGGAGGAGGCCAGCGCAGTGTCATGCTGCGGCTTGAACAAGGGCCTATTTTCTTCGCTTCCTTTGCGGACTGGGGAATCCAGATAACCGATTCTTCGGGCGAAAAACGCAAGGTCCGCGGCCTGTTTGCCGCGGTCAGCACCGATGAAGGCGCCACCTGGCCCTACAAACGTCTGGTAACCGATGACGGACCGGGAAAGCCCGTGGAGTGCACCAACGGCGGCGTATTTCTAATGGGCCAGAGAACCGCCGAATACAAGGGCTACATGGCGGTTACGCAAAGCCTGGACGGCCTTATCCACCTGATAACCAGCAGGCAACATTATACCTTCAACCTCAAGTGGCTCATGACACCGGCACCCGAAGTTTCCGCCCCCCAATACAGGGTGAAAGCTTTGGTTGAGACTTTCAACGGCAAGGAACCCGACAATGACGGCTGGGTGGAATACCGAAGCTATACCGGGGGACTGAACGGCAAGGGCCAGTACACGGTTAATTCGCTTTATCGCATGAACGGCCTGACACGGCTTCTGGGAAAAGGTTCTTTGGAATTAAATGCCACTATAAAGAATATTGCCTTTGATCCGGGCAAAGGCGGCAAAACCCCCGGCCCTTACATTTGGTTCCGAGACCCTCGCCAGAGGGAATTTTATATTCGTTTTGACAAGCACCATATCGCCCTCAAACTGCTCGGACAAAAAGCTACCGGTGAGAAAACCGAACCTGTGCGCTATGAAACTCCGCCTGAATCAGCAAAGGTCAGGCTCATATGGAGCGAAGATACGCTCCGGATGCGTGTTTTTTACGGGCTCGACGGAAAAGACGCCACAACAGAGCTCCCCCTCAGCAAGTCAGGAATCTATTTCAACGAACCTTTCAGTGAAACCACCGCATTGTGTTTGTTGGCGGATCACGCCAGGGCCGACTTCGACCATCTCCAGATCAGGCCGCTGAATCCTTAGGTCCGGCAACTGCCGGGGGCGATTTTGGCGGCTGCTGCGAGAGTTGCCTTGAAGCACATCAGTTCCTGGCGGCCCTGCAGGACACCCGTAAAGCCTGTAAAGGCCAGGGCCATTATGCCGGCTATTATAAGTGCTGAGTAAACTTAACAAAAGGGGGTTTTCGCGGGTGGAGGACGGTCGTAAGGGCTTTTAAGAAAAGAACTTAGCCTGCATTTCTCACAGCTGCCCGTATTGAGCAGGTTTTTCGCTTGAAGGAGGATGCTTAGAGGCTGGTAGTAGTGTCTTTTGCGTGGCGCCCTCTCAGTACGAGAGATAATTCACCCAAAGGGGCATTTGCTCAGGCATTTTGCGGCATCGAAGTTCAAATCAGCGCACAACCCCAGTGCTGCCCACGGGTTTTGCTTATGAAATCAATCGATCAGTGCTGCCTTGGTACTTAACAACGCAGACGAAAAGGCCGCAGCCTGGCAATCACGAGAACGTGAATGCTTTGTAAGAATATTAACGCACAACCTGATGATACTCAGACGTGCTGCATAAGGTTTTCTACAGAGCAATGCAGTATCTCAATCTGCATCTCACGGATGTGGCTGGCTCCGTTGGAATCAACGAATTCCAGGATAAGGGTTCGGATTGACACATCTGACATTTTTTAACCTCCCCCGGCTTAAGCGGCCAGGACTCGTGAAAGGGGACTGGCCGCTGAAGGATGACACGAAATCTAATAATTTACAGATCGGTATGAAATTATCACTTGACGGTAGGATTACTTGTCCGACGTTATCTCCTGTCCTTGAGAAAGAAATGAGGTCTAAAAGCCAGAAAAACGAACTAAGTATGGTGTCCATAGATGTGGGAGGTTATGGATGGCGTACGAGGCACCTTTAGTTCCCTTGACGACAGTTGCCAATTAGTGCACATTTTGGTAGATTCATTTTGTTGCTTTTCCGGCAATGAACTCTGTGAAAGGAGCTATTGGAAATATGCCCGACAACTTGAAGGATTTGGACAACCTGAAACCTATCGACCATGCGGTGGTCGCCAAGCCCCATACGCCGGTTTACAAAATGCACAGGTATTTTGCCCGCCGGCCCTGGAGCGTCTTTCGGGCACTTATCGACCACTACTCCAATCCCGGATCAATCATACTCGACCCATTCTGCGGTGGCGGCGTTACCATCATCGAAGGCCTTCGCTTGGGCCGCAAGGTCATCGGCGTAGATATCAATCCTCTGGCCACGTTCGTCACACGCATGGAAGCGATTGATGTCGCCTTGGACGAACTCAAGGCCGCCTTCGAACAGGTCGAAGCCGCGTGTCAAGACAGAATCGAATCCCTCTATATGACAACTTGCCCCAAATGTAAGCAACGAGTGCCAGCCGACTGGTTCGAGTGGAGCAATGTTGTTGAATGTAAAGAATGTGGTCGGATTGTTGAATTACATAAAGCACATCGAGTCCAAAAGGGAGAAAAGATACCCGGTGTTTCCGCAGGGGATTATAAATGCTACCATTGTGGTGATGCGTGGCGTCCTTCCGAGAATAAGCGACTCGATAGTGTTATGACGTCCGTTCATGTCATTTGTCTGAAGTGCAAACACAAGGGGGAGTTCACTCCGAATAGAGAGGACAGAGAACTGGCAGCTTCAACAGCTCATGACTTTGACGAACGCGTCAACGAAGACCATTTGTGGTACCCGAAACTGGAGATGCCTGATTGGTGGGATTTGCGACGCCCTTATAATGCGCACATCGAACGATTCGACCAATTCTTCACACCACGTAATCTCCTAACAAACGGAATATTGGCAACTCAAATTAAAACGATTAGAGCAAAAGAAGAAATTAAGGGATTGCTAACACTTGTTTTTAGCGGTTCCTTGCGGTTTACGAATCGTATGGTGTGTCGCAACGTGGCGTGGCGCGGTGATAAGCCGCTTGAATGGGCGAGTGCAACGTATTGGACACCAGAAGTGCACTTGGAAGTTAATCCTTGGGTTGCTTGGAAGAATAGGGCGCGCGCAGTTGAACGAGGGAAGCGTTATTCCATGGAAGAGGTCGATAATAAGTGCGTACCTTGTAATGACCATGAAAGCTTATCTAAAGACGCAAACACGTTTGTTTGGACAGGAAGTGCTACGAAACTGCCTATTCCGGATAGTTCTGTGGATGTGGTCATTACGGACCCGCCTTACGGAAACAATGTCCTTTACGCCGAACTGTGCAACTTCTACTGGGCTTGGGTTGGCGGGATACTAGACCAAAACGGTCTGATTGATGATACAGAAGAAGCGGTTGTTAGTAAGGAGCACAAGAAAGGTCTCACTGAATATCGCAGGCTTCTTTACGAGGTTTTCAGAGAGTGTCATCGTGTCCTGATGCCAGGCCGATGGATGGTAATGACATTCCATAACAAGGAGTTTAAGGTATGGAATGCGATTCACCTTGCGGCACATGATGCGGGGTTCAGACTTGCTGAACGCGACGGCATGATCTATCAGCCCCCCATTGCAAACTACACACAAACGATCCAAACGCGTCGTAGTGGTTCGATGCTTGGCGATTTCATTTTGTCGTTTCAGAAGGTTGATAAGCAGCCGGATTTCAAGCAAATTGAGCATGCTGAGATTGGCCGACAGATTGAGCGGCTGGCGGCGGAGGCTGTTCTTCACCATAAAGGGGCGTCGCTATCGCTTATCTATATGAAGCTGATGCCATGGCTGCTGAATAATAATCTTCTCGACAAAATAAGCGAAAAAGAACTTGTTCCGTACTTGGCCAATAGTTTTGAGGAAAAGGACGCCAAGTGGCATCTAAAAGCAAGTCCCGGCGACGAATTGAAACAATCGCTTGAGGAATACAGTAGGCAGCACTACAAAGCGTCTTATGAAGAGCTGGACTTTGTCCCCGTGGAAGCAAGAATTGAGTACCTGATCCGGAGATTGCTTTACTCGCGCGGATTTGCTACGCAGGATGATATTCTCAATACCATCTACGAAAACCTGATAAACTCCAACATGGCCGAAGCAAGGGAAATTCAGCAGGTCCTGAACAGCATTGCCCAGCTAATGCCGATTTCTCAAGCTGCGGGCGGTAAGGTAAGTAAGGGCAAAGCGGGGCGAAAGGTCTGGAAACTCAAAGAGGACGTCGAGAGAGAGAAGCTTTTCATCGAACTTGGGGCCGATGTCCAATATCGGCTGGCAACCAGCGAGGAGTCTGACCACGACCTTGCGATTGCACGGCTTGTAGAAATTGCTGGCTTGCGAAAACTAAGAGCCCACATTGGGCGCACGGAGCAGATGAAGTACGCCGAGTTTAGGCAAATGAGCAGCGACTTGCCGCAGCGGGTCAAGGGCATGCCGAAAGCTGCCCGTGACATTATCGAACAGATAGATGTACTGTGGCATAACGGTGGCAAGGGTATTGTGGCTGCATTTGAAGTTGAACGAACAACCACTATTACCAGCGGGATTGACAGATTCAGAAATCTGTTGACCGCTGCGCCGGAGCCAGAGATTGAACTGTATCTGGTTGTGCCAAAATCGCGCGGCAACGAGGTACGCAGCAAACTTGGCTCTCCTGCCAACCGAAAAGATGGATTGCACAAGAAAATCGGGTATATTTATCTCGAGGATTTGAAAATTCGAAACAGCCTCGCAGCGGTTGACTTTGAGAAGATAAGGCGATTCATCAATGGGGCTCAACAATGAACCTGTCTCCTGACCAATTGAAGGAACGACGTGAGCTGCTCCAGCTATGTCTGAATATGAGCGTTATTCAGGCCCAATCGTATGCGAACAGCCTGAGCGAGGAACAGTTTCTTGAGGCCATAAACGCCACAACAAGGGACATGCTGGGTATGAATATGAGGCGCCCGGCAACCTTTCCAGACAACTACTTCGGGCAGTACTACACCATTCAGAACGGCAAGGTTCAAGCGGGAAATGTCTGGGACCAATTAGAGCTCGATATCCTGCAATGCCTTACAGCCGAACGCGAAGCGCGTGAAGTGCTGGAATACTTCCTCAATCAGCCTGGTTTCAAGGCCGACTTCACCGTAATAAAAGCCAGGTTCAGACGGTGGAGGAACACGTTGGATAGTCTGCTGGGCTTCAAGCTCATTCGTAAGTTGCCCGCAACCGCGAAGGACGTCACGACATATGCACTTTATGCAGAAATGGTCTCGCTACTGCGGCGCGTATTGGCCTCGCCGAGAAGTAAGGAGCTCCCTGTAATAAATTCCGAGGCGGCACAAGCAGAACTGGCTTATGTGCAGCAAATGGAAAAGGAATTTCAAGATTACCTTAGTGAGATGCTTGCCAATCGGCTCGAAGAGACCCTGGAATTTGGCCGGGAGAAGATGAGCATACCCTTGGTTACGCATTATCTCGAAGAGCTTTTTGGGCCGATGCTGTATTTCGACATACTGCTGGCTTTGGCTCACCAGTACGGCATGACCGCAACCGAGGTCATCAATCCAGAAGGTTCGAGAGCCGGCAGCACCGGGTTCCACCTCGCCTTATTCGGCGCTCCCGGCACCGGGAAAACCTTCTCCGTCAAAGACCTGATGCTTGGCGACGAGGCGAAAAACGTACTTGCCCACGGGTTACCTGGACTCAATCGCTATTGCGGCGGCATGACCCCAGCCAATTTCATCAGGATCGGAGAAGCCTATCAAGGAAAGCGGTTCAACTTTGTGGTGACCGAGTTTAACGATTGGTTCCGTTATAAAGGCATGGTGGAACCTCTGAAACTGGCCCTGGAACAAGGGAAGATCCGTTACGAAACCAAGGTAGAGACCATTGGTCCCTATCAGTTTAGTTGCTTCTTTTCGACGAATTACAACACGCAGGTGAGTAAAGACACTGGCTACCGCGTTACCGTAGCAGACCCAAATTTCAACGCTATAGAGGACCGCATGCTCGTTCGCATGCATCGTATGACCAAGCAGCGTCTGAGGGAATTGTCTCGTAATCAAAGAGAATTAGCTATGGGCAGGCTGAAAATGCGCCTGGCTGGCGAAATACGTGATCACCTTACGCTTGTTTACGCCATTCAGACCGAGCATCCATTAGTTAAAGACAGGTTTAAGAGGAAAAGGGTTGTCTTGCGCGATGCCTTCTTCCATCAATTAGAAAAAGCACAAGAGCTGGTTCTGGCACAGATCAGGAGCGATATTCTGTTCAGTGTCCGCGTCCGGCAGAACGCGATTAAGCTGGCTGGGGCCTTGACCCTTTTTTCATACTTCGCGCAGCCCGATGACCGGCTCGAAATAAGTGAAGATGCCGTCAAGCTTGCTATGAAGTTCTTTATTGAGGAGGTGGCGATCCGGCAAAAAGTCTTAGTGGATGTCGAGTCTATCTTGTATACCCTCGGACTTAGCGACATCAACAGGGCCATAGGCGCCGCACAGGAGGCGAGACGGCAATGCGCGCATAAGTCTCCAGCAGACTCCGCTGAATACATGGACATTTTCAACAGTCAGACCACCCATGAATTGAGGATGTTGGAATCCAAATACGCTCCGGACACTGGTTGGGATGCACAGTTGGAAGATATTATAGAGCTGTTCGGAAAAAAATGGAGACATCTGGATGACGAAGTGAAACGCTTCTTGAGTACCGGCGAGATACTTCTCAAGGAACTCCAAAGACTGGGTGATGGAAAGGCAGATTACGCGCCTGTTGTGATTGAGTACGCAAAGGCGTTGGAGTACCAGATACGCAAAGAGTTCTTCGAATCATTCAGAACATCGTTGAGTCAAGACGGCGTTCTGCCTAATGAAAGCATCTATAAACCCGATTTTGGCCCGATTCCGCCCTCGCCATCGGACCAGCGCGGTGTTGAACGCACTATAAGTGAGTTGAAGATGTTTCTCTCCGAAGATAAGCATCTTACCATGGGAGCGATGTGGCATATAATATTGCGAGTTAGGAAGGACGTTAAACCGGCCCCAGTATTGGGAATGTTCAGTGCTCACCTGCGGAAACACAAAAAGGCTGCGCCTCTCTTGGAAGGCGAATTCATCAAAGACTGGGGTCGATTCATTGAGTCATTCAGAAATGTAGCGGCACACAGTAAATCAATAAGCTTGGAGCAGGCGAAAGAATCTCGCGATTTGGTCATCGCAGACGCTCGTTCGCTGCTTAGATTCTTCGTCTGAAATTCCCTGGTTGGGGAGTGCCGGGGACATGGTACTTATTTCCATGACAATACAGAAGTTGCATCTTCTGGCCTGTGCCCAGATCTGAGCAATGTATTGGGTTAAATAGCAGCCTGCTAAAAAACTGCTGGAACGAACAAAATCACCGTTGAGTTACCCATGTACCTTATGTTTTTAGGCCAATAATGACGTTTCGTTTATCAAGCAAGACTTTCTTCTGACGCTCAATTAGTTCTCTGGCGGCCTGCTGCGTCTCAAAGAGCAAACCAGGAGCAAAACCGTTTGGCCAGCGGGCAAAATTAGGCCGGCAGGGGCGTAATACCAATTGTATTTAATTACGGCGCTCTTGCTGGATTATCTGATTGTAGTCCATGGTGCTTCTGATAATAATTTTAGTAAGAAAGAGCCGATGCCACGATT
>Ga0180438_10002825_pt1 | contig 27414 bp, 19 predicted proteins | sample SS_ome_12_FD_132455 | JGI IMG/M metagenome (GOLD analysis project Ga0180438, IMG submission 132455) | Hypersaline lake sediment archaeal communities from the Salton Sea, California, USA - SS_3_D_2 metaG | ecosystem: Environmental > Aquatic > Non-marine Saline and Alkaline > Hypersaline >... | reverse complement strand
ACCCTCCAAAGGATCATAATTTTCTTTAATCAGTAGCCCGGCGGCATCTTCACCTTTTTGCGCATTCATCTCGACAACGGCATCGAACAGATTTTTGAATATTTCCTCTTTTTTCACAGCAAACACTCCTTTTAAATCGGTCTTTTTTTTATACTCATATCTTAACCCTTTTATAATTGTCAAGCGGTCTCAAGTTTTACGCAGCGAATCGGCGTACACTTTTAATGCGCCACGAAGCGCCCGGAGATTGGAGGTGAAAATCCTCCCGAAGATACGGATCCCATCGCACTCCTGATCGAGTCTTGGGCTTATGGCGTTAACGTCATGGGGCAAGCACAGACAGGGAGTAAGCAGGCCGTAAACCGAAAAGACTGAAGCCATTCAGCCCCGAAATTACGCATATTTGGAAGGGTAGATAGTCTTTCAAAAAATTGGTAACCTCTCTTATTTTGACAATTATTTAACTGTAAATTATTATTCTATAAAACAGATTTAGAAACTTGTTTTAATATTTATGTACAGATGTCTACTCTTTAGTCACAAGCAACAGATTGAAATTTAAATAAAGGAGATATCTATGGGTAAACCAACTTATGGATATGCAGGAAAACAGCTGAGGATATCACTCAATAATAGAAAGGTGACTGTGGAAAACATCGATCCCAAGGTTTTAAGAAGATATCTAGGAGGTACAGGATACGGAGCAAGGATTCTGTATGATGAACTCAAAAAGGGGATCTATCCCCTATCAAAAGCCAATAAGCTCATTTTTGCTACAAGCCCACTATCATTAAACCGCATCCCTGGAGGTGGAAGTGTGATGGTATGTTTCAAGTCGCCGTTGACAAATGCCTGGAGCGAGTCCAAATGCGGGACTGATTTCGGGCCTGATCTGAAGAGGGCAGGTTATGATGCCGTCATTATCGAGGATCGATCTGAAAAACCTGTCTATATCGTGATAAATGATGAAGATATTGAAATAAAACCGGCAGAGCATTTAGCAGGTAAATCAATATCGGAAAAAATAAAAATGATTCGTGAGGAATTAGATGATCCAAAGATTTCTGTTATGTGTATAGGGCCCGCTGGAGAAAAGCTGGTAAAAATTGCTGTTGCAATGAGTGATGGGCGCGCAGCAGGAAGATGCGGAGTTGGTGCTGTTATGGGCTCAAAGAATCTTATCGGCATTGCAGTCAAAGGTTCAAAGGAGGTTAGTGTTGCGCAGCCGGAGAAGCTAAAAGCAGCAATAAAAAAAGCTGTGAAGGCAGTCCGGGAGAATGAGATTGCCGCAGGATTTAAAGAGCACGGAACGACCGGTGAAATGGTTCCGAGTGACGCTGCCGGTGACTGGCCGACAAAGAACTGGCACTCAAATCACTGGGGCAAGGCAGAAAAGATATACGATGAATTCTATAACACCAAATTAATAAAAAATCATGCATGCTATCGGGGATGTCCTATTGCCTGTGGAAGGGTCGCCGAGGTTAAAGAGGGTAAATATAAAACACCTGTCCATGAGGGCGCCGAATATGAATCGCTATCGGCTTTCACGGCATTTGTCTTAAATGATAATTTAGACGCAGCAATCCACGCCACATATTTGTGCAACGAATATGGCATTGATACCATCTCTGCAGGTGCTATCATAGCCTTTGCCATGGAATGCTATGAGCATGGAGTTATTGAAAAGAAAGATATCGGAGATCTGGATTTGAGCTGGGGCAATCCTGATGCTCTTCCTGAACTGGTAAGACTGATATCGATGAGAGAAGGCATTGGAGATATACTGGCGGAAGGGGTAAAGACCGCTTCGGAAAAATTAGGCAAAGGATCTGAAGAATTTGCGATTCATGGGAAAGGGCTCGAAGCACCTGCCCATGATGCCAGATCAGGTAAAGCCCTCGCTGTAACCTACGGCACGGCAAACAGGGGGATGTGCCACATACATCCACTGGAGGGAATGGCATATGATTCGGGAAAACTCGACTTTGGTATGGTTAAATACGGTCTTCCGGATCCGAATACTGTTCACAGGTGGGATGAGAAGGGAAAGGGAAAGAGCGTCAAAATACTTCAGGACGGTTTAATAGTTTCTGATGTATTAAGCATTTGCAAATTCTTCATGTATGGAGGATTAAATATAGATAACTATGCAGATATGCTTTCAGCATTGACCGGCTGGGAGATAGATGGCTGGGAGCTATTAAAAGTCGGAGAAAGGGTTACCAATTTACAGCGGTTATTTAATATGAGGGAGGGCTTTGGCCGTAATGATGATTTATTACCTGAGAGGGTTAGGAAAATCCCATCATTTGGTATTTATAAGGATGAGCAGAGATGCGCTATTAAGGACTATGAAGCGATGTTAAATGAATACTACGAGACAAGGGGATGGGATTTGATAACAGGAAAGCCTTCAAAAGATAAGCTTCGGGAATTGGAACTTGAAGAAGAGTGATCAGCCCTAATTATTCAGGTTAGTATGGAAGTAAAAGTGAAGCTGTATACAATCTTCAAAAAATATGGAGAGGGTAAACTTGATAAGGATAATAATATTTCCATACCCGAACATCTAACTCTTCAGGATCTAATCTCCCACTTGAATATACCTGAACGATTGGGCAAGGTGTGTTTGGTGAATGGTAATCCCCGGGATATCGAGTACACATTGAGTGAAGGGGATGAAGTGAAGATTGTTTCAATAATAGGCGGGGGTTGATTGATGTACGAGTAGGGATTTTCTTTCCTATGTTAAAGTCCCACAATATTTCTCTCGCGCTTAAAAGGAACATCGCCCGGATCAGGTTCATCAAACTCGCGGGCAAATTTATGTCCGAAAAAAACTGAGCTGGGAAGGTCCGCTATCAGCATTCAAGACATGGCTCCTGGAAGGAGTCGATGGGTTATCTGGAATTCATCGTCCGCGTGACCTCACACATTCCTGACAAGGGGCAGGTCATGATCCTCTACTGCGGTCTCTACTCCAATGCTCCCAGGAGCAAAATGCGTGAAGCTGGGGTTGGTTCCTCTCATCCTCCTATCATTGAAGGAGAATATCAACTCCCTTCCAAAGGTTGGACAGAGCTGATCCGCAAGGCCTATGAAGTGGATCCCCTACGTTGTTCCGCCTGTGGTGGCCAGATGAGAATCATCTCTATTATCGAAGAAACTGAGACCATCGACAGGATCATCCGCCATCTCGACATGACCTTTGAAGCCGAACGGCCCCCTCCGCCTCATCAGCAGAGGGTTCTTATGGCAGCCGAGGAAAAAGGGAAATATTTCTGAGGGCTTTCGGAATTGTTTTTTTCTGATTCAAGAGCGGAGTTTATCTGAGACTTGTTTGCCGGGTCTGATTAAATGACAGAAAAAATGACAAGTAAGGGTGTAGACACGCAATTACGTGATAAAAATATTGGCATCTTGGTTATTACGAGACGCTTAATTTACGGAGTGGGATAACTTCATCTCAATGGGGAAACGCGGGATATCCGATGTGCCTTTGCGTTTCTCCCCTTCCGCACGTAGTTGGATGTCTGGACAGGTGATTATTCAATGAAAATATGGTACTAGTACACGCAGAGTGAGTGCTGTACGCATAAATGTTGTGTGATTGCAGTTTTCTATGTAGTCAGAGATGGTGAATCATCAATTGATTGAGGACGAGATTAGAGGTATCTTCTCGCTAATACTACCATCAGCAGCAGCGAATCCGATCAGTGCGACATTCACGTGTTGAGTAAACAAAAAAAGGAGTGAAAGCGATGTATGGTTATTGTGGAAAGATTGTCAAGGTTGATTTGACGACCGGCTCAATCGTGACGGAAAGCTTCGACGAGGATTTTGCCAGGAAATACCTCGGCGGGAATGGGTTCGTGGCGAAATTGATATATGACAACGTGGCTCTCGACGCGGATCCGTTGAGTCCGGAAAACGGCGTGGCGATTGCCGTCGGTCCGATGACGGATTCCGCCGTCTGGGGAACAAGCCGGGGACATCTCGGATCTATGTCTCCTCAGACGGGGTTGTTCGCCGACAGTAACTTCGGCGGTGATTTCGGAATGGCATTGAAACGCAGCGGATACGAGGTGGTTTATGTTACCGGCTCATCGGAAAAGCCGGTGTATGTGCTGGTAACGGATGAGGGTGTATCCATTGAAGATGCCTCGGATGTCTGGGGGAAGGGGACCGAAGACACCAACGAGATACTTGAGGAAAGAACCGGAAAGGGTGCCGTGGCCATGTCGATCGGCCCCGGTGGTGAGAACTGTATCGTATTTGCCAATATTTGCAGCGGCGGAAGACGGCACGGGGTGGCCGGGAGAGGCGGTATTGGTGCCGTCATGGGATCGAAAAAGCTGAAGGCCGTCGTCGCCCGGGGAAACCAGAAGGCGGAGGTCTATGATGCCGACGGCTTGAAAGCTTTTCTGAAGGAGAAGCTGCCGGAACTGAGACAGAATAAAGGTGGTATGACCAAGGTGGGGACCTCGGCGCTTCCCAACATGATCAATGCAAAGGGAATTCTCGGAACGAGAAACAATCAGCAGGAGACCTTCGACCGTTGGCAGGACATATCCGGCGATTTCTTCCTCGAAAAATATAAAGAGAAAGACATCGCGTGCCATGGATGTGTTCTCGCCTGCGGGAAGACCGTGAAGATCGACAAGGGTGAATTCAAGGGCAAAAGCGTTAAGATGGCGGAATACGAGACGCTTTATGCCATGGGCTCCATGAACGACAATGCCGATGTTGTGTCCATCTTCATCGCGAACTATCTCTGCGATGACTTGGGCATCGACACAATCTCAATGGGTGTAACACTCTCTTTTGTTGCGGAGTGCATGGAACGCGGTATTCTTACCGAAAAAGACTTGGGTGGGACGGTGAATTTCGACAACGGCGACGCCATGGCGGATCTCATCAAAAAGACAGTGAAACGGGATGGCATCGGCGCCTACCTCGCAATGGGATCGCGCGGCATCGCAAACCATTTCGGCGGCGATGCATACAAGTACCTGTACGAAGTGCGGGGTCTGGAAATTCCGGGTCACAGCGCCCGCGGATTGAGGGGCATGGGATTGGCATACTCGACATCAACGAGAGGCGGCAGCCACCACGATGCACGGCCCAACTATACGACGCACGCAGATCCCACTTTGGGTTTTGAAACCATCCCCGATTATTGTGTGAACAGCAATTACTTTACCTGCCTCGGGGATTCGCTGATTGTGTGCCGCTTCATTGAAGAGGGCATGATGAAGCCACCCGCCGTCAGTGAAGATATGGCTGTTTTCCTCAACCACATTACGGGGTGGGATGTAAACGCCGACGACCTGAAGAAAATCGGCGAGCGCATCTACAACCTGGAGCGTCTCATCAATACGAAACGCGGGGTCAGCAGGAAAGACGATGCCCTCCCCTACCGGGTGATGAACGAACCGATTCCCGATGGTCCCGCAAAGGGCCTGTATGTGTCCAAGGAAATTCTCGATAAGATGCTCGATGAGTATTACGAATTGAGGGGTTGGAATAAAGACGGGCTGCCGACCGATGAAAAGCTCGCGGAACTCGGCTTGTCATAGCATCCTATTCACCTAGGTGATCCAGATATTTCGATTTACATACAAGGAGGTTAAAACCTATGCCTACATGTTCAATGTGCCTGCAACGATAACCGTCGGTGGCGGTGCCAGTGCCGAAGCCGGCAGACGGGCAAAGAGATTGAAAGCATCGAAGGTTCTCCTGGTCACCGATTCATTCATGGTGGATTACGGCCTTGGCGGCAAGGTCATGGATGCGATCAAAAAAGAAGGCGTGGAAATAGGACTTTTCTCCCACGTTAATCCCGATCCTACGGATCAGAACGTCCGTGAAGGGCTGGCGACATTCAAGAAGGCGAGCTGCCAGAAAGTCGTCGGTGTCGGCGGCAGAAGCTCCTGGACTGATGGAAAATGATCTCCGTTATGGCGGCAAATGAAGAGCCCACATTCTAAGATGTCAATAAGGGGCAATTGGGAAAAATTGTGAGGGATTTGCAGCAAGCCCAAAAACGAAATTCTCATCTTTCTGACTCCAAATCCCCGGCGATGCCGCCCCTTCCGATTCTCCTGATCATTTCCTGCTCGGCTGCGTGGGTGGTTGTCCAGCTGAGCTACAACACTCTGCCTCAGCTCCTGGATCCCATTAAGGTGGCTTTCGATCGTAGCGACGAAGTGGTCACCCGAATGTACGGCTACGAGCTGTTCGTTTTCGCGATCGTGGCCTTAACAGCTGCTGGGCCGCTGGCCGTTTCTCGCGGGTTCTAGTCGCTTGGCTGGGCGGATCGGTCGCAGTGGCAGCCTGTATCATTTCGGCGTTGACGGAGAGTTACTCGGTGCTCGTCGTCTGCCGCATCATGTTGGGGGCGGGCGGAGCGCTCGTCGGAGCGGCGGGAACCGCGGCCGCGGCTTCTTCCCGGAACCCCGAGCGCGTCTACGCCGTCGTCCAGATCGTCTCTCAGGTGGTGTTGGCTTTCGTGCCTGCTTTGTTGGCGCGGCTCGCGCTCGGCCTTTTCGGATTGGATGGTGGCTTATACGGACTCGCCGTAGCGACCGCGCTTCTGATGCCGCTCTTCATCTGGTTGCTGCCACCGCGACCGAGCGATGGGGTGTCGACCACGAGCGCCTGGAAGGCGATTCTCCAAGCGCCCAATCGCGGCATTGCTGTGGTCGCGATGCTGGCACTGCTCGTCTACGAGACCGGTCAGGGCGGCATCTGGACCTACCTGGCGGAGTTAGGCCATCACTCGGGCGTAGATGATCAGTTGTATGGCGATTCGATGGTCGTCATCCAGCTTGTGGCATTGAGCGGTTCGTTTCTCGCGATTTGGATCGGCGATCGCTTCGGGAGTAAGTGGCCAATCGTGCTCGGGATTGGCACCAACGTCGCTGCAGCGGTCGCGCTCAACTACGGCACAAATCCGACTCACTTCGTGATCTTGAACGTTATTTGGATTGGGAGCTATTACTTCGTCGTCCCCTATTTGCTGGGGCTAATGGCCAGACTTGACGATCTCGGGCGTTGGGCGGTGGCCATCGATGCCATGTGGTGGTTGGGTGATGCGGCCGGCCCCCCGGTGGCGGGCATGATCGTCGAGCGCAGTGGCTTTGAGCTGCTGGCCGCGTTCCCGCTGTGCACCGGCGTCATCGGCATTACTCTCTTCATGAGAGTGCTTCGTCGTTTCGGCAGCAATCGGAAAACGTTGGTGACCTGAGATGCACGTCAGCCCTCCCGGTCGAAACCGGTCATTTCTGACGACACCGATACGCAAGAAGGGTCCAAACTCCCTATTGGCTATCTGCGCTCAAATTTCGTTGACAAAACCACAGCAGATTTTTACAGAAAATTCAAAAGTTGCGACATACAGGTTTCAACGTCCACAGCCAGGTCAGGGCTCGGGTCAAAAAGCGAGGCATGGAGAGTCGGCAAACATATGATCCACCATTTCGAGCCGACCTTTGAAGCCGAACGGCCGCATCCGCTTCATCAGCAGGGGGTTCTTACGGCAGCCGAGAAAAAGAAAAGTCTAAATCTTGATGCCGAAGCCTGTCCGGTCTAGCATCTTGAGCCAAAGGCCTTTCTTGCCTTGATTTCGGTCCGCTTTTTCCAGAGCGGAAAAAGTGATTTTCGCTCCAAGCCATCGCAGAAGATGTGGAGGCCAGTGCGCCGGCCTTCTCTGAACGAATGCCAGGCGCGCGAGTTCCGTTTCTCCGAGACCCAAAAGCGCCAGGCCTCCACGGGCACCGAATCGACAAGGCGTGACCCCTTGTCCGCTATAACCTTGAACCCAAGCCACCCGATCATTCATGGCCTGTCCGAAATGCAGGGAATGGTCTCTGGAAGCGCCGATAGCTCCACTCCAGCGATGAGAGAATCGCAAACCTTTCAGCTGAGGAAAGACTGTGAAAAAATAAAACGCAATGCCTTCAAATCTTGCAGGATCATCCTGGTCGATGAATCGCCCTGAATGACTCAATAAAAAGTCAGGAACACCACCCCCAATCATGATTCGATTGTCAGAGGTCAAGCGGTAGTAATGAAAAAAGTTCTCCACGCCTGATATACATTGTCGTCTCGACCAGGCAATAGAAGCCATCTGCGCTTCACTCAGGGGTTCCGTGGCCAGTGCGTACTCCCAGATGGGTGCCATCAGATAGCGTCGCGTTTGGGGTATAAGACTGGGATAGGCATGGGTGGCAAGGAACACTTTCCTGGCACGGATCTGTCCATGCGCCGAAGTCAGCAAGATATTTGATCCAGAGTCCGCGGCAGCCAATTGAGTTAGCGGGCTTTTTTCATAAAGGCTGACGCCGCGTTGACAAGCTGCTTCTCGAAGACCATCGACGAGTTTGCCGGGATGCAATATACCCAAGCGTGTCTGCTTATCCCAATGCCCCGCCAGAAAGGCAGGAGAAGCCACCTCCTTTTGCACCGCTTCCCGATCCAGCAATACTGAAGCCGTCCCGCTCTTTTGATCGAACTCATACAAGGCCTGAAGCGCTGGTATTTGATCTGGCTGGACCGCTACATGCAAATAGCCTGTGGGCTCATAGTCCACCTGCATACGGTAACGTTTCAGGTCATCCAGAAAGCCTTCGGCGTTTTGCCGACCGAGAGTCGCCATCTCCGGTTCACCCTCCTGAAGACCCAGATCACGGTTACTCTGATAGTGAGTCAGAGTAGTACTGACACATCCGCCGTTTCGACCCGAGGCTCCATCTCCCACCGAACCCGCTTCTATCAAAACCACATCGAGGTCCGGTTGCGCTTCCTTGGCAAGAAGCGCCGCCCATAGGCCGGTAAAACCTGCACCCACGATGGCTAGCTCAGTCTCTACTCTACCGGAAAGACACGGCGCAGTTTGGGGTCGATCGGGTCGGTCCAGCCACAGAGGCATATTCTTGGACCCATGCAATGCTTCCATCAACTCGGTTCTCATACAACTGCCTCCTATAGCACTAAGTCGTTACGAGTCAGTTCGATCCGGAGCGCACAAGGTACCGGTATACCGGCCAGGAAATCGCCACAAAAATCGCGGCGTAAACGGCGGTACCGATTTGGGCAACTGCCTCGAACAGGGCGAGAAATATACAACCGAAAAGACTTGTATATGTGCTCCAGGGATGACCCCAGGCCCGGTACGGGCGGTCAGCGTTCGGCTGGCGCAAACGAAGGATAATGACTCCCGCGATCAAAATTACAGTTATGAACAGGACGAAAAATAGGAGAAGGTGCAGCAGGAAATGGAATCCGCCGATAATAATCAGGAAGACCGAAAAGCCCCAACTCACCAGCACCGCAAAGATCGGATTGCCACCTTTTGAGATTTCCCCTGCGCGTCTGACGGCCAGGCCATCGACCGCCAGTGCTTGAAGAATTCGGGACGTGCTCATGTATATCAGATTCTGGTGGGCCAGCAATATGATAATTGCCGCAACCAGTACGACGGTTGACGCGAGCGGGGAAATGACCATCTCCAGGGCGCTGGCCAATGCCAATTCCTTGCCGGCCAGGCTGGCCAGGGGCACCTTCCAGGCCAACGCCGCGACCAGGAATACATAGAGCAGACTTAAAATTACCACACCTTTGATCAAGGAGCGCGCCACAGCTCCACCGCCGCCTTTTATTTCACCGCCGAAATAGGCGGGATAATCCCAGCCATCGTAAGTATAATAAATGGATGCGAACACGAGGCTCCAGGCGCCGAGTCCGTTAGCCGCATGGGGAACCAAAGGCGTCCCACTGCTCACCGCCGACTCTGCGAATACCAGTGCCACTGTGAAACCGACAACGATCAGTGCAAGGGCGGCAGCAGCGATCTCCTGGATTTTCGCGCCCAGGGCAACGCCCCGTAATTGCAATGCGGCGAACATCGAGGACACTATGATGGCCAGCGGTGTTTGCCATTGACGCACTGCTGGATATAACATTGCGGTAAATTCAGTGACCACGACTGCCTTTAAGGCTATGTCAGCGACAAAGCACAACCAGTCGACCCAGCCAATGACGAAACCGGAGAACGGTCCGTAGGCATGCCGTACCAGGGCGTAGGTTCCTCCGGAACGTGGCGTCATTCCGATCAGTTCGGCCAGGACTAACGCACATAATAGTGAAAACAGGCCGCCCAACACCCAGAGCGATACAAACATCAACGGATCGGTAACAACCGTTGCAACTTCCCCTGGCGTGCGTAAAATACCCAGCCCAATGGTGCCGCCGACGACGGCAGCCAATGTGAAACCGCTGCCCAGCACACGCCTCGGTTGGTACTGTTTGTCACTGGTGCTCAATCAGGTATCCCCTTACTCTGAGCTCTGATTTGCTCGTTTTTGAATTTTATCAAGTTCTTTTTCTACCTCATCTGAGAGAGGCAGTGGTTCATGTGTTGAAAGCAGATGTTCCACTTTTTCGCGGGCCTCTTCTAAGATATCCTTCTTGCCTGCCATCTCCCACGATTCTTGTGCTTCATGAACGCCTAGGCGGGGAATCAGCCACTCACCGGAGCGCATATTGGCGATGGTGGATTTTTCACCCAGGAAATGTCCACCAGAGCCAACCCGTTGAATCACATCATCCAACCACATCTCATCATTTGTCAGGATGCCCCTGTGGGCTTGTTTACTCATCCGAAAAACTTCGGCATCAATCACCAATTGCTCGAGGCTCAGAATCATCGAGCCACCCAACAATACCGAGCCAATAATCAAGTCAGGCCAGGATAACATGGGTATCAAAGAACTCATGGCGCGCTCATAGCTTGCCTGAATACCCGGAACATAAGTGTCGGTCCCTCCACCAGACCCTTCCACTGGCAATCCATAATAACGTGCCATTTCAATCCCAGCTGAACTGAGCAATCCGTTCTCGATGGCACCAGCGCTATACGAACCTGTACGCGGGTTCATCACAGCCAAGGCCGGCGCATAGATGAGCGGCGTTCCCGGGTCGGCAGCCTGGATTAAACACAGCATCGCCAAAATTTCACAATTGCCCAGAATCGTCATGGATATCATATTCCCTGGGCCCGTACCTCCCATCAAGGGCATCGGCATCACGGCGACCGGGATGTCCCATCCCAAGAGCTCCAGGTAAGCGTCCGCACGCAGCTCTTCGATTTCCAAAGGAGATTGGGGACAAATTATAAAAGAGAAGGGGTGTTTTCGGCGAACGGTTTCTTTATCACCAAAAATGGTTTGAATAATCTCTACCAACCACGGGCTGAATTCAGCATTAGGTGAAGCATCTTGCACATGTTTGGAAAAGTTGCTGAAAATATGCCGCCAGTGTTTGACTGCACTCGAGATTGACTCTTCACCGTCACCACGCTCAACCATGTCCCAATACACCCCGAATTCATCCAGGGCATCAATCACACGAGTCGCTTCCAACCAATCATTAAAAGTCGATGGCCGGTGCTCACCCGTCTTGCGGTCAATAACCGAAGTGCCCTCCCCGTCAATCATCAGAGTGCATTCACCGGCATTCATGGGTAGATCCCAGCCAGGTCTGCGAGCGCCCAAGGTGAAATTTTTGGGTGCCAGGCGCAGAGACTCTTCAACAATTGCTCGCGGGAATTTCACAATTTTTGAATTCTTATCAACCTCGGCCCCGGCATCTTTGAGATACTGGCGTGCTTTGGCCGTATTGACTTTGACCCCAGTTTCCGCAAGGATTTTTAAGGAGCGCTCATGGACTTGCGTTTTTTCATCTTCTGAAAGGACTCGCAAAAGGGATTCCATCGCTTAGGCCTCCTGACTCAAATTGATAGTCAATCCTTTTTAAAGGGCTTTTTATAAGATAGGAATTTACAGGATAGGAATTTGGTTTTTTTATGCAAAACAGACTCCGCTCCATATTTTTAAATTATCAAACTTTGAGCTACTGTCTCAACACCATTACCTGGGAACAGGATATAGCGTAAACAAGACATTCGCAAGAAGTTTCTAAATCCCTACTCTTTTCTTTATCCAATGATCTATCCCTCCCAAAGATCTGAAAGGATTTTCCCCCAGGGGGGAATCTTAATTTGTCGACGCACTCGTTCTGCCCTTTCGTTACAGACAACAATAGCTTCCTTTGGACCATATTCATCCATGAATACAATTTGAATATTCCTATAAGCAATTTGAACTTCCAGACATGATTATTGCGATGTAATATGAACATTGATAGGCTATTGTATCGTTCTCTATTCGGGAACTATAGCCATTCTATATGGGAGTGTACTCAATGAAAATCGAAACGCAAATTGCCAGATTTGATCAAAGCATCGAAGATTTCGTACATTGTGTGGCTTCTCTAAATGATGAGTTATTCCTCAGGAGATTTAATCATTGGTCTCCGAGAGACGTCGTCGCTCATTTGATTGGCTGGAACCGCTACATCATAGAGGGGAGCATTCAGATAAGGAGAGGAGAACTTCCTTTTTATGACATTGATCCCGGAGAGGATTATAGCAAGGTGAATGATGTGCTTGTCTTGGAATACTCATCCACTGACAGACAAGAAATGCTTGATGAACTCCAGGTATCAGCTCAAGAGTTGAAGCTATTCATACAATCACTTGATTTCAGAGAATGGGGCCGGGATTATGGTGTGAGGCACAAGGGAGCTGTCATAACTATTCAAAATACTGTCGACGAACTCATTGAGGATTACGACATACATAGAGAGCGGATCAAGGAATGGGTAAGAAGAGAAAGCAGTTGAAGGCAGGACTATTGACATACATTCAAAATTACATCACAATTCAACCCGCTTGCACTCTTATTGTTTTCTAAATCTAACGCTTAGTTTTTGGTTGAAAGGTATCGTTATGAAAATTATTTCGATGTGTTTGCGATCAAAACACCAGAGTCGCAGCTCTTCAGCGGCCGAAATTCTGGCCCTGAGTTTGAGCTTTATTCTGTTGTGCGGATGTGTAGCCGTGGGCGCCGCAGAAGATGAAGAAAAACCACCAACCCTCATTCCCTTTGTGGATCCAGCGACGATCGATCCAAAGATCCCCCCGCCGTCTTCCATCATCGGGCATGAAGTGGGTGAGAAGGCTGTTCGATACGATCCGCTGATGCGTTATCTCGAGAAGTTGGCCGCTTCCTCGGACCGCATCACACTGAATCCCTTTGGCAAGACCCACGAGGGTCGAACGCTGGTTCACTTGATCATTACCAACCCCAAAAACCACCAGCGTCTGGAGCAAATCAAAGCCGACAACGCAAAACTCGCCGACCCGCGAAAATTCCCAAACCTCGAGGAGGGGAAAAAGCTCCTCCGGAGCCATCCGGCAACGGCTCTCATGACCTACAGCATCCACGGCGACGAACTTTCCAGCACCGATGCGGCCATGCAGCTCGCATATCAGCTCGTGGCCGGAACCGACGAACGAACGAAATCCATCCTGGATCAAGTCGTTACCATCATCGATCCCCTACAGAATCCCGACGGCCGCGAGCGCCATTTGGCATCCATCGAACAGCGCACCGGGGCGATTCCCAGTACCGACGGCCAGCACATACAGCACAATTCCATAAACGGCAGGACCAATCACTATCGATTCGATATGAATCGCGATTTTGTATCTCTGATGACCCTCGAGAATCAAGCCCGCATGAAAGTCATTACCGAGTGGAATCCCCACTTCATGGTCGATTCCCACGAGATGGGCCCGCTGGAAGGCTACCTGATGGATCCCCCCCGTCAACCGCTGAACCCCCTGTTGCCAAAGAAAAACCTCTACTGGCGAGAACTATTCGGTTTCGACCAGGCCGCCGCTTTCGATGCCCACGGCTGGAGTTATTACGCCAAGGATTGGAATGTGGATTTCGCGCCCATTTATAACGCCTCATGGATCAACTTCAGCGGAGGCACCGGGATTCTTTACGAGCAGGCCGGCGTCTCCAGCGCGGCGTACAAGCAGGAAACCGGACACATCTTAACGTATCGCGAAGCCGTGCATCACCAGCTAGTCAGTTCGCTGGCCAACCTCAACACCTTGAAGAACAATCGCCAAGAAATACTCGCCGACTACCTCGCGGACCACATCGATGCCGTCAACGGCGACGGCGCCCTGACGGGGACATTCTTCATGCCCCCCCACCCCGACCGAGCCCGCGTCGCCCGCTTTATCGAACTCCTGGGCCGTCAATCCGTGGAATACAGCTTCACCCGGGAATCCACGCACATTACCAACGCCACCGACCTCTTTGGAGATAAAACCGACCATCTGGAACTCCCCGCCGGCACCCTGGTTGTGAAGTCCGACCAGCCGTTTCAACGCGTGGCTCACACTCTCCTACGCTTCGAAACACGCCCAGACAGCAATTATCTGAAGATTGAACGAGAAGAATTGGAGAACCATCGAGGATCGCGGTTTTACGACGTCACGGCCTGGAACCTCCCCATGGCATTCGGCCTGGAATCCTATTGGGTCGATGAAATCCCGGATCTCAAACTCGACTCGAAACCGCCGCAGCCTGCGGAGAAAACCATCGATTGGTCAAGTAAACCCAAATACGGTTACATCATCGAGTTTTCAAGCGCGGTGATTTACGACGTCATGGTTCGACTCTTCGAGCAGAACTGCCATTTGCGCGCAGCCACAGAACCCTTCTTTTTCCAGGGTCACAACTACCGGCCCGGAGCCATCGTCCTGCGCGGCCACGAGAACCCCGAAAATCTCAACGACATCCTGCAAAAAATCGCTCGCGAGTTCGATGTCAACATCCGCGCGGCACAAACGGCATCGGTCGGCAAAGTAGGTCCGGACCTCGGAGGCCCCAAGTTCGTTCTCTTACACGCTCCGCGTGTCGCCATCATGGCCGGCAACATGTCAAGCTCGGCCGGAGCCGTATGGCACCTCCTGGACTACCGGCTCAAGATGCGAATCTCGCCCATCGAAAGACCTAGGGACCTGCGCAAGTACAACGTATTGGTACTCTCCGACGACGGTCCCGTTTCAGACGGCGTCAAAAAATGGGTCGAGGACGGCGGCACACTCATCGCCTTCGGCAATGCCGCACACTCGATAGCAAGAAAAGACAGTGAATTCTCGTCTGTCAGAAGGCGGCGGGACGTACTAGACAAGTTGGATGTCTATCAGGAAGACCTTGAAAGAGAACGACAGGCCGACAACATCAAAATCGACTTTGACGACCTCTGGGGCGAGCGGAAAGCAAAACAAGTCCGGAAGCAAAATACCGGCCAAAAGGAAACTAAGGACAAGGAAGAAAAATCGCCCTCCTCAGTCAAGCTTGAGAAACTCAAACGCATCGACGAATGGCAAAGAATCTTCAGCCCATCCGGCGTCTTCGTCAAAGCCAGGATTGACCAGCGGCACTGGCTCGGTTCCGGACTGGGTAAGTTCTTGCCCGTCATGGTCGGAGGCGACAGCGTTATGATGTCAATGCACCCGATCCAGACGCCGGTTCGGCTCGTCGCCGAGGATGACTTGCGCCTGAGCGGTCTGCTGTGGCCGGAAGCTAGAAAGCGGCTCGCCAATTCATCCTTTGCGACTGTCGAACGCCATGGACGCGGCCAAGTGATACTTTTCGCTTCAAATCCGACATATCGTGGCTGGTATCCGGCAACGGAAAGGCTGTTTTTGAATGCCGTTCTTCTGGGTCCGGGCATGGGCACAAGCCAGAAAATACCTTGGTAGCGCCGGACTAAGTTTGTTTCTTCGTCTTGGGGAGTCTTCCCAGTTTTTGCAAGCTGCTCGCCACATCTTTTAGCCCGAGCCGCTCATAGGTTTCTCTTTCCGGCCAGCTTGTCTCGGTATCCCAGCCGCGAAGCTTATAGTACTCATCTTTCATCTTCTCGAACTTGGCTCTATCGAGAACCTTGCCCTTGTGCGGACCGTCGGGTATCGGCTCCTTGAACCAGAACTCGCCTACTTCTTCGTCGTTCCGGGCGAAGCCTTCTCTGACATTATAGGCCTTCTCCAGGGTGAGAGCCTTCTCTGCAAAAGCGTTCAATTGATCTTCAGTAAAATCAATTCCAGTCACAGCTTTGCAGGCATCTAACTCTATAGGACCGGTGTGACCCGCGTACTTGGGCACGAAGAAGCACCTGCCGAATATGTCAGATATTCGCTCGAAGTACTCGGCTTCCATCACGCCCCTGACCTTTCCTTCATATTCCCAGGGAATTACTGCTTTTTCTGTCCCATAGGTCTTTCTCGCATGTGCATACGCTTCTTCCAGATCACTTTCCCTGCCGGTTTCTTTCAGGTGCTTATCCCAAACCACGTCACCGTACCAGTTCTCCCTGCCGCAAGTAGTGTCTACAGATGTTCCCAGCACAACGCCTGCTTGATTTCGGAACTCGTCACAGTTCGGCACTATGCCCCTTCTGTGAATCAACAAGGCCTTGGCTTCAGGGCCCAGTTTTTCAGCTAGGGTCAACACGCCGTCAGCCAGGGCGTCTCCAAACCCTTTCCTGTTCGCCACGCTGTGAATCACGTGTATCAGCGCGTCACCGTTTCCCCACTCCATAGGAACGCCATCAGTGTCATCTGCTGTAATGATTCCGTCTTCATACAATTGCATCAGCCACGAAATCGGCGTTACGAGGTCCTGGTTATCCATGCCGTAGTCAGAGCAGAGCCGTGTAGCCTCGAACGATTTGTCCAAATCGGTCAGGTACAACTGCCAGGGCCACCAGAACGGGTCGCACCTCATTACAGAAGTCCCCACTCCAGGAACTTTCATCAATCCTATGCAGGAAAGAGGGCAACAACCCGTCTGCCTCACCATGCGTTTCTTCAGGTACGGGATTGCCCTGGTCTTCTCAAGGTCAGCCCACTCAATGCCCTTGAAATAACCCGTGAACGCCTTTTCCTGCTGGACCAGGTATTCATCCAGGGCATCCATTCCCAGGGCGTACTTGGGATATGGCAGACAGTCTCTCCCATTTGCCTTGCACCACTCAATATAGCCTTTGAGCTTCTTCTCAATACCGCGGATCATCTGCTGGTTCAGCTCCAAGATCCTCTGCGCATCATGCACCTTAATGCCCTTTGTACCTCTCACGACTACGGCCTTAAGGTTCTTGGACCCCCAGACTGCTCCCAGCGCAGTGCCGCTCCTGTACTCATGCTCAATCGTGGCCACACGAACCAGCCGCTCCCCGGCCTGGCCTATAGCCAATATCGCTACCTCGGGATCGCCGAGTTCCTCCCGTATAAGCCTGTTCGTCTCAAATGTGCCGTTTCCCCATAACGCCGAGGCATCTTTGAAAGAAATTTCATCATTCTCAATATGTATGTAGGTGGGTTTCTTCGCTTTGCCCTTGATTACTATGTGGTCATAACCGGCATACTTCATCTCCGGGCCAAATGTGCCTCCACTGCCCACATTGCCAAAACCCTCAGGTACCTGCTCTGGGGACCGGGTGGTTATCTCATGCCTTACGGCGCCCATGACGCCGCTTCCTACAAGAAGGCCCGCCCCTATAATTACGGGATTACCAGGATCGAAGGCACTCACGCCGGCCTCGGACTCTTCAAACATCAGCTTCGCATTTATGGCTCTGCCTCCCAGGAGATCCCTGGCATATTCCGAGGTCGGCGTTCTTGAAACACTCTCATCAGTCAAATCTATTCGTAAAATGCTTCCAGCATATCCGTATGTCATTTCACTTCACCTCCCCTATTCTGGACCGCTTCAGTAGGCAGGCCTGCGACCAGCGCCAGGCGATCTGAAAGCTTCTTGAGAGCTTCCCGTCTCCCGGTGAAACCAACCTTATCCTTATCGACGTAGGTTAACGCTTCTGCCAGGCAGATCTTAACGCACTCCGGATCACCCCCGCACAAATCGCACTTAAACGCCGTATGTTTAACAGGGTCTACCTCTATGGCGCCAAGAGGACAGCTGATGACGCACATCCTGCACCCGATGCAACGTTCTTCATCCACCAGGCTCGCACCTGTTTCTGAATCTTGATAGACGGCCTCCGTGGGGCATACTTCCTTGCACATCGGTATCTCACACTGCTGGCATAGCACCGGCACGGTAACGAAATACTGGCCCATAATTTCGTTCCTCATCACCTTTATCCTGGATAATGCAGGTTTACACTCTCCCTCATGCTTCAAAGAGCAAACCTTCTCACATTGCTTGCAGCTGGTACATTTGTCTGGATCTACCAGGATGACCTTAGATCGTTTCGGCAAAACTCCACCTCCATTGTCGTCGATAGTCCAAAATGATAGCTATTCAGGAAAAGAGCGCGGGGAATCAAATCTCCTCTCTGCATTGGCCGGCATTTTCCCTGCCGCGGCTTGAACCGTGCAGGGCCGGCTGCTGAAATGTCAACATTGTGGATGCAGTACCTAGCTGTCACTCCGGCGGCAGGAGACATCCAAAAAAACCAATTGTCATGCTAGACCAGCATGGGCTCATTGTCAAGCATTCGAAACAGACATCCCCTGAACTTGAAGTCATCCATAAAAAAGCCTAAAATTATTTATCCTCCAACCAATTCTAGTAACCGAGGACAATAATGCATGTTGTTGTTATAGGTAATGGAGTCGCCGGGAACAACGCAGCTTCAATAGCCGGCAAATTCAACTGCGAGGTTGCCATCCTTTCTGAAGAAGCTTTCCCCGAGTATTCGGCCTGTGCTCTTCCATACTACCTCTCTGGAGAAATTGTACGGCAACGTATTTTTTTGAACCAAGACAAGAGAAGTTCAGAAAATGGTATCCGCACCATATTCGGAAAGAAGGTCGAGCGAATTCATGTCAATAATCAAGAGGTCGTTTTCGAAGGCCAAAGCTTGCATTATGACAAGCTGATAATCGCAACCGGAGCTGAAGCGATAATCCCCGGAATTGCGGGAGTCGATAAGACCGGAGTCTTTACCTTCAAAACCCTGGCAGATGTGGACCAGGTCCTGGCTCATGATAAGAGGACTGTGGCAATTATCGGGTCTGGTTTCATCGGTGTGGAAGTGGGTATCGCACTGAAGAGGAGCGGCTTCAAGGTTATCCTTATCGAAGTGCTAGATCGGATATTGCCCAGGGCATTTGACAGGAAACCCAGTGATATCATCAGGACAATTCTCAGCGAACATGGAATTGAAGTGTTTACCGAAGAGAGAGTTGCCCGCATTCTTGGGGGAAAACAGGTAGAGGGCATCGAGACCGAAAAGCGAAAAATCAAATGTGATACGGTGATTCTCTCCACTGGAATGAGGCCCAGGGTTGCTCTGGCTCGCTCTGCAGGGATTGAGATTGGAGAATTGGGAGGCATCGTAACAAACGAACATATGCTAACGAACATTGAGAATATCTATGCCTGCGGCGATTGTGTGGAATCTCGAGATGCTGTAACAGACAAAAAAAGTTTGCAGCTTTTGTGGCCAAATGCTGTATCTCAGGGGAAAACAGCAGGGTATAATTGTGTTGGTATCCACTCCAAATACCGGGGCTTTGTGAACAGCGTTGGCCTTGATGTTTTCGGAACCCACGCTGCTTCGATCGGACACACTGGAGCAACCTACGAGGGTGCCGGCCATATTCGAGTAATCGAGAAAGCATATGCAAAACACAATCACTGGATAATTGTTAAAGATGGAGCAATTGTTGGAGCTCAGTTTATTGGAAAGACCAAAGACGCCGGAGTTATTTCGCAGGCGATATGGAAACGAACTTGCCTGGAAGGAATCGACGAAATGGCCTCCAGGCAAAAGCTCCTGGCCATAAACCCGTTATTCACAGCGCTGGAACGATATCTCTGAGATATTGGACGCTGCCGCACGCCTGGAATTCGAGGGAGATCCTTTTGAAACCTCTTGAAATTTTTTTGATTTATTAAAGTTTATTTCCGTAGTTTCAGACAAATCCATATTCTCTGATCTACTTCTTGCCTAGGGTAAACGTCCAAAAGAACAGCTGTCTTGATAGGAGTTTTCCCCGTTTCACTTTACTGAGCTGAGCGCATCACTCTTCCAGCTCAGTCTTCTCCCCCTTCACGTACTTGGCGAACCAGTCCAGATACCTTGTGTACTTATCCTTGATGTATGACGGTGCCCTGATGCCGTGGTGCTCACCAGGGTAGACCACCAGCTCGGTGATCCTGCCGAGCCTTTTGAGCGCCATGTAGAGCTGCTCGGAGTTAATGACCGGGACGTTCCAGTCCTTTTCTCCGCATAGGATCAACGTCGGCGTTGTGATGTTCTCCACCCGGCTGAAGGGCTCCATTTTCTCCCACATCTCCCGGTTCTCCCACGGCAGACCAAGCTCGAACTCCCACCACCGCTGGTACTGGTCGTGGCCGTAGTTGGACACGTAGATGAAGGTGCTGGCGCCGGTGCAGGCCCCCTTGAACCGGTCGGTCCTGGTGATCACGTGGTTGGTCAGCTCGCCGCCGTACGACCAGCCGCAAACTCCGAGCCGGTCGGGGTCGCCGTATCCCCTTGCGATCACGTCGTCGACTGCCGCCATCACGTCCTCGTAGGCGATCCCTTCCAAGTCCTGCCAGATGGCCTTGCAGAAGGCCTGACCATAGCCGGTGGAGCCGCGCGGGTTGGGCATCACCACCACATAGCCCGCAGCCGCGAAGAGCTGGCCCTCGAAACTGAAGCTGTGGTCGTACTGGGATTGGGGTCCGCCGTGGATCTTGAGCACCACCGGGTACCGGAAGCTCGGGTCGAAGCCCGGCGGCTTGACGATGAAGCCCTCGATTGCGGTGCCGTCCCCGCTGGGGAACTTGACATGCTCCACCTCCCCCAGCTGAAGACCGGCGAGCAGATCCACGTTGGTGTGAGTCAGCTGCCGCAGATCGTCTCCCTCAAGGATGAAGACTTGAGCTGGCAGCTGCGGCCGTGAGACGAGTGCCGCAATCAGGCCGCTAGGGTCTTTTACATAGCTATACACCGAGCTCACTCCGCCGATCAGGACTTCGGGATCGCCCCCCTTCGACGGAATCCGGACCAGACGGGACTCGGCGCTGTCCTCGAGCACGAAGAGAATCGACCGCCCGTCGGCCGAAAAGCGGGGGGAGAAGATATTGCGGTCTAGCTCACGCGTCAGGATCCGGGAGCTTCCACCCTCCGCAGGAGTCACCGCCAGGTGCCGGGTCGCATAAAGCATGGCTGCGGTATCGGGGGCCGACCGGTGCACGATCAAACTGCCATCCGGGGACCAGGCGGGCTCTGAGTCCGGTCCCGGGTCAGAGGTAACCTGGATCAAGGTCCGGCCCTTGTCGGGGTTGTCCGCCGCCACCACCCAGATGTCGGTGTTGTAGTTTCCGTCCGGCTCGGCGGTGCGGTTGCTGGTGAATGCGATTTTCTCACCGTCTGGCGACCACACCGGCTCACTATCGTCATAGTCCCCCGATGTGATCTGCGTGGTTGTTTTTGACTTCACATCGAACACATAAAGATGCGTTCTCAGGCGGTCGAGATAGCCGACATAGTCGGCCTTGAACTGGCGCCGGTCGATCACCCACGGCGGTTTGGTCTTTTTTTTCTTCTTTCCGCTCTTTTTTGCCTCCACGTCCTCGGGCCGCGGATCTTTGAGCACCAGCACCATCCGCGCACTGTCGGGCGACCACTCGTAGCCGCGAACGCCCTGGAGGATGTCGGTCAACTGCTGTGACTCACCTCCCTTGTGGAATAAGGTCCAGACCTGGGTTCGACCTTCTTTGGCCGTAGACAAAAACGCCAGATAACGACCGTCTGGGCTCCAACGCGGCCGCCATGCACTTTTGCCCTTGGCGGTCATGGGAACCGCTTCGCCGCCATTGATGGGCGACATCCAGATCCGCGTCTCGGAGGACTCATTCTCTAAGTCTGTGGTGGAGATCGTGTAGGCCACCCACCTGCCGTCCGGACTGATCTGTGGATCACCCACGTCGCGAAACCGGAAGTAGTCGTCGACCTTCATCGGTTGTGTAAGTGTGTCGGTTGCACCGGCTGATGGCGCGCTGACTATGACGATGACACCGACTAGGACGATCAGATGTGGCAAATGATTCAGGATTTTTCCTCCTCGGTTGAAAGACAGGAATTTACTTTTTGGTTTGCGACAAAAGACAAGAATTCTCTGTTTTACTTGCGACAAATCTCTCACAATTTTTTTCATTTACCTCTCCCTAACATCCTGAAATAATATTATGAAGCTCAAACGGCTAGTTTAAAGATTTTATAAAGCAGCACAATTCAATCAACTCCTGCTACCGTATAAGTTCTCGATAGACATCTCCCAGTGATCAGTAGAGCAGCCAAGGAAAACTATAACCCCTAAATAGTCTAAGATAATCCAAAGACAGATTTTTTCGACACTCGGATTTGTAGATCGGATTATCATTTATCAGTCAATTTTGCAACAATGATATTAGCAATATTACTTTCCCTTAGCAACTTATTGAAATCGTTGAGATCTTTATTGATAAGTTCGTTGTATTCGCCAGCATAAGAAGAGAGTTGACTGCTTAGCTCTTCATGCGCTTCCTTTTGTTGAGTCGTAAGTGCAAAATCAGTCTGCGCTATACCAGAGGCAAGAGATGAAGGTATATCCAATAACTTATCGGGCCAACGTAGACCATCACGATCATAACTCCCCGTATATCCCATGGGGATGAAATTATCCTCCAAAGCGATAAACTTCTTATCCAGTTCTTTGCTTTTCTTCAAGAGTTGTTCAGCATTTCTGTCGCCTTCTAGGATTTCTTGTAAATCATAAATCTGCTTCCTGATCCATTCAATTGTATTGATCATTTTTGCAACAGAGTTCCTATTATCATGAATCTCGAGCAAAACTTTTGTTTGAGCTTTAATGTCCTCTATACTCCCAACTGAATGCGGATCTTTTTTTACAACGAGTTTTTGAGTAAATTCCTTCACACCAACAGTCAGTTTAACCATATAAGTCCCAGGTATGACTTTGGGCCCTCGGTTATCACCTCCATCTAAATAAGGCCTCCATCCTTTAGGCCCTACAACGACATGCGGATGCCCCACAGGGCTTGTTCTCAGCTTGAGTTCTGTGGATGGTTCATACCGTAAATCCCACCAAATACGACTAATGCCTTTCTTTTTGGACCCTTTAAGAGTCCGTATCTTCTGGCCCTTCTCATCAAAAACGCTTATTTTCACCTCATCCTTTGCATCAGTCTTTAAATAGTAATTCAGAGAAGCTCCGTAGGGCGGATTTTCTCCCCTGCATTGATCCCTTGGATCTACGACATGAGGAGCTTTAAACAGGAATCGATACGCTGGCCTTGGTGCAAAAAGATAGACATAGGATTTTACGACCTCCGGAGTAAGCTGTTGCAGGGGTGTAATGTCATCCAGGATCCAAAAACCCCGGCCATACGTGCCAATGACCAGGTCATTGAAATGCTCCTGGATGGTAAGCCAGTGCACTGGTGCATGAGGGAGGTTGTTTTGGAAAGGAATCCAATTTTTACCATCATTGAAGGAGACGTACAGAGCATTCTCTGTTCCCAGGTAGAGCAGACCCTTCCGTACCGGATCTTCCCTTACACAGTGAGCATAGCTCAACTCACTCTTGGGAATACCTGAGCTAATTGATGTCCAGCTTTTCCCATAGTCGGTTGTCTTGTAGACATGGGGATCTCTTATATTAACCTGATGAAAATCGATCGTTATGTAGCAGGTGCCCGCTTCGAATCGAGATGGCTCTAGATTGCTCACCGTGCCCCAGGGTGGTAAGTCGGGAAAGTTCTTGGTGACATTGCTCCAGTTAGAGCCTCCATCTCGAGTGACATGCACCAGTCCATCATTGCTTCCCGTCCAGATCAATCCTTGTTCAACAGGAGATTCGGCGATTGCAAAAAGCACACAGCAATAAGTAGGCTGCGTATCGTCCTGAGTAATTCCTCCCGTCAACTGTTGTTTGCTTTTGTCATTTGTCGTCAGATCGGGGCTGATAACTTCCCAACTTTTTCCCCCGTTAGTCGTCTGATGTACATATTGGCTGCCAACGTAGACTTTGTTATGATCGTGGGGTGAAATGGCAATCGGAAAAGTCCATTGCCAGCGATACTTCGCTGTAGAGGCAGCATAGCCATAATTATTTATGGGCCAAACATCAACAGCACGGCTGTGACCCGTACGTAGATCAAAGCGATCCAATCCCTCGAAATTACCAGACCAGACGATATTGTTATCAGCCGGATCCGGAATAGCAAAACCAGATTCAGAACCTCCTACGGAATGCCACAATCCTGAGGGGATTCCTCTTTTGTCAAAAAGGCTGTTGCTGGGACCTCGGAAGGAGGGGCCATCCTGCCGATTTCCATAGACATAATAAGGAATCTGATTGTCGACATACACGTGATACATCTGAGCAATAGGAAGGGTAACACCATGCCAGCTTTTGCCCCGGTTAGTGGAGACACTAACGTGTTGATCATTCCCAACAATCATGCGGTCAGGAATCAAGGGATCGATCCACATGTCATGATTATCTCCACCCACCATATTCGTTACTCTTTTAAAGTTCTCACCCCCATCCAGGGATTTACCCATCGACCCTGCAATGGTATAAATCTCGTTGTGATCATCGGTCGCAACCGTGCACCGTGTATAATAAAGAGGTCTGTTGATCAGCATGTGGTCGTGATTGACATGCTTCCAGGTGTCCCCGCCATCATCCGACCTCCAGAGTCCTTCATCTTCCGTCTCAATGAAGGCATAGACACGATCAGAATTGCTCGGTGCCACAGCCACAGCGATCTTGCCCATCTCAGATTCTGGCAGTCCCTTACCAGTCAGGCGTTTCCAAGTCGTGCCGCCATCCCTAGACATATAAAGACCACTGCCCGGACCTCCGCTCCACCTGCCCCAAGTTCTTATAAGCATCTGCCACATTCCTGCAAAAAGAATGCGCGGATTATTGGGGTCCATGGCAATATCGGAACAGCCCGTGTTCTCATCGACAAAAAGTACCCTCTCCCAGGTCTTTCCCCCATCCAGAGTGCGGAAAATTCCCCTTTCCTGCTGAGGGCCATAACAATGACCCATTGCGGCAGCAAACACAATGTTCGGGTCTTTAGGGTGGATTATAACCCTGCCTATCCTCCCGGTTTTTGCAAGACCCATGTTTTGCCAGGTTTTGCCAGCATCCGTAGATTTATAGATACCTATACCCTGAGAAATGTTACTGCGGATGAAGGTTTCACCGGTACCTGCCCAGACAATATTGGAATCTGAGGGAGCAATAGCTAACGAACCGATCGATGAAACGGGCTGATCATCAAAAATGGATTTCCAATTGATACCTCCATCAATGGATTTCCAGATACCTCCTGAAGCGGCACCAATATAGTACACATTTGGATCACCAGGGACCCCGACAACTGCGATGGTTCGATTACCGATTGGGCCTATATGGCGTAATCTGAATTGCTCATAAATCTCGGGGCTTATCTCCTGCGGATAACTTAAATCCACAAAGCCGGTAAAAATAAATAGGATTAACAGGGCAAGCGTAAATAAAAGTTGCTTGAGATAGATATTTTTGAATGACATCTCACACCTCCAAGATTTTCTTTAATAAAAACCTACTTTTATTTTCAAATCAATAAAAATAATATATAAAATATTTTGCATGAACATACCATGAGTCTGACACGCTGTTCTACTCAAGATTGTTATAGATTGGATTTAAAATGAGGTTCTGATCTTTTAGACTTTTTTTAATGTGAGCACTACGTTCCAGAGGGTGGAGTGTGTAGACCAACAGGGGCCTTCAAAAAATCAACTTGATTTTTTTGCAGAGGGGAGTCGAATACCGAAAATGGCGCTTATTCCAAATAGTCCACACATATTCAACCCACTATGTCTTCATACTTTGCAATAATGGCATCGCCCTTTTCAATGAGGTCATTTGCCAGCGGCTCAACCTGATGCTTATCCAATATGCTCTTCACTATTCTGTTAGCTTCAGCAGGCAGTTCTTGCTCGTCCATCTCCAGCAGGCCAAGTTTTTCTTTCTCCCAGAACACGAGTTCGCCTCTAAGATATCTTAAAGTGTGAGGATGCGTCAGAAAATCATGGCCATGCCCGACTTCTTTAACAGCATCCAAACCTATCTTCTCCTCGGATATTTCCACTTCATGCAGATAGTTCTTGCAACAATCCCACATATAGGAATCAACAATAAACTGTTCAAAAGAGATTCCTTTAGCAGAATCTATACTCCCCAAACCGGTAACGAGGTCTGATCCACCCATTATTCCTGTAAGTTGAGTAGCGGGCGTCAACACTCCGGAAACGCAGGCTCCCGTATTGCCACCCCATCCGGCATCAGCAACAAGAGATGGCAGACTGTATCTTTTTGCCAGTTGTGCCAGCCCGATGCTTAAAAAAACCTTTTCAACTGAATTATAATTTATACGAGCTGTTCTCATATCCATTGGCCCTGACTCGGAACAATAAATGTGGGGTGCGCCGGGTGCTGCCATCTGTGAGATGACAATGCTTCCCAGGTTTTCAGTGTTAACGTTTACCAGCATTCCCGCTACTGGAAGAGGAGAAGATACACCACCATTTGACATGGACATGGAAGCAACAGGTATTCCGGCTTTTGCCAGTTCGACCTGCGCTTCTATGGAGCCCTGCTCAAAGGTCAATGGTGCGATCGGACATACAATTACAGAAAAGAGAGGACGTTTTCTCAACTCTTCTTTTCCTCCTGCTATAAGAACTGCAAGCTCAATCTGAACCTTTGCATCTTTTGCACTTTGAGCCGTAACACCCTGAACATGCTTGGTCGTATTTTGCATGGTCACCCACAATTCATGGGGACCATGGGCAAGAGGTGTAACATCTTTTGCGGTTAATGCCGTCCAGAGTAGATCGGCTGAATCAACTGCATCTCCAAGTCTGGTGAACGCAGCAATATCCTTTCTGGTGGAATCACGATACTCTCCAGTTTCATAATCAATAACAAAAATGGCAAGTCCGCTTGTCGTCATCCACGGATATGTTTTTGTAGGAACCTTCAGATCATGCTTTGGATCGCGTGCGCATAGTGTAAATTCTTTTGGAACGCTTTCAAGAGCCCTGTTAACCATCTTTTCAGGAATTTTGGCAAGCATCGCCTTGTAATCCACTCTCGCTCCGTTCTTTTCAAGTATTTCAAGGACGGGCTTGCTGAGGACTTTTATGCCAATTTCCTGCAGGCTTTTTATACTTTGAGCATGAATCAGATCCATCTCTTGTTGGTTTAAGAAAACTGTGTTTGCCTTGGCCATTTTTCACCTCCATGAAATATTCTATTGCTTAAAACTTGAATCGGACACCCAATTCAGCTAATTCCGCTTTGATTTTCTGATACAATTGTTTATATTCCCGAATCGGCTGTTTTGTTTTCATATCCCAACACTGTTCATAGGTTTTGCCTTT
>Ga0180438_10002824_pt1 | contig 27416 bp, 31 predicted proteins | sample SS_ome_12_FD_132455 | JGI IMG/M metagenome (GOLD analysis project Ga0180438, IMG submission 132455) | Hypersaline lake sediment archaeal communities from the Salton Sea, California, USA - SS_3_D_2 metaG | ecosystem: Environmental > Aquatic > Non-marine Saline and Alkaline > Hypersaline >... | reverse complement strand
TTCAGTACTGGTGCCAACCAACGTTATTATCTTGTAAACACTCTCCGCCATGATAGCCTCCTTTCAGATCTATTGTGTATTATACCAGCCAATGATCCCAATAAGTCAATTAACATTCTGACGATTTGTGTAAGCAATGCCGAATGTGCCTGGGAAATATAATTAGCGAGCCGTTAGTCCCTTGGTTGTTGCCAATTCTCGCTACTTGTGGCTCACACTTTCTCAATGGTGGCATGGTAAAACAACGTGGTTGTTAGAAATCCCCAGAATTTTCCCTAGCCAAGTACCTGGCCTGAAGACCTTGGTCTTTGCTTAGCCTATGCAATTGGTGTAATATGAAATAGCAGACTAGGTAAAAGGGGATGGGTGTCTACACACTTTGTGTGGTCAGCAGGTCAGATGGGGATACAAATATTGGTTGACCCACTCCATATCTTTCATTAAGACCCTTATCCAATATCGAATATCAACTGTTCCGTGGATTGATATGCAAGCAATTGGGGTGAAATCAACGCACCAGTGCCGGTATATCTGTGAATAAGAAGTGATCCTAAAGGACTAAGGGGAGATGTTAGAAGCCTGGCAATACGTAATTAATTATCCGGAAAAGCTGGCAGAGTGGACAATCGACCATCTATGGATAATTTTTGTTGCAATTATACTGGCCGTTGTTCTCGGTGTTGCTATGGGAATCTACATCACTGGCAAAGGCAAGGAACATATAGCAGATACAGTGCTCTACCTAGCGGAGATAGCCATGACGATTCCCAGTCTAGCTCTCTTCGGCTTGCTCATGCTCATTCTCAGCAGTGTGGCATTGAAAGCTATCGGTTTCCTTCCTGCTGTCATTGCCTTAATCATCTATGGCCAGCTACCTATACTGCGCAATACCTATACCGCAATTCAGAAGGTTGACCCAGCAATGATTGAGGCTGGGAAGGGGATGGGGATGAGTGAAAGACAACTCCTTCTCAAGATCAAGCTTCCTCTTGCGGTTCCTGTCATTATGGCTGGCTTAAGAAATGCCATAGTATTAATCATTGGTATTGCTGCAATCGCGGCTTTGATTGGTGCTTCAGGCCTTGGTGCACCTATATTCCGGGGTCTAAGAAATGCTCGAATGGATTTGATTATTGTAGGAGGAGTATCTGTGTCTATTCTGGCACTGGCGGTCGATGGTCTTATGAGTTGGGTGGAGCGATGGATTACCCCAAAAGGTTTGAAAAAAGGGTGAAACAGTGATCGAGCTGGATAAGGTGAGCAAGGTCTATCCTGATGGCACAGAAGCGGTAAAAGAGGTGAGCCTTGAGGTTGGGAAGGGTGAGTTGTGTGTGTTGTTAGGTCCCTCAGGATGTGGCAAGACCACTACCATGAAAATGATAAATCGTCTGATCCCTATTACCGGAGGGAAGATATATATTGACGGGGTAGACAATACCAAGATGGATGAGAATGAGTTGCGAAGGAATATAGGCTATGCCATTCAGCAGATAGGGCTTTTCCCCAATATGACCGTGGGGCAGAATATAGAAACTGTTCCTGAGCTAAAGGGCTGGCCAAAAGCTGAGCGGAGGAAGAGGGCAGAGGAACTTCTGGAACTTGTGGGAATGGATTCCGGTGAGTTCATAGATAAGTATCCTGGCGAGCTTTCTGGTGGTCAATCACAGCGCGTGGGTGTGGCCCGAGCCTTAGGAGCTGACCCCCCTATACTGCTGATGGATGAGCCTTTTGGAGCCATTGACCCAATAACCAGGATCAGATTGCAGGACGAATTTCTAAAAATACAGCAGGAGATAAGAAAGACCGTTATATTTGTGACCCATGATATTTATGAGGCCATCAAGCTGGCGGATAGGGTGGCCTTGATGAAAGAAGGACAGATAGTACAGTATGACACGCCCGCCAATTTGCTTTATCGACCCAAGAATGAGTTTGTAGAGAATTTCGTTGGTGGCGACCGGGCTCTTAAAGGATTGCAGTTGATACGGGCGAAGGAGGTTATGACTAGTACTCCGCCTACGGTGAGCGCGGACGAGAAGGCAATAGCTGCCAAGCAGCGGATGGAGCGAGAGGGACTTGATTCGCTTGTAGTAGTTAACCATGATGGAAAGTTCTTGGGCTGGGTTAACAAGGCGCACTTGGGAAGGGGAGACAAGGTTGGAGAGATTATGAGTTCCTCAGGTATGACGGCCACTGTAAATACAGTTCTCAATGAAGTTCTCTCCCTTATGTTAAGCCAGGGGCTAGAGAACCTGGCTATAGTCACTGAGGATAACAAATTGCAGGGAATGATCAGCTTCGATACTATCCGGAAGGCATTGGCTGAGGCTACCCAAAGGAGACAGGCGGAATGAGGCGGTACGTTGTCCTAATCAGCATCTTGGCACTCCTGCTTGGACTCACTATCTGGATTACTAACCTAGAGTGGATTAAAGAGGGGGTCTACAGGCCTTTTACCCGAGGCGATATACTAAATTCCACAATATCTCATCTTGAGATGGTGCTGATAGCGGAACTAATCGCCATTTCCATCGGTATACCCTTAGGAATATTGGTCACTCGCCCCGGTTTTAGGAGGCTCGCAACCCCTGTAGTCGGTGGGGCTAACGTGGGGCAGACCATTCCCAGCCTAGCTATAATTGCTATTATGGCTCCTATTCTTGGTTTTGGTCTTGAGTCAGCAGTTGTAGCCTTATTTATCTATGGTCTGCTTCCTATCGTGCGTAATTCCTATGCTGGCATAAACAATATTGACCCGGCGATCGTGGAAGCCGCTAAAGGAATGGGAATGACCAGGGGGCAAATTGCTCGGAAGATAGAGCTGCCCTTGGCACTTCCGGTAATAATGACAGGCATCAGAATCTCCACAGTTATAACCGTGGGGACAGCGGAGTTGGCTGTTCTTGTTGGTGGTAAGGGTCTGGGCACAATCACGTTAAATGGAGTGCTGACTCTGCAGCCTTTAACAATACTGCAGGGAGCGGCGCCTACCGCAGCCTTGGCCATTACCCTGGGTTTCATCCTGGAGCGCATAGAAAGCTGGATGACTTCACAGGGACTGAAGATCAAGGCGGAAATCGCTTGAGAGGAGGTGATAGGTGATATAAGACGTGGTGATTGAAATTCAAAGGAACAAAGCCCAAATGCCAATTTGTCTAAGGAGGTGAAAAGATGCGTAAATTGAATGTTGTCCTGTCAATAGTGCTGACCGTTGCCCTAGTCATGGTGGGGGTAGGTTGCGCGGCACCGGCCAAGAAAGTGACCATCGGTAACAAAAACTTTACCGAGCAGTACATTGTTGGTGAGATGATCAAACAGCTATTGGAAGACCGTGGCTTCGCAGTTGAGTTGGTAGCCGACCTATCCACTATGGCTCTTAGGCAAGGGATGGAATCCGGCGATATCGATATTTGTGCTGATTATACTGGGACAGCCTGGATGACGCACCTCGCCCACAAGTATGAGCCGGGAATGGACAACAACGAGCTCTACCTCCTCGTAAAGGAAGAGGAGGGGGAAAAGGGGTTCATTTGGTTGGATCCACTATGGAACAACAACACCTATGCTCTGGCCTCGTGGCCTGAATTTGTCGAAGAACATAATATCGAGACCCTCTCTGATTTGGCGGCACTTTATCAACAAGAGGAAGGAAAGATTAAGACTTTTGTCGACTTTGAATTTTCCACCCGCCCTGATGGCCTGCCAGCCTTGGAGAGCCACTACGGCTTTGAAGTTGCTGAGGCATCCATCTTAACTGGGGCTCCAGGCGCTTCACTGTTAGGTCTGGAAACCCGTGAGTGTGAGGTAGCTATGGTCTTCGGCACCGACGCTGCGATTGCCAAGCATGACTGGCATGTTTATGCCGATGACAAGTCTTTCTTCCCGCCATACGACCTAACACCCTACGTCCGAAAAGAAGTCCTTGCCAAATACCCTGAGATTGAAGGAATCCTCAACGAACTGATTGCAACCTTCCCAGGTGGAGGCCAATCAGCCACAGCCGAGATAGTGTCGGAGGGACAGGAGGTCTGGCAGGAACTTAACGCTAAGGTGGACATCGAGAAGATGGAACCAGATGAAGTTGCACACGACTACTTGGTTGAGCAAGGTTTGATCAAAGGCTAAGAGGAGTATTGAGCAGCTACCTGATTAACTGAAGGCTGATAGCTGACAAGATCGTCGGGGCCGGACAAGAGAACGTCTGCAAAGGCTCAAGCAAGTCCTGGAGATGAAGCGCTAACCGCAGCAGAAGCTGTGCTGCGCCTCTGAAATATCCATATCAATTGTATTCTGAGCGGACAGCGGAAGGAATATCATGAACATTTAACAATCCAGCGCCCTGGGTACTCCTCACCAACGGGCTGTTGTGCTGTCGGTGAAAGGTCTTTGACTCGCCTATGTGGGGATGTTAGACTGATTATTGTATTGGATAAGCCCGGGAGGCAAATCATAATCTGGGTGAGGGTACAAGATGACGCAATTAAAGGTGCTCTTGGCAGACGACAAAGCGGTGTTCCGTGAAGGGCTGGCTAGGCTATTAGGGGAACATGAATACTTTGAGGTTGTGTCTCAATGCGTCAGTGGTCAGCAGGCTATCGATAAAGTCAAAGAAACAGAGCCTAACGTAGTTTTGATCGATGGCAACATCTCAAAGTGTAGCAGTGATGAAGCCACACGGGAGATAAAGGGATCATCTCCAGTGGTAAAGGTAGCCATACTTACTGATTCTGAGAACGAGGAGGAGCTATTTTCTGCCATAGAGTCAGGGGCGACAGGATATCTCCAGAAAGATATGAGAGTTGAGGACCTTGTTAAGTCTATTGACTTGATCGGGAAAGGCGAGGTTGTCGTGTCTGCACCCCTTGCCGAAAACTTTGTTGGCAAGTTCACATCCATGAGACAAAAGGAGCCTGCGGAGCGAGCCAGACTCACAGGCAGAGAGGAAGAAATAGTGAAGTCACTAGCCAAGGGGCTTACCAATAAGGAGATGGCTGAGACATTGTTTATTAGTGAGTATACCGTTAAGGTCCATGTTAAGAATATTTTGGGGAAGCTACAATTCCACAACCGACAACAGGTAGCAGCTTATGCGGTACAGCAGGGCTTAGTGACTGACATAACGGATACGGAGGAGAAGTCAGGCTAAAGCCGTAAAACAACAAACTAGGGCAATTCCGAGAGGGTTATCGCAAGATAGCCCTTTTTGTACGTAAAAATAACCCGAATGCAGTATGGTCATGTGGTTTAAGGCAAGATAGAATTTATAGTGATGGTAGTACTACGGTTGAGTTGCCCAAGAAAGAGCCTTGGAAGGACAGGGTGCTAATCCAGCCAAACTAAAGTATCTACGGTCATGCATGGTGGAGGAGATAGAGTTTCGAGAGATAAAGCTTGAAGACCCGGAAACAAAACGACAGAAAAGGGATGCGATAGCCGTCTTCCGTAACGGGCGCCAAGTGGCATTCCTTCCGGAGGCTGACAGGCTTAGACGTGTTCTAAACCTGCCACTTAAAGAGATCCATTATACGTTCAATAACTTCTCAACCATAATGGGGCGGGAACCAACTAGTGATGAGAGGGAGTTTTGGAGGGCTGTGCTCGACTTTAAGCGTGGCCAAGAAAGTTGATGAAACAAAGGAAGGAGCAAGAGACTCCAGCAAAAATGATGACTAAAGAGTAGGATGTGGAGCTTGGTCAGCGCTAGTAACAGAGCAGCAATTCGGCTACAAGAGGAACTGACACGCAAGTGTTTTGAGGTTGGCATAGGGTTCAGGATAGTTGTTGGAACTGCTGAGTCTGGCAGGACAACCTTCAGTATCAAGCTGGATAGACTGCGCCAAGGAGATGAAGTCATGGAGTCAAACGGAGTCAAAGTATTTTGGGACCCAGCTAGTGAAGCCCAAATCAGCGACTACCAGCTTGATTATCAGGGTGAGCCTCACGGCGGATTCTTTCTTAAGGCAATGCGAGAGCTTAAAGGTGGGTAGTATTAGCATAATGGAGCCGTGTCAGAAGCTAAAGTCTCGAGCAAAATATGGGAGACGATGATCGTGGTTGCTGAGCTTAGTACCACGTGAGAAATGATCAAAAGAAGTCAAATAGCAAGAAAATGAGGAGTTGCTTATGATACAAATGACCATTGAAACCATGGGTATTAACCCTGAGAACTACCGGGGAGTGGTGCTTCTGAAGGAGCGGGCAGGCAAACGCTATCTTCCAATCTCGGTCGGTTCCGCCGAAGCGGATGCTATAGTCGTAAAGCTTCAAGGTACGGATTTACCACGACCTCTAAGCCATGACCTGCTATTCTCGGTCATTGGCAGCCTGAAGGCAAGTGTCGATTCTGTTGTTATCAACGAACTCAGGGGCGACACTTTCCGCGCTAGAATTCTCCTTAATACACCAGAAGGACGGACAGACGTTGATTCTCGACCCAGCGATGCCTTGGCCCTGGCAATAAGAGCAGAGGTGCCCATCTTCGTTGAGGACACGGTTCTGGATGAAGGCGGAGTCTTCATTGATGAGAAAACCGGACAGGTTGTCCCCCAGCAGCCGCCAGAAGAAAAGGGTATGACTGAAGTCGAGTTTACGAGGCTGTCTGCTTTCACTGACTTTATAGAGACGCTTGACATAGATAAGGTTGGTGAGGAAGAAAAGGGAAATGAGGATATCGACCAATAGGCAGCAACTGGGGAGCAGATTTGATGTGGAAGAAGAAGGCAAGTAAGAAAACGGCGCAAATAACGTACAAACAGGGCGCTGCTTATCTTAGGAAAGGTCCCAAGAAGAGGCTCAAGGACCGATAGGATAGACTCACGATTCTATCGGTGTTTCTGAGAATAGATGCGAAAGGAGTCGAGTTGTCCACGTACTAGACGAGTGTGCCTACAACGGTGTAATCGCGGGCGGCGGAAACAGGCCCGGGCAACGTGCCAGAATTTGGTCTCACAGGTGCTTGGAGGCAAATGCTATCTCGCTCCACCTGAATCCGCCAGCCATAGCTGGCATCAAGATAGATTACAGAGTTTTGAAAGGAGATTGAAATGAAGTGGAAGGTCCGAGTCATTAGCGTAGCCCTATCAATCGTACTCAGTTTAGCTTTGTTGTGTGGCTGTGCCCCTGGCGTGCCCGGCAAGCTTGAACCCTGCGAAGTCAAGGTTGATGGTGTCTACCCCCTACAACTGGGAGCGGGGAGTATTGACTATGAGGTTGTCTTTAGTATCCATAATCCAAACTCAGTTATGGTGATTTTGGATACCCTTGAATGGAACATATCCACTCAATATACAACGATTCTTGACGAAGTTAAGACTAGTGTTCTAGCCCGAAAACTGCTCCTTGACGATGTTTACATTCCTGCCAACACGGAGGTGAAAGTTACCAGCGCTTTCGCTGTGGGATTGGCAACCGTGATAGGTGAAGTTTATATGGAGCTGGGGTCAGATGCCTTGAAGTATCTGCCTCAGACCATGCAGGACCTCATATCCTCAGGGCAGATGGACCCGGAATCGGCAGCGGGCATGGTACAAGTGGGAGCTATAGCAGCTATGTTCCCTCTATGGAAGCTTGTAGGTGCCTCGAGGCCACCAATAGACCCGAATTTGGATACTTACTTAGAGCTCTCGGTGTGGGATGTGTCCCCACAAGGACCGCCACTGTGGACGGTAAGCGGTACGGCTTCTTTCCTCAGTGCTGCAGGGCCATCGGAAATTGAATTTGAAGACCAGTGGAAGGCTGAATAGCAAAGGGTGAACTATGATAGCAGTAACGGAGCGTGCCAAGGAGGAGTTAAAGACGATGCTCATCGCAACTGAGGCAGGTCCTGAGAAAGGGCTGAGACTTCTGCCGCGCCCAGACGGCTTATTCATGCTGACCTTAGACTCCAAGCTACCAGGTGATCAGGTGGTGGAGTATCAGGGGTTCCAGGTGTTACTCGTCGGCATTGAGTACTCTAAGTTGCTCGATGGAAAGACGCTAGAGTGCCAGGATACAGAGTATGATACAGCTCTGTTTGTGCGATAGGATATTTAGGGGCGCAAAAAACAAAGGGGGTTAGAAATGCTAGAAGTGACCAAAGGTGCCAAAGACCTACTAAGGGACATCTTGCTCCGTGAGACCGATGACCCAGAGAGTGGGCTGAGACTGGTAATGGACGAATCTGGGCGACTCGGCCTGGTGCTGGGAAAGGAGGAGCCTGGGGACCAGGTAGTAGAGCATGAGGGAGTCAAGGCACTGCTGGCAGCATCCAAGCTAGCACCCATGGTAGGGGGAATTACCCTCGATGTCCAAGACAGTGCCGAGGGCCCCAAGCTGGTTGTAAAGCCATGATAGGTCAATCGATGTTAGCAGACAGCTAGGCTATGGTCGGATTATATGGGGCAGAAAGGGAGTAAGCAAAAGGCCAGGTTAACAATAAAGCAGTTCCTAAAGGAGGTTCGGAGTTGATGAAGAGCCGAAATTTGCATCAGCAAGCAGGTGAGCTTGTACACGATGGCACTGTGGCGGCATGGACATTCTTCAGAGCTGAGGACTTCTTGAGCGGCGTTCTCTGGTTTAACGACAACCTTGTTCAGCCCGATATAGCCATTGAGCCACACCAGCATGAAGATATCGAGGAGGTTTACTATGTTCTTCAGGGAAGAGGCGAAATGAAAATTGAAGACGAGGAAAAGTCGGTCAGCGAAGGCGATGCCATCTACTTGCCACCTGGAAAAATTCATACCTTGAGGAATACAGGAACCTATCCCCTTCGATTCGTGTGTATGGGGGCCGAGATTAAGAAATGATTGATCTTCCATCGAAGGTAGTAGTATTCAGAGACCTGGATGGCACGCTGCTTTACCGTGTCACTTACTCGTATGTGCAAACAACACAGTTCCCGGATTCTTGCAGCGTAACCAAATCATCATTGTCTTCTCCTCGGCTAAAGCTAGAGCTGAAGCGGCAACTGTATCAGGGTGAGCTAGGCAACTAAAGAGAAGATGGTATAAGGCGCAGATGGTGAAAATGCGTCGGCATTGGTCGGGCATTAAGATATTCGAGGTATTATATAGTTGGTGGTGGGGCGATTGCACGGCTAAGGGTGGAATATAGGGCTGTAAGAGATGCAATTTCATTCGCAAGAGTGGTTGAATGCTTGCAAAGAGGAGATGAATGGCGGCGATTACGCTTATATGAAGAAGGCGGGGAAGCTCAAGATAAGGTGGTGCAATGTGCTAACCGATTGCCCTGGCGGGACTGACAGGAAGGAAGTCTGGATTATCGAAAAAGGGAGATGCCTTAGCGTTACGTTGGAAGAAGAACCAGCTCCCAGCAGTTTCAGGACCGAGCCCTTTGACAATAAAGCACTTGATTATAGGAATACATCTGACTATCATGTACTGGCCAGTCTCTTTCGTGGGGAAATGACCAACATGCAGGCGTTTATGGACCCACGCTACGTGGTTGATGGACCGAAGATGAAGCTATTGAGCATAATGGATGCGCTAGATGCCTGGGCGGACATTCAGAAGACCGTTCCTACGGAGATCTGATGTTGGCACCCTGAACTGTCGCAGGCATGAGGCGACGTTATTCATCGAGAATCAGTTTCTTTGCTGAAGTAGTAGCTGAGCTGCGAAAAGCGCACTGGCCAACAAGACAGGAAGCCCTAAGGTTAAGTATTTTAGTTCTTATTGTGTGTGCTATTTTTAGAGCTATTTTAGGCGCTTTAGATTATGTCTTTTACAGATTGTTTGCCAATTTACTTCTAGGTGCCTAGTGGTCAATTATGACGGAGGAGATAGAGTCAATGGGACACGTGCGAATAAAACCTGGGGCTGAAGTGGTAGATAGAAACGGCGAGGTTCTCGGTTCTGTGGACCTTCTGGGGCGAGACACCTGGACTGGAGAGGTCACTAAATTTATAGTCACGATAAAGGCCCATGCGAAAGACCTTTTCCTTACGCCTGAAGATATACTTGAAGCAACGGAAACTAAGATAAAGTTGAAGAGCACTTCTGATGAGTACAGCGGAAATGCATGACGTTCCATAGTGAAAGAACACGTTGTATTTCTTATTATCGGTTCACCTCGCGGGAAGTGAACAAGTGCCACAGTCGCTCTCTGCATGTCTAGGCCTGTCCTGATTAATATACTGCAACAGACCTGTCTGAACGAACCTTTCCTCGGTACTGACGCACTTGACACGCTCAGCCCTCGGTTTCATTCAATAGTATATGCCGCCGGTTAGATTGGCCAAACTAAATTAGTCCCTACGACCCCCTCTGCTCTAAGGCTTTTACAGACGTCAAGAGCAGGTTAGCGGGATAAACAAGTTATCTGGCACAATCTCTGGTACGATGACTTTCAGCGATGAAGGTACCGTACGGATGGCGACCGGGGTTCTAGTAAAAGGCTCACCGTCCACATGAACTGGTAGTGAGCGCACCGACTCGGCAACTATTTCACGGCATTGGTAGTATTCTACTTTGGGGTCCTGCAAATGTCTATGTGAGAGCACTTTCATGGCGTGCTGCACAAAGGTAAGGAAACCGTCTCCCTTGAGAATGGACACGTCCAACTTGGCATCGTTCACACATGCCTTAGCCCCAATTGCCACCATGCCCCCATAAAGTTGAATATTGCTAACGACAATTAGTGGCGTGCTGACCTTTAACACCTTCCCGTCCAAATTGAGACAAACGTCGGTGCCGGAGTATCGATAAGCTGACCCGATTGCAGTGAGCACGTACGCCCAAGAACCCAGCGCCCTTTTTTCTTCCAACGATATGCTTTCCACGATCGCTGCTTCTAGCCCAATACCTGCCGATATTAAAAAGTAACGACCAGAGAGTTCCCCCACATCGACGACTGCGGTGTGTCCCTCTACAAGCACTCGAGCAGCGTCCAACAGCACCTTTCGGTAATAGTTGGCAGGTAACGGGCGATCAATTCGTTCCTCCAGACTAGCGATTAGCTTCGCGGCTTGTGTGCCCGGAAGCACCGGGTTTAACGCTGGGATGCCTATCTGTAATGCCCACGAGTTCGTCGTTCCCACAGGAAGCACCCCTAGCGCCACATCGGTGTTCACCAGTCCATTTGCTACCTCGTTGACAGTGCCGTCGCCCCCAGCGGCAATAACTACCTTGGCACCTCTATTGACAGCATGGCGGGCTAGTTCGGTAGCTTCCAGCGGTTTGCTGGTTTCTTGCAAAGTGACAGACCATCCGTAGCGATTTAAAAAAGCAACCGCATTGTCAAGTTCGTGCCTAATGACTACCTGTCCACCAGAAGGATTGTATATCAACTCAGCCTGCACTGGATTCTCATTCCTATCTTGATTTTCTGCGCCTATCAAATGCTATTCCTTCGGATCATGACCTGTCAATTTCAAAGGAATCTGACCAGCGCGTCCTATCCTCAGAAAAGTTGACCATGATTCAATTGCACGAAAACTCAAAACGTTCAATACTTCGTATGCCAGGGTGCTGCTGTGGTAAATCACGAACTATAGGTCGATGCCATCTATGAACAAAGGTTTGTTGCCTAATATCGTGTTTCCTAAAAGATACTTGATATATACGTGAATTGCTGTATCCATGCGAGCAAATCCTCGCATGGATGACAGCAGGGGATGACCTTGATCACAAACACAGTAGATAAGCCCGATGCCCTTTTGCCGGGCCAGATTGTTGATATGCCTTAGAAGGGGTGCCAAGTATTTGGGGTGCTTGAAACCTATCGGGGTCAGCATTATTTGCTTGAGCAGTTCACCAGCGCTGGGCATGCTGGGCATGGGCCGGAAGAAGCGGGCTAGATCCGCAAACAGTCTGACCAATTTCATTTTCGCGTTTAGTCGTTCCACTTTTATTTCCATGACTCGGCTCCAATCCCAGAAACCAAGGCAAGCGAGAATATTGCCACTTTCCTCAAGTAGAAGCAGATTATCAATATCATATCCAGGCGTCCTGCTAATAAACTGTAGCATTTGCTCGGCTGACTTTGGTTCGTATAGCTCGTAGTCCTGCCAAGTTTCATTTATTAAACCAGCTACGGCCGGCAGGTCACCTGTTACTGCTGTTCTTATCTTGTAGCCTGACTCAACGAGCATATCTTTGAACACGGCCATACCGGGCATGACAATGGTACGATGATGCTGGAAATCTTCCCGACTGACATAGCGCATTGAAGGTACGTTTCCTCCGATGATAAGGGAATAAGCCAATACAGCGTTCTTCTGTCTCAGATATCCTTCACGGAACTGGTGCATTTGCCCGGCTATACGTCTGCCACGATAATCAGGGTCCACAAAGGTTTGGAATACATGACCGACCTTCTCTTCTTTTCCATTTACCATAGCATTTCGCAAAGCACAGGCTGTCGAGCCAACAATGTGGTTGTCTTCTACAGCTACATAGACCTGGTAATCATTGTAAGCTTTGACGCGAGCGAAAAAATCGGGCGTATTGATCGTAGATACAATGAGCGTTGTCCCCTGAGGACACCTGGCCTGTAGTTGCTGAAGTTCCTCGTTATCATTTGGTGCCGCTTCTCGTATATACATGCCCCCTCGATTGCCCTTCACTAATCTACTAATTAGAGTTTATTCCTCTTGTAGGTGTTCGTCAATAAACCCATTTTTCCCCCTGCTAAACAACAATGTAGCGCAGTGTTCAATCTGTACCTGAGCATCATCATGAGAGAGGCGGTCGGTAGAGCTTTAGACTGTCATTGAAGCTAACAGACCTGGTATATCTCTGCACCATCTCCAGGCTTTCCCATCTGCCTAAGTCTTTGATGGTCATGGTGTCCACTCCGGCTTTTCTCAACAGGCAGGCAAAGGTTCTTCTGAAGGTATGGGGATTGCACCGTAAACCTGTTTCTTCAGCCAGGTATTCAAGCATGTATTGGATGCCTCGAGACTTCAGTCCCCATATGGGGGCATGGGCTTTCGGGTTATATTCTTGCAGCCAGGCCTTCAGATGTTGCTCGCTTGAAGAGCCAAAAGGGGCATACCCTTCCTTGTTACCTTTGCCAATGACTCTCACAGTACGAGACTGCCAGTCTATATCCTCTGGTGTGATGTTAGCCAGCTCAGAGAGTCTAAGCCCGGATTCTACAAAGAGAGATATGATTGCCTTATCTCTTGGGCTGATAACCTTGCTTGGCAGCAATTCTATGTCTTCTTTGCTCAGGCTTGGCAATATCAGTTTGGGCACTTTAGGCGCATCCACCCACACTATAGGGTTTCCCTTCCCTTTCAGATCATATCCGATCTCGGGCTGTACAGCCAGTTGTAGAATACCCTCAGTGCTCTGAAGTAGGCATGTTTTCCACCGGGGGAACAGGACAACGAGCCAAGGAAACGGTTTATCTGCGTTGGAGTAGGCGCCAAACCAAGCACGGGGACGGCCTTGAATAAGTATTTTCTATAGAAGCCGTCTACGGTTCCGGGAGAAAGGCCGGGTCGCATGGATTCAAGGAACAGACGGATAGCTTTCTGCTCTTCGGCGCCATCCCGTTTTCTTTCGGTCTTGCCCAGTGCATCAAGGAGCTTTTGCGACGGCGGCCTCTTTTTGTGCTTGACTTGGCTGATATAGGATTTGCTGAAACCGCTTAACTCCGCCAATTCGTAGACCGACAATTTGTTAAGCAATCTATAGCGACTGAAGGACTTAAAATCCGCTTCCTGCAAGGGAGTGTGGGTTCGAGTCCCTCCCTCGGCAGTAAACTAGTACGATAGCCATCCGTAAGTTACCATTGTCTATCCATTTGAGGCACTATTTCTTGTAAATTCTCCGTCTATTAGACAACACGATGGTGGGGGTCTTGACAAAGTCTACCATTGAGGTAGTACAATAGTAATAGGGTAAAAGTAACAAAGAGTGGGATGGCATAATGAATCGGCGTAGGTCTAATATTGAGATAATAGCGGACATGCTCAAGGTGGGTGAAAATGGCGCTGGCAAGACGGAGATCATGTATAGCGCCAATATGAGCTATGCCCAGATACAGAAGTATCTTGGTTTCCTCTTGAGCCACGGGTTCATTAACAAACTGGCGGTGGGAAATCCCGTGGTCACCTATCAGGTGACGGACAAGGGTGGAGAGCTTCTCAAGAATATAGACAGCATAATGGAAATACTCGAGTTCCGCAATGGTAATGGAGCTTGAGGCCTGCTTGCTGTAGGAGTTAGAGAGGGGTGCCTGAAAGCATAGTGAGGTCACCCCTTATTTAACATAAAAAATATAAGGAGTGTTATGATAGGAGCGGTATATGTCTGAAAAAAGGATGCTAATAGTAGATGCTGAGCTGGTGAAAAAGATTGATGATAATCGCGGTGATATGAGTCGTACTGACTTCATCAACTTTCTTATAGCAAGTCAGTTGAAGGAAGAAAGTAAAAAGCAAGACGGCGTAACCCGAGAAGAATTTCACCAGTTTCAGGAAGGAACGAAAGAGCTCTTACGCAATTTCTTGGAGTTCTTTATCAGCTACGGATTGGAGCTAGGCAAGCAGCCGAAAGACAGCGAATTCGAACAATTAACCCAGAAGCTACAGACTTTGGGCGGCTCTGCAAAAGTAAAAGGCTCCTGACCGCTTTTTCGCCTCGCGTTATTCTCTTCATTTGCCCCTCACAGCTTCAAATAGAACTATCTTCTAGAAGATAATCTCTTCCCAAGTTATCCAAGGCCTGTCATAGTGTCTTCAAGCTAAAAATTAGCCGGGAGGTGTAGCTATGGCTAGGCCGATTGATTTATTGCGGGAAGGTAAAAAGGAAGAGTTATGGCAGATGTGCTGTGGCTTTATTGACCTCAGCTTGGAGCAATTTATGACCATCCAGAAGAGGCTGCTTCTGGAGCAGATTGAGCTATTAAAGAGCTGTGAGCTGGGCAGGAAGGTGATGCGTGGTGCCATGCCTACTACGGTGGAGGAATTCCGGGAGCAGGTGCCATTGACCACTTATGACGATTACCTTCCTGAGCTCGTAGAAAAGAGAGAAGATACGTTGCCGGTTAAGGTTGCCAGGTGGGTAAGAACTTCGGGCCACACTGGGAAGTACGATGTTAAGTGGGTGCCCATGTCTGAGGGTTTTGTTAGTGAACATCAAAAGGCTGCCACTGGCATTGCGCTTTTTGGTCTGAGCAACCGGCGCGGTGACACTTCAAAGGTTAAAGAACATTTGAAAATGCTATATACGGTTGGGCCTCCAGAATATGGGTCCGGCGTTGGCGTTTACTTAACACAGGAAGCACTCAATTACGATTTATTGCCTTCAAATGCTGAGGGGACTTCTTTTCAAGAGAAGATAAAGGCTGGCTTTGAGGAAGCCTTGTATCAGGGACTTGACGGCTTTGGCGGGCTGTCTTCTGTATTGGTTGCCGTGGGGGAGCAGCTCAAGCAGCAGTCGGGAAATATTAGTATCCGCTCTCTGTTGTCTCGTCCTAATGCTCTGTTTCGGGTGACTAAGGGGTTGCTAAAGAGCAAAATGGCCCGCCGTGCTATGTTGCCTAAGGACTTATGGTCGGTCAAGCTAATCGGTGGTGGTGGAGCAGATTGCGCCGTTTTCGGGAAAAGAGTTGAGGAACTGTGGGGGCGACGTCCCCTGGAGGCATATGGTGGTACAGAGGGGGGTCTTTGCGCTACCCAGACCTGGGATTACGAAGGCATGACTTTTGTCCCCAGCCTTAATTTCTTTGAGTTCATACCTGAAAGAGAATGGTTCAAATGGCAATTGGATCATTCCTATCAACCGAAGACTGTTTTGTTGGACGAGGTGAAAGCCGGTGAGGTTTATGAAATAGTCGTGACCAATTTTCATGGTGGTATCATGACGAGGTATAGGCCTGGTGACCTGGTAAAAATAAGCTCGTTGCGGAATGAAAAACTCAATATTGATATCCCGCAAATGGTGTTTCATAGCCGAGCTGATGACCTCATTGATATTTTCGGCTTTGGTCATATTACAGAGAAGATAATCTGGGAGGCAATTGAGAATACTGGCATCCCCTATGTAGATTGGACAGCGAGTAAAGAGACTATTGAAGACAAACCAGCATTACATATCTACCTAGAGCTCAAGGCTGATTATATCGCCAGTGAACAAGGTGTGGCAGCGGCAGTCTACGAGGAGTTTCAGAAATTAGACAGCACATATAATTTCAATCTTTACAAGTTTGCTTATGGCGATGCAGTGACACTGCTCGATCTAAAACCCATAAAAGTTACCTTTCTTCCCCAGGGTGCCTTCCTCAGTTACATCGCTGAGCGGCAGGCTGAGGGAGCTGACCTGGGCCATCTGAAGCCGCCCCATATAAATCCTTCGGAAAAGGTTCTTTCCTTGCTAGGAGCCCCCAAGGTTGTGGTGGAGGCTGCGCCGGTAACCGAAGGCGAACGGGTGGAGGCCCAGTAAGTCGAACCCATTTGGGGCTGCGCTGCAAGCAAAAAGAAGCAGTTTTGTCTAAGCCAATAAAGGGCGAGGTCTTGACCTCGCTCTTTCGTTTATCACTCTAAGCTTTACGTAGATTCTCCGCCGGCAGCCCAGAATGTCAGGGAGGCAGACCTTCAAGCTCGCCCCTCCATTGAGAAAGCACGTGCTTGAGAATATAAGGTACGTTTCGGGGGGTTACAATGGTACTTCTTGACAGCTTGCAAATTTACGGCAATAATGGACTTAACTATGAATACGCATACAGTAGTCCCCTTGATTGCCACTATTACTTATATCCCGCTGCTGGCTATTTTGCTTGGCAACCGGCCGTGGCAATCGCGACAGAAGCTTTTCTTCCTGTTTCTAATCCCCGCCATACTATGGAGCGGAAGCGATTTGATCTTCCGCAGCGATTTCTTCATGCCACATAAACTCCTTCTAGTTAAAGCTGGCCTTTGCGCTGCTATCTGGATGATTATTCAATACCGTTATTTTTTGCAATCTTTCTACAAATCAGATGCCGCCGAGAAGCCCTTTGCCTACATCATCCTGGCGGCCTTCATCGGCCTTGTGACACTGGACTATATTCCACAGAGTATTACTGTTACCGCCGGTAACATCCTTGTTGACTACGGTGTTTGGACAGTTTTGATTGCTGCTATCCTCCTTATTATCACCGGCAGGGACATGTACTATCTCATGCGGAAGCTCAAGGCCTCAGGGAACGTAGAAGAGCGTAACCAAATTATCTATTTGTTCGTAGGGCTCGCCTGTTTGGCCGTTTTCGGCTTCGTTACCTTCCGGTTTTCTCCACTGGGATATCCTGTCGGCCATGTTGGCACCTTCTTGAATGCCTGTGTCTTAACCTACGCTGTTGTGGCCCACCGTCTGCTGGATATCAGGGTTATATTGCGCCGAACTCTGATGTATCTGGTCCTTTATGGAGGTGGTCTTGCCATAGTCCTGCTGTTCATTTTCCTGGCTCACCTGTTGTTTGGCTTTAAGCCTGACGTTGCCACCTTAGGGCTAGCAATTGGTTTAGGAATTCCAGTCGTCTTCTTTTTGGCCTACAAAGTGCGCGATATCCTGCAAAGCAAGGTGGAGGAGGCTTTTATCGGGGAAAGGTATCCTTATCGCAGGCAGTTGTCTGACTTTGTCACCAAGATACATGATGCTCCCACCTTGGAGCAGTTCGGCAGCGAATTCATATCCCTCCTCGCTCAGTCTATTAACTGTCGGAGGGCCTGTTTGCTTTTGCCCCAATCTGGAAACTGGGGTTTTAGTGCCCGATTTACCTATCCTCCTGTGGAAGATAATCCTATGAATGAATTCAAACTCAGGCAGGATAGTCCTGTTGTAACCTGGTTGAAGCAGAAAAGCACCATACTACCGGAAAGGAATCTCAGCATCTTTCCTGAATTCCAATCTATATGGGAGGAGGAAAGGGAGGAGATTCGGTCAGCAAACTTGGCGATATTTGTTCCGTTAACGAATAGAGGGGAGCTTGTAGCTGTTTTGGCGGTAGGCGAGAGGAGAGATGGAAAGCTCTACGCCGTTGAGGATATTGATTTATTGGAGTCTATCGCCGCCCAGGTGGCAGCGAGCATGGAGAAGGAATATTTCCATGAACAATTGCGAGAGCAGGATAAGGAAATAACCCTGATCAACCGTTTGACCACAATCATAACCTCCAACGTGAGCATAGAAGAGATATTCGAAGGTTTTGCCCAGGAATTAAAGAAGGTTGTTGATGTTGATTGGTCGACAATTGCTTTGATTGACGGGAAAGAACTTTATCCTTCTGCTCTGTCTAGCACCATAGGTTCTCCCTGGCAGAAGGGAGAGAGGATACCGCTTAAAGGGACGGCCACGGAGTGGGTATGCCGGGAGAAGAGGAGCTTTTATGAAGCTGATTTAGCGCGGTACCGTAAATTCTGGACTGGGGAGTATTACTTGAAGCAGGGGCTTCGCTCTATTGTCTATTTCCCCTTGACCATTAAAGAGCGAGATATTGGCAGTTTGATTGTGGCCAGTCGCCGCCCTAGTGCTTACAGCCCCAAGCAAATAAGACTCTTGGAACAGGTAGCTTTGCAGATTGCTACCCCAATTGAGAATGCCCAACTTTATGCCCGGGCGGAACAAAGGTCCCGCATTGATGAGCTCACCGGGCTATTTAATCGGCGTCATTTTGAAGAGCGACTCAAAGAGGAGATTGCCCGACATTCTCGCTATGGCGATGTGTTTTCCATATTCTTGCTTGACTTGGATAACTTCAAGACCTACAACGATATATATGGGCACCCCTCCGGCGACAATCTTCTGAGCCAGATAGGTAGAACTATCAAAAGCTCTGTTAGGGATGCCGACCAGGCTTTCCGCTATGGAGGCGATGAATTTGTTGTCATTTTGCCCCAGACATCTATGGAGAATGCCCGCGTTGTAGCTGAAAGGCTTCGGGAGCAGATTGCCAGCGAGATGGAGGAGAAGGAAGTTGCCGTGACTTGTAGTATTGGTCTGGCTAGCTACCCTTCAGACGGAGTGATATCTGGAGAGCTTGTTACCGTGGCTGATACTGCTCTCTATTATGCCAAGCGGACTGGAGGCGATCGGGTCTATCTCTCCTCCAAGATTTTGTCCGAGCCGTTGGATGAGGCGGGGGTCTATGCCAGGCGTAATGGTTTGAGCGCTGTTTATGCCTTAGTCTCGACGGTGGAGGCTAGAGATCACTATACCTATGGTCACTCCAGGAAAGTTAACACTTACGCTGTAGCTTTAGCTGAATCGATTGGGCTATCGCCTGATGAGGTATCTAAAGTGAGTACTGCTGCCTTGCTCCACGACATTGGCAAAATTGGCGTTCCCGATAAGATACTTAACAAAAAGGGGAAACTTAATGAAGAAGATTGGGAGGCAATCAAAACTCATCCTAGATTAGGGGCAAACATCGTTGGCAATATACCCAACCTGGTTCCCTGTGTAGGTAGCATTTTATATCACCACGAAAGGTGGGATGGTGGTGGTTATCCTGAAGGGCTCAAAGGCGAGGAGATTCCCATAGAAGCCCGCATTCTCGCCGTAGCTGATACCTTTGCGGCCATGACTTCTGCCCGCCCTTACCGCGCCGCCGTGCACACCGACGATGTGATAAAAGAACTCAGGCGATGTGCCGGGTCGCAGTTTGACCCTGATTTGGTGGAGGCTTTCATCGGCATTATCAAGGCTGGGCTTCCCGAGGAGGCGGGAGTGGGCCAGACCCCACCTAGTGAAACACAAAGCTCAAAGCCAGATACAACGTAGGGCACACTCGGAGCCCTGCCAATTGAAGTCTGTGCGAGGATAAAGCCTCGCTCTACATTACTAGTTTACCATTAAGGTCAGGAGCAAGCCGTCGAGCAATTGCGAGGTCTCGAGATTCATACTGGTTAATCAAGGGTACATCCATTCTTCCGAGGGCTCTAAGCATAAAGTGGGATGAGCTTCATAAGCGTGTAACAGCAACTAGGTGACCTCTAAGAGAATTGGCAAGACAAGGAGAGAAGGAGTCCGGCTTAAATCCTCGCTTCAGTCTAGCTTTTATAACATGCCGGCCCAGCGTGTTTGGGGGATTTCTGGAAGCTGTGGGACTAGTTCTTTACCAGAACGCATATGTTGAGTGAGAAGTTCCTTATGGGTAAGTGATAGGACTTCTCTGGGGAAATATTGATGATTTTCAAGCCTGCTTTGCTTAGTAGCTTTCTTAGCTCGCCATAGGAGAAGAGGTGATAATAGCGGTAAACTGTTTCTCCTTTCAGCCTCCAGGGCACTTGTTGCTCTTTGGATTTTAGCCAGAACCTGGGTTGTCCATGATTCCATACAGTTAAAAAGGCCTCGCCCTCAGGTTTCAGTACCCGTTTTAATTCTACGAATGCCTTCTCTCTCTCCTCTCTGCCTTTGATATGGTGGTAAGTGGCCACTGATATTGCCCAATCGAAGCTATTATTTGGGAAGGGCAGGAATGAGGCATCAGCGGCCGTTAGGTTGACATAAAACTTAAACTTGGCAGAATATCTCAGGGCTTGCTTGAGCATCCCTGGGGAAGAATCTACTCCCCAGAGTTCAAAGCCCTGTGTAAAGGGCAAAAAGTCTGGTCCGTGGGCGCAGCCCACATTTAGCAGCTTTCCGCTCTGCCATCTTGTCGCCAGTTCCTCTAGCTCTTCTTTCAGCAAAGGCCAATGCCTTATCCGATACCAGCTTTCAGCTATTTGGTCGAAGACTTCTCTATTTGTGACCATAGATTCACTCTGCTAAACTGTAGCATATTGACATAAGATGGTGCAGTACGGCTGCTTGGAGGAGTGTGAATTTCGTCTGCCATTAAGTTTAGCTCGAGTAGGGGTGAGGAGAACACGGCAAGAAGATGCAAACTAGGTTGAAGAAAGCGTCTCGGACCATTTCCGGAGTGACGCCCGTGGCAGTTATGGCTAAGCCATTTCCCTGCCCGGGCAGATGTGTTTATTGCCCCAGCTCTCCCGAGGCGCCGAAAAGCTATACTTTGGAGTCTCCAGCGGTTATCCGAGCTCGAAGTTGTGGTTTTGATGCTAAAAAGCAGGTGGAGGCCAGGCTCAGGACACTGGCTGATATGGGGCATAGCGAGGATAAAGTGGAGCTTATCGTAATGGGGGGCACATTTCTGGCTTATCCCCGTGACTATCAGTATCAGTTTGTCAAGGGTTGCTATGATGCCCTGAATGGCTTTCTTTCTGCCAATCTAGAGGAGGCCAAGAAGGTGAATGAAAACGCTGAGTACCGATGTGTTGGATTGTGCATAGAGACCAGGCCTGACTTTTGTGGAGAGGAGGAGATAAGGTGTATGCTTAATTTTGGCACTAATAGGGTGGAGCTTGGAGTGCAAACATTGGATGACGAGGTTCACCGCCTGACAAAGAGAGGACATGGGGTAGCCGAGGTTGTCTCAGCCACCAGGCTATTAAGGGATTATGGCTTTAAGGTTTATTATCACTGGATGCCCGGTTTACCGGGGTCAACACCTGAGCACGATCTAGAGCTATCACAGCATTTGTTCGAGGATGCTTGTTTTCGACCTGACGGGCTCAAGCTTTACCCCACGCTGGTGGTTAGAGGAAGTGAATTAGAAAGTTGGTATTTGGATGATCGCTACCGACCTTATGATGATGATAGGATGATAGATTTGCTTGTGGCTATCAAAGCTCTAATTCCCAAGTATGTCAGGATTCCCAGGTTGATGCGGGATATCCCCAGCAAATTTATCGTTGGCGGCAGTAAGGACTTAGCGCTGAGAGGCACTGTTAGAAAGAAAATGTGGCAAGCGGGCCTTCGGTGTAGCTGCATTCGCTGTAGGGAATATGGGCACCGCCTGAGGGATGGCTGGGTGATTGGCGAGCCATGGCTAGCCAGACTGGATTATGAAACTCAGGGAGGACAAGAGGTCTTCCTTTCCTACGAGGACGAGAATGAGACCTTGTTTGGCTTGCTGAGGCTGAGAATAAACGATGGGTACTCGTCTGAGCCCTCCTCCGAAGGCAAGGGAAAGGCGATTGTTAGAGAGCTACACATTTTTGGTCCCGAAGTGCCCCTGGGAGGGAGGCTGGCGCAAGCTCCCCAACATCACGGTCTCGGGGAGAACTTGCTTCGAGAGGCAGAGAGAATCGCCAGGGAGGAATTTAAGGCTGAAAGATTGTCGGTGCTTAGTGGTGTTGGGGCCAGGGAATATTATCGCTCCCTTGGTTACAACCTGGAGGGCTCTTATATGGTCAAAGAGCTCCGCTATAAAGTAATATAATCGTCACCGAATTGGTCTTAAAGGTATTGACAGTTAGGAGCCTTTGACTATATTCTTAATATAAACGGTATACAAAGGAGGGATAACAAATGGAAAGAACATGGAAACCGACGACTGCGGGGATTCTGAATATTGTCGCGGGAGTCATAGGGGTGTTGCTCGGCGTGGGCATTGCAGTTTTGGCCGAAATAGTGGGATTGGCGGCAGGCTTATTTATTCCAGGATTACCTAGTGGTCCGGTGTTTGCTCTTCTCGGGCTGCCCCTGATCATACTGGGTGTAGTGGCCATAGTAGGTGGTGTTTTTGCCCTGAGGAGAAGAATTTGGGGTCTGGCATATGCGGGAGGCATTTGCGCGCTTCTACTCACCTTGATTCTAGGGATATTATCTATCACTTTTGTGTCGCTAGGTAAGGGCGAGTTCGAATAAGGCCCCTGGCTGTTTGACAGCGCCATCATCTTATTATCCTAGACAGAAAGGAGGGACAAGAGATGGAGAGAACATGGAAACCGACGACTGCGGGCATTCTGAGTATTATTGCAGGGATTATGGGTGCGATCGGCGGAATAGTAGTTGCAGTGATTGGAGGAAGCATAATGCTGGTACCGGGTATCCCTGAAATTGCGAGCGGGATATTTGCTGCTATTGCCATCCCCCTGATTATTATTGGGATAGTAGCCATAGTGGGGGGTATCTATGCCCTGAGGAGGAGGTTATGGGGCTTGGCACTAGCTGGATCCATTTGCGCGCTCATCTGCGTCTGGTTTTTGGGAATACCAGCTATTATATTCGCCGCCATGGGAAAAGGCGAGTTTGCATAAATAAATATTTTTCTCCTGGCTGTGGTGCCCACGTCAGCTATTCCGGTGTGAATAGCGTTAGGCCTGGTGCGCGATTAATAGTGAATTTACTTTAGCAAGTTATGTGAATTAGAGCGGCAACCTTCTTCTTTTACCCGGTAAGCTCGTTCAGCTTGGCTACTGCATCATGGGATGGCTGAATCAGTAAGTTCAGATTCTTTTCTTCAGCCCAGCTTTCTATATCGGGTGCTATGTTGGCAACGCTGTCGGTTCCAGTGCCAACAATTATTATTTCAGGCTGGCCTTGGATTAATTCCTCGATTTCCTTTTTCTTAATTTTATGACTGCCAAACATTAGAAAGCCGCCTTTTCTCTTCTTCACCATTCCATCAGCAAAAATTAGAACGTCTCGGCGATATTTTTTACCCTCGATTACTATGGAGCCAAAGCTAAATTTCTCTATCTTAGCCACGAAATTTAACTCCCCTTCCCTCTGATTCTCTTTCCGCTTTGTAAATCGGCTTTTTGTTTGCTGCTCCGCTTCAGCGCGCTGCCATGCTTGAAGCGGTTTAAGTTTATAAATCCTTTTACCACTATTCCTTCCCTAAATAAAGCTATTCTTCAGCCTGAATACTGCCTCCTCAACGTTGCTATTCTGTACTCTGAGGCGTTTTATAGCTTGGTCGATTTTGTCGTGCTTGTAGCTATCATTGAGGTCAGCTAGCCTATCGTAATAACCAGCCCGTTTCCCAAATTTGAAATTGAGCCTTTCCTCATCTGGCAGAGATAAATACTTATTTATGATATCGAGGCATTTCTCCTTATCCTGGGGCATTTTGCCCTCGACTTCCATCAGTAGGTTAAGTATGTGGTCACTTTTGACATAGCTGGTAACTTGTAAGCTCTTGATGAGGACACTTATTTCTTCCACTACCTCATCCTCTGTTTGGAGCTCAAAATCTCCGTACTGTAGCTTGGTCCATAAATTCATAGTTGGAGAAACATGGAGGCTGCGCAGCCTGATATAATCGGGGTCGATTTCGTTTACAACTCGGGCTGTTTCCCTAGCGTGCTCTTGAGACATCTTCTTGCCCCCAATGCCTGGCATTAAATATTCACATAACGATATGCCCGCTTCCCTTACCTTCTTCCCCCCCTCGATATGGTTCTTAGCGGTGCATCCCTTTTCCACATAAGCCAGCAATGGGTCATAGCCAGTCTCCAGTCCAATGTAAATCCTATCTAGACCTGCATCCTTAAGTTCCTTCAACTCCGTTAACGACTTTCTGGCTGCCGTATGGGACCGACCGTATGTAGTCACTCTATTTAAACTGGGAAACGTTTTTCTCAAGAAGCTAATCACCTGAATCAGTTCAGGAGTGCGCATGATTAGGGTATTGGAATCTTGGAGAAAGGCTGAACTGCCTCCATTCCAAAGCCATAGAGCAACATTACGCACACATTGCCCGTATTGAGGCTGATTATAGAACATGGCTGCCACTTCCCTTTCTCTGTCGACATAGCCCATCTTCCAGGCCATTTCCTTAATACCATCGCTGATTGCCTTGACTGATTCAATGTCTTTTGTAATCTCTTGAACTGACCTAAGCTCGAACTCAGTGCCTTTGTATATAGGGCAGAACTGACATCTGTTCCAAGGACAATTCCGGGTAGCCCTTACCAGCAGAGAATAAGCCTCACTGGGAGGCCTTATAGGACCTAGCTCAAAGGTATGGCTTAGCTTCTCTGTAACTGAGTAACTTAGCATTCTGCTTATTCTAGTCTGTTGTAGGGAAATCGGCAAATGGACTTCCAGTTTCTCACTGTGATAATATCTGTAGTTTAAATGAGGCGATTTGAAGTAATCTCTTTTGATGCTGAAGGGACGTTGGTAACGCCTGATTTCAGTCATGCTATATGGCATGAGGCCATCCCCGCGCTTTATGCTCAGAAGAATGGAATCGACATCGCCCAAGCCAGGATGGATATTGTCGAGAAGTACGACCAAATCGGTGACCAGAGGCTGGAGTGGTATGATATCGAATACTGGTTTAGATATCTTGACTTGGGTTCTTCTGAAGCAGCGATAAGAAGCTGCCTGAATAGAATAGCCTGTTATCCTGAAGTAACTGAGGTACTTTCTTCTTTAACCAGTGAATATACGTTGATTGTTGCCTCAGGCACGCCGCTGGAATTGCTGCATTTCTTGCTGCAGGATATCGGAACTCACTTCGCTCATGTTTTTTCCTCCACCTCACATTTCAAGCAATTAAAAAGCCCTGATTTTTACCTCAATATATGTGAAGAGCTAGGCATTAAGCCGAGCCAAGTTGTCCATGTGGGTGATAACTGGCAATTTGATTTCCTCAATTCTCAGCAAGCTGGTATTTATGCTTTTTATCTTGACAGGTCGGGGAGAAACCATCGGGAATCTCTTGGTGATTTGACCCAATTGAAGCACTTTCTCCTGCCCTCGAAATAATATGTCCCACTTCTGATCTTGGGATGGTCTACTCCAGGCCATCCAAGAAGGACTTCACATTCTTGCCCAAATCGGGAATATAGTAGCCGCCTTCAAGGAGGGCGAACCTCCGACCTTGGCAGGATTTAGCTGCCTCTTTAATCATACTGCCTATGGTTTTGTAGTCCTCAGTCTCGAGGCTTCTTCCCCAATCCTTTTCGTAGGTATCAAATCCAGCGCTGACTCCAATGATGTCATAGCCCTTTGTTTTCTCCAGGCTTCCTCTTAACTCGTCTAGGTATCTTTGCCGTTCCTGGCATTCCATATTAATAAACATGACATCCTTTCTGCCACCGAAAATATCATGGGTACCATTGCCATAATGGAGGTCGATATCTACTATTAAAGCCATATTTAGCTTCTTTTGTTGAATTAGCCTTTGCACAGCGATGGCCATATTGTTAAAGAAGCAAAATCCACCGTTGAAATACCTGCCAGCATGGTGTCCTGGGGGCCTTATCAGCCCGAAAGCCGGCTCGGACATAGCAATTTCCGCAGCGGTTATAGCTCCTCCAGAGGCTAGGATAGCTAATTCAAAAACAGTCCTGTCCCCTTTGACTGATTCTATTAGGGATTGCGTATGGACCAGGAGCAAGTCTTCTTCGTCAGCAGATTGGGGTAGGACAAATTTATAACCTTTCAGTGCCTCCACGATGCTTTCTATTCGGCCTGCTTTGGCTGCTGGGTCATAGGAATAAACTTGCTCATAGCCTTCGTGAAATATTATTTTCATACCTGATCATTCTACCACTTGGTGACTTACAGTCGCCAATTTCCTCCAATATTGAGGCGAGGGGTAATTTAATGTTATGATAGCGTGGAAATATCGGAGGTTATGAGTACCAAGCAAGGGATAATCAATCGGATGATGATAACTCAGCAGAAAGGAACTCAAGCAATATGATTCGAGCAAGGCTTGAGGGATTAATGCCAGAAAAGGAGTGAAAAAATGAGTGAAAAAGAAACCTTTGAACAGCTAAAGAAATTGATTGTAGAGCTGTTGGAGGTTGCTGAATCAGAAGTAGTCCCGGAAGCGTCATTTGCTGATGACTTCAATGCTGATAGCTTGGACCTTATTGAATTTATTACTGCGGTGGAAGACACCTTCAAAATTGAAGTCCCAGATGAAGATGCGGAAAACCTACGGACTGTTCAAGATGCAATTGACTACATAGAAGCGGAAAGCTAGCAAGTAGTCACTACTGAAGTAAGTGCTCACATCTTTCACTGGCTACTTTTGATGCTGCTGTCAGTGGTAGAAAATTAGATTAATAAGCTTTTTGGGAGCTGGGGAATAAGTGTTGAATAAAAATGAGCAGAGTTCATAGAAGAAGGGTAGTGGTTACCGGCATGGGTGCTGTTACACCTTTAGCTGCTGGTGTTGAGCAATCCTGGCAGGCATTATGCCGAGGTAAGTCGGGAGTGGCCGGGATTACCAAGTTTGACCCCTCTGGCTTCAAGGTGCAGATTGCTGCCGAGGTGAAGGACTTTCACCCTGAGGATTTTCTCGATACGAAAAAGGTCAGGAGAACTGACCCTTTTATCCACTACGCGTTAGCGTCTGCTTGCATGGCAGTGGATGATGCTAGATTGATTATGAATGACGATAATGCTGGTAGAGTAGGAGTGATAGTGGGGACATGTGCTGGGGGCATGACAACGTATGAAAAGAACCTTTTCGCCCTTCGAGATGAGGGGGCAGAGAAAGTTTCCCCTTTCTTCATTCCCGCGTTTATGGCCAACATGGCGGCAGGGGAGATCTCTATGGCTTTTGGCGCCAAGGGACCGGGCAAGTGTGTGGTTACTGCTGGTGCTACCGGGAGTCATGCTATTGGTGACGCCTTCAGGCTTATTCAATATGGCGAAGTAGATACGATGATAACC
>Ga0180438_10002823_pt1 | contig 27437 bp, 33 predicted proteins | sample SS_ome_12_FD_132455 | JGI IMG/M metagenome (GOLD analysis project Ga0180438, IMG submission 132455) | Hypersaline lake sediment archaeal communities from the Salton Sea, California, USA - SS_3_D_2 metaG | ecosystem: Environmental > Aquatic > Non-marine Saline and Alkaline > Hypersaline >... | reverse complement strand
TTTTTTTTATCAATTGTGACAACATTTTATAAAAATATGTCTACAAAAGCTCAAAAATTGAAAACTGAAGCTGATTTTTCCAACGACATTGCAAAGATAATAACTAATCTGGATATTGCAAATTTTCGCGATGAAAAATTCAATGCAAAAGAATTTATTGAAGAACTGAATGAACATACAGAAACTGCATATATGAATACACAAATATATGCGAGTAATGGATATTATGAATCTCATTTGTATCCAATGGATACTAGAAAATTTCATTTGAAGACTTATTCTGATGGTGAATACCCATATTCTGAAACGAATAAGGATCTTACACATACAAATTCAAAATGTGTTGCTCTTAAAGCATATGTTGAAGCCATGAACAAATATGGTAAATATGATCTGGTTATGAAATACACAAATTATCGTGTCAGTGGTCCAAGAACTTTTGAAGAAGATGTTTATGAAAAGATTAATACTCATCTTGGATGTAGTGCATTCTTCAGTTGGGCGTAAATTTGAAGAATTAAGAGATCAAATATAAAGTTATAATTAAAAAGATTTAAAGATAATTTTATGGTATGTATCATTATTAGGGCATGTGTAGTATACTGAAAATTTATCCAGCAGGAAGCAATGGGGCTGGTTTTGCCCCATTCATTGGTCAAATCGATGTGAAAGAACGACATGATGACCAATGTGACCTTCAAAGCACCGAAAAAAATTTCGATGATTCGTTTAAGAGTAAGATTGCGTCATATTTTGGTGGATCTACTACAAGAAAATCTAGATCAAATAATGGACTTGAGACAATTGTAATTCTCGATGTTTCGGCATCTATGGGAAGTGCAGTTAGACTGGTTATAAGAGAGATTCTTCCAAGGGTTTTGGAGAAGATGGGATATAATGATAGTGACACTATCAAACTCATCACTTTCAGTCAACAGTCGAAAGTCACAACACAGACTATTTCATCTTTGAGAAATAGTCACCAGAGCACAGAGAGTTGCACTTACATGAGTCCAGCCATTGAGAATTTGAGATACATTATGCAGACATCACCAAATAAGAGATTCAGGATCATCTCTATCTCTGATGGTATGTTGCATGATCAAAACAATGCAGTAAATGCATCTACAAGATTGGCACAGATTGTTAGAGAGAGTGGTTATTTGGTAGGCTCTTCTGCAATTCGTTTGTACACATCTTCGAGTGAGCCAGATACACGTGGTTTGGCAAGTATTCTGCAGTTAGATACTCAGAATACTGAGACATCTATCACAGATATCAATTTGGCTGATTATGGATACTCTCATGATGTTCTTGCAGATATGTTCGTTGCGAATATGAGTGACAAGTTGGGTCAAAGTGTAACATTGACTGTTGATGGCAAAGTGTTGCTCCAGATGCCATGGAGTAATAAGAGCGACAATCTTCATTTGGCAACGGGTGAAAACACGTTCTGGTTGAATGATGATTCGCTTTTATCTGATGGTGCAAAGGCAACATTGACATACAATTTTGGTGGAGATAGAGAAGTTGTAGAGAATGTTGAGATTAAGGTTGGAGATAGATTGGGATTTGCCGCTTACAACAGTGTTTTGAAAGACAAGGTTAACTACTTTATGGAGAAGTTGAAGGTTCTCAAAGTTGTTGGTACGGAGACTGCACAGAGTGAGATTACACAGATTGTGTCTTATTTCGAGCAGTTGGAGAAAAGTTTCAGTTTGTCTGATGCAAAAAGTGTTGATTTGTTGAAGAATAAGGGATTGCATTCACGTCTTGCATTCTTTAGGGATTTGGCACACAAGAAGGACAGATCCATTTCGATGAGGATGTCTGAGATTGCCAATGACACAAAAGTAAGTAAGTTGAACTCTGCTCAACAGGCTTCTTATTTGAGAACGACAAATGTTACGTCGAATGCAAAGTCTTTGGCTAAGAGAGCATTGAAGTCTGGTTTGGACTTTAACAATGTTGCTATTAAAGAGGTAAAACAGATGAAGGATCATTTGGATGAGTTGATGGACATTGATGACAGTGATCATTACACATCTTTCTACAGTCAGGAGACAACTTTGGGTGGAATTCATACAGTTTGCCAGTTGGTGGACAGTAATAAAACAATCGATCATGTTTCGGCATTGGAGATTCTTCAGTTGTTAAATATTGTTGGTGTTCCATGTGTTGGTCCAGTTGGTGACTTCCCAGATCCAAAGACATATCATATCAATGATGTTCTTTTGGGAACGTGTGTCAGTATGTCTGATATTATGATGGTTAAGGAGTTGGGTAACACATTGCGTGATCCATTTACGGATAAGGAGATTATTAATGTCATTCCATTCTTTGATGATGACAGAATCCAAAAGTTCTTGATGAAGTATGCACCAACATTGTTGGAGTACACCGCAAGTTTGGGAATGCGTAGATTGATTTCTGATGTTCCCCATACTTACAAGTACACTATTGTTGGTGGTTTGTACACTATTGCAAGAAGATTGACGGATAGTCCATCACATAGAACTGAGGGTAATGTTGATATTTTCATGAAGTTTATTGTTACTTACAAAACTGCTGTTAATGGTTTGTTTGATTATGTTGTTCCACAGATTAGAGAGCCAAGTGATGTTGAGAAGGCTGGTAATTTGTCGTATTACATATCGAATAACGGTGTAACAAATATGATATCTCCATTGATTACAATTATTGAGGAGAATGGTGATAAGATACAATACATTCCGAACATTCTTCGTGCTTTGTTCAGTTTTGAGATTCATCAGGTTATGAGGAAGTTCCACAAGAGTGATGATGATGGTTATTTGAAGAGGAAGGCAATTTTGGATAAGTTGTTGGGTATCGATTTGAAGAAGTATGGAAGACCAATTCCAGGATACTTTGAGAAGGAGAAGAGTCCAAAACAGTACAGAACACCTCATATTGATGAGAAACTTTACAGACAATTGATTGATAAGGTCTTCTGGTTGACAACTGTTTCGATGTTGCCAACATATATTGCCTTTGCATTGCGTGGAGAGGGAGATAAGATTATCAATATGCCAGAAATTACGAAGGCAACAGTTGAGAAGAATTTGGGTATAGATTTTGCGATTGATAGATTCAAGTTATACTGTATTGTGCAGTCTTTCTTATATGACACAAAGGCTCTTCGTATAGGAGAGGGTGTTATGAAGATAGAGGATTGTGGAAATGAGGAGAGAATGAATAAAATGATTGGAGATTATATTGAGAAGCAGTATAGAGCGGATTATCAGTCAAGATTGAGTCAGAAGTTGAAGGAGGAGAAGAGAATATTGGCTGATGAGTTGGTTGATAAGCTTATTAAGAGTGATGATTATGCAGAGTATGTTGATCTCTTCAGGAATGGTTTAGAGAGAGGTGGAGTAAAGGCATTGATTGCTGATCAGTACAAATTGGGATTTGTTGAGTTGAGAAATCAGATGTTTGATCCACATATTTATGTACCAATGAGAAGAGAGAAGTTGAGAGTTTTAGTATTGGGATGTGATGAGGATGATGCGGTTGTATGGAATAATGGTAATGTGTTGAGATGTTACAGTTTTACAACATTGAGTGAAAAGTTTGAGGAATTGGGATTGAGTGCTGAATGGGAGAATTTGAAGAGCATTTACAGATTGAAGAACTTGCATGTTTATCGTGATAGTAATTTACCAAATAGACATTCTCACTGCAATGATAAGCCTTCGTTCTACGCTTATGGATATCAGACGGTTGGTGCATACTTTGCTGATATTACACAAGAAGAGCGTGACGCTTATATGGCAGTACATACACATTGTTGTGGTATCTGGGATGGAAAGTTAGTCAAATCCGCTTAAAATAACAGCGGTAGTATATCTGTAATAAAATTGACACTAATTATTCATAAATAAATAATTAATAGTTTATATTGTGAATCCTGAAAAAAATATTAATGATAATATACAATCTTGGAGATCTCCACCAGTTTGCGTAATACCCGCATGTGGTAATCCTTGGACTCTATTGATGAATGCAACTCCTTCAGCGTTTCCTCTGAAGAGGAGGAAGAAGTGTGTTCGATTTGGTGAAAATGCAAAGAATCATGATGGTATGAACCCAGCGTGCAATATTGTCGACAATCTGTTGGCTAAGTGCTTCAAATACACTTATTCAAAAGACCCACGCAAACGTGAGTTGGCTATTCCTTGCACAGAAGATGGTGTACGCAAGGGAATGAGAGGAATTAATCCTGACGTGCGTCTGTGTATTTTGGTTATGCGGGAGTTTGCTTCTTTAATTGAGAGGGTTGAGGCTCTTGCTAATGGTGTTGAAATCACAGTATTTCCACAAGGTGGGGACATCAGTTGAAAATTGATAAGCATCACGTGCCTTTTGTGAAAAAACTCATGAATGCGTTCTCTGATTTATACAAGATTGAATAAATTTCTTAGAGTCTATTTTATAATAAAATTGAGTTTTTTTGATGATAAAACATTTACAGTTTACGTTGTATATTATGACTCACAACGATTGGAAGATGGTGAAAAAAGTTTTTCTGAACAAATATTGATGTTTTATGATCATTAATAAGCTTTGGATAAAACGTATGAATTTGCACGTAATGAAACAGAATCTTTCAATTATGATATGCAAATTGATTACAATGGTAATGGAAGTTATGATTTTGAAGGAGAAAACAGGCATACGTGGACAAAAATTAATGTCAAGCAACATATTTTTAGTATGTCGATAAATGGTCCTATTAAGCAGGGACAAAATAAAAATGACAAATATTATTTCATGATAATTGGAGTTTTAATTATAAACATGGCAACTACAGAGATGAATATCAAAATGCCTCCTGATTGTGTTTTTGCACTTGGTTTTAGCCATCATGCATACCATCCTGAATTATGGAATAATAATCGACAAGCGTATTTTGCAAATGAACAATGGCGACGTTTGCAATTTATTGTTCAAAGAAAGGAAATGTACATTGAACGTAAAATTTCAAAAATGAAAAAAAAAAGTGATTTTATTTAGGTCAATTATTATAATACGTATATATTAACATGTCCAATTTGACAGAGTTCATACCAACATTTGAAACTATTAAAGAAGGTAAATACAAATTTCCAAATGAACCAATTGAATATTATCCTATTGTTGTAAGAGTTGTACCATTTCTTTATGCAGACAAAAAAGAGGATACATCATTTAGAAAATTTGATAAGACGATGTGGCGTAATCGATATTTTTAAGACCATGCTAACCAATACTTATTTGGCTGATAAAAAAGATAATATTTTTCTTTTGTGGGAAAATATTGAAAAGATAGTTGTAGATGTATTCAATTTAATATCTCAAAAATTAAAGGATCATGAAGTATTACGTCCATATAAAACGTATAGTATTATTTCATATGAAATGTTACCATATGATATGATCGAACATACTATCTCACTTTTCAATGAAAGTGGAAAATGGAAAGTGGAATGTGATAAACGTGGTTGGATATTTACACCAATAAAAAATGATTAAAGGGAAATTGCATATCCCTTTTAAACCCTACGCTTTAAAAAAAATGATTTTATAGAAGGCTTTATTATTATAACATCTTATAGATTAACATGTCCGATTTGATAGAGAGTGTACCAACATTTGAATCTATAGCGAATGATAAAGAAGAATTTTTGAATGTTATGATACGAAAACATGATGTTATTAATATTTTTTCCACTATGTTAAAAGAATCTTATCAAGAAAATAAAAGAGATAATATTCTCCTGTTTGAAGAAGATATCCATAGAAGAGTGAATGTAAAATTTATTGAAAACTATATGGTTTCATACCCCAAAGAAGATTGCAAATTTTATGAATCAACATGGGACAAGTTAATTCCGATTGATATGATTAAACAAACCATATCAATTTTTAATAAGAGCGAAAATGGAAAGTGAGTTATGTCAAAGACGAAAAAGTATGGGTATTTATACCTGTTAATTAAACAGTTCAGGTTCGTCCCACGGAAAAACTATCCATTTATCTTCAGTATCCACCGCATTATAATATCTCACATCTGGTGACAGCTCACCATCTTTATCCTTCATCTTATTATAAAGCACTGCAACACCAATATTATCTAAACCATCCTCCATCAACTTATTGGCTATAAACACTAACGTTCCACGTGTATCATCTAAATCATCAACCACCAATACTCTCTTTCCCCGTAAACCTTTCAACTCTCTCTCACTCAACCATTGCAAAACATCGTAACTATCTGTCTTTGTATCATTCTCATCATAAGATACCACACAAACTGAGTATACAGGTATCTTCAAATGAGTTCTCAACAATCTGGCCGGTATTAAACCACCACCAGATATCGCAATCATTGCATCATACGTATTTTTCCCACCATTTCGGCAAGAGTTTTTATGTCAGTGTAAACATCGTTGAAATTTATACGGATAGGCATCACCTTATAATACAAATTAATAATCTCTTTAAATATACTTTTTAGAAAAAAGTATTGTCAAAAAAAAATATAAATTCAATGACATATAGTAAATCCATCAATAATTGATGTAAATGATTTATTTCTCATTACTTTTCCTCCTAGATCTAACACTCTGAGTGCCAAACCACGGTCACATGTGATTACGAGAGCCGTCCCATTTAAGGTTGAACAAATCTTCACAATAACATCATCTGCAATAACATCTCCACTGAATTGTACATCAATACCTTCAATTGGTTCGTACTTTGCAATATGTCTATCAAACATACATATAACATTCGCGTTAGCTAACTGGGGACTGGCATCTATAACCTTCTTGATATGTGCAATCACATAATCTCTGGAATGTCTTCTTGGTCCACCACCTCTCAAGTTGTTACCATCAATAATGAGATGATCAACTGTTTCTGGTAATGTATCTGTCCAATTCTCTTTCAAATACGCATATCTCTCTCTACGTTCCTTATTCTTTTGTCTCTTATCCTGTTTGTACTTTACACGTTCTTCCTCTGTCATACTATTAAGTATATTACGTCTCTCCTCTGTTCTCTTCAATCTCTTAGTAAATCTTGCCAATTGTTTTTCATCCATATTCTCTTCTTTTTTAATCACTTTCTCCTTCTTCTGCTGTTTTCTCTCATCTTTCTTCTTGATTCTAGCCTCTTTTAGTTCCTGTTTATACTGTTTCAACTCATCCTTTGTCATTCCCTTCTTCTTCTCACGAATCTCATCTCTTCTCTTCTTATTCTCATCATAACGTTTACGTCTATTTGGACTCATTTTATATAAACGAGCCTGTAATTTATCCTCCTTGAACTTCTGTTTCTCAGCCTTACGTTCTTCTTTGAACTTCTTGAAATCCTCTTTGGACATGGTTTGACGAGCATCTTTCAATTCATCCTTTCTCTTTTGAACACGTTTCTTATTAGCATTATTCACAGTCTTTTGCTGTTGAGATGCCACCTCTTCATACTCTTGTGAGTGAGTATTAAACTCCGTTGTGTTCAATTTCTGTGTTTCGGTTGTCATGTTTTTATGAATAATAATTGTCATTCTTATCTTTAAATATTTTTATACTTTTAGAAAAAAGTATTGACAAAAAAAAATGATTTTTATAATGTATCAATATTTTATAAAAAATAATTATTATGGATCAAGCTACACAATTGGATGAAATTAAAAACTCTTTAGCGATGGATTACTTATCTATACTGAAGAAGAATGAAATGGAAGCTAAGAAAGCACAATTGAAGGCTGAACTCGATAAAGAATGTCAAGAGAACTTGGAAAAGTTGCAGTCTGAAAATATAAAGATTATCGTTTACGCTCTCACTGTGAAACAGATTTGGTTCGGTAAAAGATGTGAAAGTTTCGATGTAACAAACACAATTTACACAAACAAGAAGAGAGCATGTGAAAAGGCGTTTGAATTGGTTAAAAAGTGGGTTCAAGACAATAAAGCAGAAAAATTGGAATCACTTACGTTCAACGATAATGGTAAATACATTTTTGAGGATGATGAAGATAATCCAGATCATTCTTACGGACCAGCTTTTGAAACAGCAGTTACTAAAAAAGTTATGGACTTTAATCATGAAGCGTTGTGTTCAAGTAATACTGGTTGGTAATTTTATGTTAATTTATAAAAAAAATGATTTTTATATTATGTATTTTTGTATGAGGCAATATTTATATCATGGAAAATTTTATCCAAATGGTTGAAAATAGAGACAAAGAGATCATTGATACTCTCAATAGATTGTATTTTAGATCTTGTAAGCATTTTGGAATAAAGTCATTTACAGATGATATTCCGTTATTTGATGAACTTTTGCTTCGTTTCTCTCCGGAAGAGATTATCTCAGAAATGAACAGAGTGAAAAAGAAGGCAGAAGCTTCCGAAGTTGCTAAACGTGAAATTAAACTTAAGAAAGAGCGTAATGCTAATCTGGAAAAATTAAAATCTGAAAATATGGAGATTACTGTTTATGTTTTAACTGTGAAGAATATTTCTTTTGGTTGCCGATGCGAAAGTTTCGATGTCAAAACTATGATTTTCACAGATAAACATAAAGCCTGTCAAAAAGCATATGAGTTGACGAGAGAATGGACTGAACAAAACCATCGGAAATCAGTAGTATATAACAATAGTGGTAAATACTTCATTAAAGATTATGAAGATAGTACGGAATGCTTTTATGGACCAGCTTTTGAAACATATCTTGTTGAAAAAATTGTGAATTTCAACAATGAAATTATTTGTTCAAGTAGTTCTGGTTGGTAATTGATTGTTCTCATCTTTATACTCTTTATACCTATCTCCTTCAAATAAACGTATTCTGTCATCAACTTTATACTCACCACCAAATCTCTTTGTTTTCTTGTTATTATAATCTCCTCTAACACTTGGACAATAATCATCCAATTCATGTGCGTAACCTGTTTCTTCATACCTTCTTTTCAAATCATTCCAAAACTTGTTCGTTTTTACTTTACCGCGATTTTTAGGTGGAATTCTAAACTTATCACCAACTTTAATTCCCACTTCATGACATTTATGACATAACCCTTCTTTATTATTGTTTAATCTTTTTTCAACCTTCTTATTTAATTGTTCATCTCTGATTTTGAGCCATTTTGTATATTTAGATGACCACACATATCTGCAATCTAAACATACCCAACGTTGTCGAAAAGATTCCACAAGCAAATTCTCATATTCATTATAACAACAATGTGTTGATGTTGACACATTACACTTCAAACATGCATAATTACATTTACAATGAATATACACACATCCCAAACACAAATCAGATTTACAACAATCTTTACCCATTTTATAATAATTCGTTTTAATTTTTTAAGCATATTTTCTTAGTCTGTACTTAAAACATAATCATAACCATCACGTGTCGGCTCATCTTTTGAACAAGCGACGAATATTTTTTTACATTTTGTAACATCGTAAATGTACTTTTGTACAATAATCAAATATTTATTACCATTGTAATCAATTGATATCTCTGTAACATTTTCATTATATTTATCAATTATGTAATCAAACTCATCCAAATCTATCTCTGAGTAACCAACATTACACAATGCCAATAAAATTGTTTATGAAATATAGTTTTTGCTATTATTTATATTTCATGATAAATAAAACAAATACAATGCTAACTCAAAAAGAGGAAACCGAATGGTGTATTGTATTAAATAAGCAACGTTAAACTATTGTTTAACTTTAGATGGAAAGTTAAATAATAGCAGATAGGATTATATTTATATCATCAATTTATATAATAAATATAAATAAGCCTATCAATTTTAGAATTTAGATTATAAGTGTTATGTTTTTTTATAAAAAAGTGGCATGTAAAATACGAACCGCTCTAAATTTAATTTCGGACATATAAAGGAATATTACATATTTCTTTATATTACTTTACACAATACCACTTTTTGTCGGATTTTTTCTAAATGCTATATCTTCTGTATATGTTCAAAAGATATTTTCTTCCATATTTAATTCACCGTAATTTTACCAAATAATAATAAACAAGTTATAAAAAAAAATCAATTTATTCTGATCCTTCCGTTTCTAAGACATAATCATAACCATTGCGTTTCTTATTTGAAACGGCAACATACATCTCTGGATATTCAAAATCATTAGATATAACGATATATTTTTTATCTCTATAAGTAAAAGCCCACTCCGTTACATAATCTGTATCTTTAACAACTTTGTAACCAAATTCACTTATATCAATTTTAGAATAAGCTTTACCATTAGTTTCATGCCAAAACATATGGGCTAATGCTGTTCCATTTGGATTCATCCTGAATATTTCTAACGGATGCTCTTCATATTCTGAATTAATGTGTAATTCATCCCAATAACCTGGGGGAAATTCCTTAATAAGTTTAAAAGTTTCTGATGGATTACCATTTTTAGAATAAAATCTATCCAAATCTATCAAACGTTTTCCATCAAAACAAAATAATGAATCAGTTAAGTCATCCTGTAAATTCAAATTAAGTACTAAATCTCCTCTTTTCAACTTTGACGATATCCCATAATATTTATCTTCCAAATCACTTAACGTAAAATAATTTTTAATTACATCACCAATTTTAACCTTTTTACATTTTTCATTGTATTTTTTTTCATATATTTCTTCATATCGTCTTCCATATTTTTTCAAATCATCTTCCGTCTCTATTACAATATTATATGGCATAATAACATAAAATACAGTAGTATGTTTACTCATTATACTTTTTATATATAAAATACTTTATATATAAAAAAAAAATCAATTTTTTTTTTAGTAAACTTTAGTTTTTATTTAGAGCTGACGCATATCCTTTTTTATAAGATTTCATTAATAGATCTCTTCACCAATTGTAATCTATCTCTCTCATTAATCAACTTCTTTCTTCTCAACGATATGTTATCCTCCTCCATCAACAACTCATCTATCAACACTTTCATAAATTCTCTCATAAAAAATTCAAATTGATATCATCTTCCACCTCTCTTATTAAGATTTGCATAATAATCTTCGGTACATTATTCCTCACATTCTCTATAATAGAGTATTATCCTTTAGTAAAAACAACTGATAGACCAATTTTTATCCTATAAAAGGTATAAACGTAAAATTATTTTTCCGTTTGGCAACTTACATTTTACAACCTGTATAATTATAAATAATCTCATTTTTCATTATTTACATATATAATATGATTTATTCTTTAATTTTTTTATTATAAAAGTCAGCATTTTAAATGTTAAAAGGTTTAATAAGACTTAATCTCTTTGCAAATTCTACATTTATATTAATGTCTCTCCTCTCTTTGATATAAGATATAGCGTCATTATATGTCATATCTCTATATTTCATCAAATATGCCATAACAACAGTTGCTGACCTACTTTTACCCATACTACAACATAACAGAACATTCTTATTATTTTGTAATAATTTATCAATTTTTGGCAACAATTCAGGCAAAACTTGATTAAACATCTTATCTGCACTCTGTGAATTATCATCAACATCAATCAATTCATATCTGACACAATCCAATAATGGTGTTGGATCTATTGTTATGTGAAAAACATTGTCTATTTTGTGTTCTAATAGACAATTGTGTTGCGTGGTATGCCATGAACCAAAGAATAAACCTCCTGATAAATCTGCAATATACATATACTTTCAGAATAAAAATATCAATGAATAAATATACGCGTTATTGAAAATTGAAAACAGTATCACTTAGAAATATGAGTTTGCAACAACTGGTTTTACATTATATGACGAAAAATTTGAACGCTCTTTTTCATACTCTCGTTCACACTTTTTTCTAAAATCTATCATAAACTGTTCATTCTTTATCTTCTTCTTCTGATTATACTCCTTAATCTCATCTTCATCTTTGCATATATATTTGTAATAGTAATGATCATGCAACTCATCACTATCAACTCTTTTCCAATAATTACTCAAATTGTTCTGTGTATAAAAAACATACTTGTCATCCTCCATTTTATAATAAAGCATATTTCCACCATCTCTGAAAGACCTATCTATTCCAAGAGAAGTCAACTCTACTGGTTCAAATCCATAAACATCCTTGAACTCTTGTCTTGTCAAAATATTACAATATTTCTCACGCAATTTACGATGATCATATGTATCTTTATTAATCTCAGTATAATCACCTCCCATAAATCCATTAACTTTGAAGAATCTCTTTGTTCCCTTCTTCTTGAAAATATCACTACCTCTCTCGACTCTCTCCAAATCATCCTCAGCAAACCCATACTTCTTCTCAAACTCTCTCTTCGCTGTTTCTTCCTGCAATCTCACACCATCCTCTCGAATCTGTTTACATCTCTCCTCATCCACACACTCATATGTAACCTCACCTCTATCCAAACAATGATAAGTCTGATCTTTATCAACATTGTATCCACACAATTTGCATTCAACCTGCATGATTATTATGTTCCATTATGTAAACAATTTTTTAAATACTCATGAGAATCCTTATAAATATAATAATATCCAGAATTGTATTTATATTTCCTCTACAAAACATACATATTTTGGAAAATATTTTTTGTTCATAATAGTGTTATACAAAAATGATCAATTTATAATAAAAACTCATTTTGTGTTGTTGAATCTCTTCATTTCTTCCAAAAAAGATACTCTGGGCAGTCCACCTTCATAAAAAGTGTTTCCTTCATCATATATATTTTGAAAACCGTTCTCAACTCTATGAAGCATTATTCTATGCTTTTCCTTAGTTTGCGTATGCATATCAAATTCAACAGTACTATCTTTGTCATATGATTCTTTCAATATTTCAGCTGTTTCAATGTGTTTCTCTAATTCAGGAATATCACCCAGAACGTTCCATGTGTTTTCTAATATGTAATGTAATGGTGCTGGACGTACAGCATATCCATATGGATCTCCAACTGTGTATGCACCACGTTCCAATAATGACTTAATCAACTCATGATTACTATTAATCGCGGCCAATTCAATTGGAGTTCTTCCAATATCATCTGATGTTTCAATATCTAATCCTTTATCTGCAAGAAGAATCACTATATCACCTGCATTAAAATATGAAGCATATATAATAGCTTTTGAATTACGTTCCAATATGTTTCCATCTTCAAACCACTTTTTAGCACCTTCATAATTATTTATTTCAATCAACCTTGCAAGAGGCGCATTCTTTTCCCATAGTGAAAGCGAAAATCGTCTAATACATCCAATTCGTGAAAGCATAATTATACTTAATATAATTGTACTTTAATTAAAAAAAAAATCATTTTTTTTATAAGATTTCATTAATAGATATCTTCGCCAATTGTAATCTATCTCTCTCATTAATCAACTCCTTTCTTCTCAACGATATGTTATCCTCCTCCATCAACAACTCATCTATCGACTCTTTCATAATTCTCTCATAGAAATTCAAATTGATATCATCTTCCACTTCTCTTATTAAGAAACGCATAATAATCTTCGGCACATTGTTCCTCACATTCTCTATAATAGTGTTGTAATACAGTTTCAATAACTCGTTCATTGGTTTCACACTATTATCGCTTCCATCATCTGCCAAATTCTTCGATGACATACTATTCAAAGCGTTCCTGAATGTCTTGTCATCTGTCCATATGTACGACTGTTCACCCTTGAATAGATCATCTATCTTCTCATTAGTCTTCTGAATGTGCTTTGTGACAATCTCAGTCGATACCTCATTCTTAATCTTCTTCACCAAAATCGGGAATCTCTCCAATCTCTTTATTCTCAACAATTCATCCACCAACTGCAACAGTTCTGTACAGATATCCTTACAACATTTCTTTGATGGTTCAATCAGAATAGATATTGGATCTCTCTTAATATCTGTTAAACACTTCTCCAAAACCTCAATAGGTGGAGACGGAAATGTCATCTTATTTCCCTCACAATTTCTTATTGATTCCTTAATGTACTCCTTATTCGCATCAAAATCGTTAAATGGATTAAGAACGGCGAGACTCTCTCTATATTTGATGAAGATATCCTTAATGTTTCTCGCAGTGTTTATACTCTTCCCTCTTTCATCAATTGTTGAAACAAAATTCTTTCCAAAAAAGTTTATTAAAGAGTGTACCAATGACTGTTTGGCTTCTACACTCTCTGGTAAAGTTGATCCCATTTCAATAAACTCCTCACTTATCTGGATAAGTCTCTGATTTATCTGTTCCAACACAAATGGCAATGACATCTTAATCTTATCAACCAAAATCTCACTGATATGTCTTGTCATATTTGGTATACCCAATCTACTGTCGTCCAACAATTTTCCATATGTTGGATGATTCTTAAAATACTCTTTCTCAACTTTGAATCCATCAATAACACTCATAGTTGCACTCTCACTTGTTGTTCTATTTCTAACAGCATAGTAGCCATAATTCAATTGCAAATCCTTCGAAACATTGTTCTTCAAATAATCAATAACATCAGTATTATCATTCATTAAATCAATCTTTGTCAAAACTCCAACTGTTCTCTCTCCATTCGGATCGTAATGTTTAATAAGCTCCAATGCCATATCCGCTTCAACATCAGTTCTCGCAGGCATAACCGCCAACACAATTGTACTCTCACTCTCAATATACTTTCCAACCAACTTTCTAATCTTATCCTTAATATCTTTTGGTTGTCCACGATCTGTACATGCAACCATTGTCAAACCTGGCAAGTCTATCAAAGTCAAATTAGGAATATTCTTTGAGTGAATTCTCAAATAAATCGGCATATCACTAACATCAGAGTTATCCCCAACAATATCAACTGTTAACTTCTTAATAGTGTCAACAATATCCTGTTGTTCACTCTGTGTGGGACTTGGTAATGAGAAGGACAATTTCTTGATAGATGTCCATGAACCAGTTTTATAGTTACCAAACTCCGCAACATTCTCACTACTCTCCATTGGAATAAGTTCAAGATGTAAAGGTGTTCTAGTAACCATATTCTTTCCAGTTGGTAGAAGGTTGAAAGATAGAATACCATTCAAAAGTGAACTCTTTCCGGAACTTTGACTACCAACTACAACTATTCTTGGAACAGTTATACTGTCTCTACCTTCCTGAAAAATATTCTGCAATATTGTTCCCACTCTAAGAATGCTTTTGCTTGATATTAAACTGTACTCTTTGTCTCCATTTTCGGTCCATAAACTACTTACCGACCCAAATAATGCACTTGCCCCATCTGTTATACTATTAACAATTGTTTCCTTAGTACTCATTATAATTATAACGACATTTTTATTTTTTAAATCAAAAAAAATAAAAGTGTTTGATGATTTGATTATTGAGGTCCTTTATGACATATTCTTCCAGGACAACTGTCTGTTTTTTCAGTACAATATGATGGATGATTTGGATCTTTTGATGGATAAGCTTTCACACATTCAGCATCAGTTGTACAAACAATATTATCATCCAATTTATTACATATACCATTACAACAATATGTACCACTACCACACTCCGATTGTGTCTTACAACCTCCTGGTAATGACCCCTTATATTGACATAACCCATTTGTACATGCACTGGACATTTTACAATCATATGGGACAAGATAGTTATCACACATCTCTTCTGAACTACATGCCAAACCGGTTATTGATGGATTACAAGTTGCATCCTTATTATCTTTAGTCAAATCAGTCTCTTTATCCCTGAAAACTAAATCCTTGAATTGGATGTTCTGTTGTAGTAACGTACATTTGTTATCATAAAAATTACACAAGTTTTGTACACACTCTTCTTGAGATGAGTAATCACATTTGGTCTTCATTCCTCTGTAAACTTGAACAATTGGTACATCAACATTGTACTTTGTTTTAACAGCAGCTGCAAAAAGTTCAGCATTTACCTTTCCACCAAGTGCCTGATAAGGCTTGTTCTCATCATATAGATAACCAATTGCTAATATACCTTTTGAATTAGAACTCAATTTCTCCAATGGTTCTAAACTCTTGCTTGACCAGAAGTAACTTCTCTGATTCTCTTTCATACCCAATATTGTACAACTTCCTTTTGGATTCTGAGTAGTGTTGTACTTTGACAAAAGTTCATTGAATTTATTATACTGAGCTGCCATTATCTTCTTACCTTCTGCATCAACTCCTATACGACAATTCATACCCTTTCTGTTACAATTATCATCTGGAGGCATCTCTTTGAACGTGTCGAAATATGTTTCAGCTGCACTTGTTGGACCTTTACACTGTGGTGGATCACTCTTTGGACATCCATTTGTTCCAAGATCCTGGATAAATTGACAACCATCTTCTTGACCCACTCCAACACCATCCATTATGATGAAAACAACTTCCTGTGCAGATGCATTTCCTCCAATATCTGGATAGAAATATGGATTCATTCCAGCTGTTAACCAAGTGGTTGCACCTTGATTCTTTGCGGTTAGTTTACCATCTTCATGTGGTCCGTCTATTTCATACATTGCACACTCTGCCATGACTTTTGAATCCAAACTGTTACAATCATGTTCAAATCCTCTAAAAACTAAACCGTTTGTAGGATCTTTGTACTTATTTGTTAAGATTGTTAGGATATCTGAACTATTTTTGAAAGTCTCAGTTTTATTTCTTCTGTTGTATAAAAAATAATACATTACAATGATTATAACCAAACCGACAATACAATATATACCAGCGTTCTTCATATAATATTACATAATATTTTTATTGTATAAAATTGATTTATAATTGTACAGACATAGTCCAATATATATTGATCATGTCTTGCACAAATTGCGAGGAATTGAAAAAAGATATATCACGATTGAAAGAGAAGATAAATTATCAGAATTTGATTTTGAAAGAGAAAGCAACATGTAAATATTATGGTTGTGACGAAATTATATGTGTTAAGACAAACTATTGGGGTGAATTAACAAATTTCTGTTCCAAACACACTTGTTGTAGCAGAGATTGCTTAGAACCTAAATATCCAGATGATACATATTGCGACAAATGTGAAGATATATATTGCGTCAATAATGAATAATCATATTTACACCCTTAGAAATTTAAAATGAAACAATTTTCATCAGATCTTCAAGGTTGGACACAATCAATTCCATGTAAATTTTGGGTATGCTTAAAAATAATTTTTAAGGGTTGATTAAACCGACGTCGTCATCTAATAATTACTTATTAGTACGCCCATGAATGTCCACACAAGAATACACCTGGGGACATATAATATTATTTATATTTCTTTAAATATTTTTGTTCCATTTTAAATTTCCAAGGGTATAAAGATTAACGATAATGTTTTTATAACAATGTTACCAAAAGAAATATATGATAAAATCACTCAATATTTTGCAATATCGGACTTTCCTGAAGAACAACACGTTGAAGCTATACCATTTCGAACATTTGTTAACAAATTGATGAACGGTGAAGTTGTTGAAGATGATCCATGTTATCAATATGAGCATTATGAGTCAGTAATAGAATCAACAGATAGATTCTATTTTATTATAAATATTGATAGTCATTATTTTTTGATAGATTATTATATATCGGTTGAATTAATAGAAATCCACTATTTGAATAAATTTAGAAGAATTTTCTATTTTTCTGGTGAATACTCACATGATGAATATGAAGGCAAACCGGTCGTTTATATAAAAAAAGTACCTGTTCGGGGTATGAACGAAGTGTTCCACGATATGGGGTTTATTAACGCAGATGAAATGGATAAAATTCATGATAATTTATATAGTTCATTTATCTATACATTATTGTGTATTTCAAATTATGATCAAGCTGAATTACAACAATATCTAGATAGATGTACTTTCTTTGAACAAAATGTGTACTCTAATATGAACGATTTTATCCAAACAGAAAAACCTAGTGTAATTTCTGAGGAACGTTGCATTGAAAAGATACCTGTTAAAGAAACATATGTATTCACGGGTTATGATTTGAGTAAACATTATAATTGGGTTGAATACAGTTTCGATTTAACTAATCCAATTACATGAAATTATAATACATGTATTTTATAATAAAAAAAAAATGATTTATTATATACTTATAACTATATAATATATTTAATAACATATGCCATGTAAAAAATGTAAAGAATATAAACGTGAAATCAATGAACTGGAGGAGAGGATTGAGAAACTCGAAGATATCCTGAAACAGAATGGTATAAATGAATATGATATAGAATGTGATGTTAAGGATTGTTGTAAAGTATCTGGATGTGTAAACGAAAAGATAGGTTACAATTATGATTATTGTGATAAACATACATGTGAATCCACATATGTTGAAAGTTATTATGATAATTATCATATAAGATGTAATAGTAAAAAAATAAATGATAGATATTGCAAAGATTGTAAATGTACTCGTTGTTCGCAAGAAACTATGTATAGAAAAACATTCTGTCGTGATCACAAATGTCACAATAGCAAATGCGACAACGAAAGTTGGATAGATGGTGATGGAACAGGTAGATGTAAAACTTGTCAATATGCGGAACATTGGAAGTGATGAACACTATTTCTTCTTCTTTGAATAAACCTTCTTTGCAGGCTTCTTATAATTCTTCAACAATATCTCACATTGCTCCTTCGTAATTCCCTCTGGATCAATATCATTCGGTATATTCACGAACTTTCCTCCAACCTGTATGTAAGGTCCATAGTTACCAGTTCGGATATTAATTTTTCCGAACGATTTTATAAGTGAACTCTTCTTTCCATTATCGATACAATCTATCGCGTCCTCTAATGACAGAAATTGATTGTACTCTGCCTTTATCTTATGATTACTCTGTCCATGTTTCAGATAATAACCATACTTGCCATCTGTCACCACAATGGATTCACCTTTGTGTTTTCCCAATGTCTTCGGGAACTGTGTCAAACTGTTTGCTTCAATCTCATTGATACTTTTTACATTGTACTTCTTATCCAGATTTACAAACCTCTTATCTTCATCATTATTCTCACCAATTTGTAATACTGGTCCAAACTTTGCCTTATAAGCATAGATGTTCTTTCCAGATGCCTGATCCTTCCCCACCAATCTCTTGCCTGTATCGAATTTAACTGTTGACTCCTTCGATTGCAAATCATGTAGGATAGGTTGGAGTTTAGAATAGAATGGTGATAAGACCGACAATTTAGTAGCTTCTCCATTCAGAATCATATCCAACTCATTTTCCATTTGTGCTGTGTATTTGTAATCAACAACATGTGTGAACTTCTCTTCCAAGAACTCAGTGTTCCTCTTACCCAAATCTGTTGCATACAATTTATTCTTCTCTGCACCAACAGTCTCTTTTGCATGTTTTTTTATGATGTTGCCTTCTTTCAATGTAAGATGTTCAACATCTATCTTCTCACCCTTAAATGTCTTCTTACCAACATACTCACGATCTTGAACAACTGTGATCATAGATGCATATGTAGAAGGTCTTCCAATACCCAGATCTTTCATTCTCTTTAAGAGTGTAGCCTCTGTGAATCTTGGAGGAGGCTTAGTAAATTTCTGCGTTGATGTGATTTTTGTATAGATGAGTGTATCACCTTTCTTGATACCAGTGAAAGGCGTATTATTTGCTTCATCTTCATCTGAATCATCGTCATCTTCTGTTTTGAATTTATCATTGTACAATCTTGTATAACCATCAAATGTCACTTTCTCTGCATTCGCAATAAACAGTTCTGATCTCTCAGAGATGGCAATAGTCAAGGTGTACTTCTCATACTCCATATCCGCCATTTGTGATGCAACTGTTCTCTTCCAAATCAATCTGTAAATCTTCTTCTCCAAATCTGAATACTCCTCTGTGAGATTCTGACGCGAAATGGATGTAGGTCTGATAGCTTCGTGTGCTTCTTGTGCACACTTTGTCTGTGTTTTATAATTCCTCAATTTCAAATACTTATTACCATAAGTATCAACAACATGTTTCTTAATCTTCATTAGAACCTCTTTAGAAAGTGTTGTAGAATCTGTTCTGTGATAAGTGATTAAACCAGATTGATACAGTCCCTGTAAGATGTTCATGATACTCTTTACGGGAACTTTGAATCTCTTATTAACCTCAATTTGAATTGTACTGGTTGTAAAAGGTGCTGGAGGTTTTCTTTTACAATCCCTCTTTTGAAGATCATTCACTGTGAAAGTAGCTGTTTTACAATGTTCCAGAAAATTCATCATATTATCCTTCTTCTCAATCCTCTTATTCAATTTTCCCTTGACAGAGTTCTCATTAAAGTATCCCAATGTGTGATAATACTCTTTTCTCACAAAGTTCAATACTTCATCCTCTCTTTGACACACCATCTTATTAACAGCCGATTGAACACGACCTGCCGATCTACCACCTGCAAATTTCCTTGTTAGAGGTGACAAATTGAATCCTATAATGTAATCCTGAATCTGCCTCGTTTTCTGAGCAGTTACCATATCCATATTGACTCTCTTTGGATTACTTATTGCATTCATAATAGCTGTCTTTGTAATCTCATGAAAACAGATCCTATTTTTCTCATTAAGATCAACTTTCAAAAGAGTAGCAAGATGCCAAGCAATTGCTTCACCCTCTCTATCCTCATCTGTTGCCAAAATGACTTTGTCACAATCTTTTGCCAACGCTCTCAGTTTTGCAATGATAGTTCCTTTGCCTTTGATTGTTTGAAACACAGGCTTGAAATTCTCTGCAATTACAACTCCCTCATTCTTTCCTTTCAATTCTCTCACATGTCCAATACACGATTGAACACAATAATTAGAATCAAGAATTTTTCCAATAATTTTAGCTTTCTTTACTGACTCAACAATAACCAATGTTTTCATTGTATCAAATCTAAAACAATAAATTTTTAAATTAGAAATAAATCATTTTTATTTTTTCATTTATAAATATCCACCAATTTAACACCAATCTTTGGTAATATTTCATCACGAATCTTATCAGTCAACTTGTAAAGATCAGTTGTCTTAGTATCTTTCACAATTAATCTTATTTAGGTTCTAATATCTGAAATAACCTTGAGTAGTTCTTGATCTTTTACAGTTTTGTTAATTGTATGCCAAATGTTTCCAATATGTGAAACACATAATCAGACGTATCTTTGACTATTTGTGCTTGGAGTTGATCTACAGATTTCATGTAGGAATACAGACTCTTTGTTAGAGTGTACAACTCTTTGATAACAGATGGTGTGTCAATATTGTTCCGCAAATGTGTGTCGATGAGTTGTTTAGAACTTGTCAAAATGTTCATCTGTTCAATATCGTACTTTGTTAGTTTATAGAATCTTTTACTACCGGTAGGTTGTTGTATAAGTAAACTGTCAATCTGGGTGAAGAAGTTTGTAAAATAATCAGTATAATAGGTTGCACCTTTCATTGTATCCTCACTGTAATCCATTCCATCATTCCACTTGTGCAAAAGGAAGAGCATTCTGAGTTGATTGGATGAGAACTCAGCGAGAATGTCCTTGACTGTTATGAAGTTTTTGAGAGATCGTGACATTTTGCAACCATCAATATTCAAGTGACCAGTGTGCATATAATGATCGAACCATATATTGCTTGTTTTATCAACTTTTAACTCTTCTGGATAGAATCTCGTCACAGATTGAATAACCTCATTGTGCAAATTTATTCCTCCACAATGTATATCGAACTTGCTACCAAAAACTGCAGATATCATTGCTGAACATTCTATAGGTCTAACTTCACTCCAAGATGGTTCATGTGGTTTGGATTTCTTGAGAAGTACGAAGTTCTTTGGATTCTTTGGGTCTTCGTCTTCATCTCCTTTGAAATAAACAGATCCCTCATGAACAAATGTATATCCATTCTTATTCATCTCTTCAACAAATTTGAATATCTCATTGATGTAATCTGTTACTCTTGTCATAACAGTTGGTCTCTTCATATTCAATTTATCCATTATACTCAAGAAATCCTTCTCCCAATAATCTGCATACTCCGTAAAATCAGAATGTGGTAGGTACTCGTGTTCTTCTAGGTCATCCAGATCGATATCCTTATCTCCATATTTCAATTGGTACACACTCTTTATAATTTTATCATCCACATTTGTTATATTCATCATATACTGGACTGGTATTTTGAAGTAGTCCTCCATGACTCGACGAATAATGTCGAATGTGATATAAGTTTTTGCATGAAAAACATGAGTGTGAGTGTAAACAGTCGGACCACACACGTAAATTCTGAGAGGTTTGGTTCGATTAATCGTGAATTCTGTTTTCTTGACTGTATCGTACAATTTTATATCTTCCATTTATGATAATTGTTATTGTGTGTTTTTAAATTTAAAAAGATTGTAATTATTATAAACAATGTCAGATCATATTAGATTCAGAGTATCGAAGTATTTCAGTAAACCCAAGGAAGAATACAGATGGAGAGCATTCTCAAGAGCAACCGGTGACACATACATAGCAACATCAAGAGAGAAGTTATGGGACACAATTAAGGAGGATTTGAATGCTCAAAATGTTTATAAAAGAAAAGGTTTGTGGATTGTGCAATTAAATTAGTAAACTTCTTAGCGTAGGGTCTTATAGGGAGAGGCACTCTCCCTATTTGTTAATTCTGGTTGTCCACAAATTTTATCACCACAATTATCAATATTAGCATAAGTAGCACGAATAAACTTTTTATCTTCACTAATACGATGATCCCATCTCCCTAAATGAGTGATGGTATCACGTTTAACAATTTTTTTCAAAAAATCACGAAAAAATTTCATGTTTATTTATAATAAGAAACATACTTAATATTTTTTTATTCATTTTTTAGAGACAACTTTTGCAGATATATATACATCCCATAACAGGAAGTGAAACAGGATAATTTGGATTTTCTTTCGGAACTTTCTCTTTCAAATTCTTGTGGAAAGTGTTTGCAGATTCTTTATCAATATTATCATGATCAAAGTAAATAATCTTCAGATCATCATCGTTCCACCAATCTTTGTCAAAACTTTCTTGAATATCCATCTCTTTGATATAATCCTCCAAATCAATGCTTGGAGCGAATTCAGAATTCAACTCATCGAGTGAGTATAGATCCGTGTGTATATTATCGTTACTTGTTTTACATCTAACAACTACTGCCATAGTTATTAGATATTATTGTATATTGTATATTGTATGACAAAAAAAATCAATTTTTTATCTTCACATATTTTCGAGTATTTTGATTTTTGTATTGGATCTTTTTCTCTTGTTTGCATTAAAAATATTGTTTGTACAATATTTACAAATTGGGTGGTGATTCTCATATGTTTTTAGGAGAACATTTGGAGCAATCACTCTGAATGTATGTCCAACTATTTCAACATCAACAGTTTGCATATTGTCAAACTTATTATTACTTATATATGTAAGATCCACTTTACCATAATTCTCTGTGTCTATTTTCTTTGTTCTATTGAATTGTCTAGACTGAAATGGTTCATAAGTACTTATTGGTCCAACTCTTCTCAAAATGCCTGCGTCTTTAATATATAAATCTACATCAGTTGTACATCTAACTATCATATTCAACAAGTTTGCTGGAAGAGATCTGTTCGTTAAAATATATAATATAACTGCCATACTTCCACCAACTATGAACTGATCATCCAATATCTCTTTCAATCCAACCAAATGGGTTAATAACTCATTAACTTTCGCTTTAACAATAGGTTCTGCACCATTCATACGTCTGCTTACATTTTGTCGTACAGTTTGATCAACTGCTCTACGTTGCTGTGGACTGTGTACACTCATTGGCGGTGGACTGTGAACACCCATTTGATTATTGTTATTTGAATTATTTTTGTTTGAATTATTGTTTTTTGAATTATTTAGGTTATCAAACAAACTTCTTGCAGTTCTATTCATATATATTATACTAAGAAAAAAAATTAAATAAAATTTTTCTTAAGATAACAAGATATTTATGTAGATCATGTTACAAAAAATTATCATTAAATATATAAATGAAAATACCTAGCAGAGGCTTCTGTCTCTGCTTTTGGTAAAAATATAATTTGAAACACAATAGATTGTAATACAGTAAATATGTACTAGTTGTCTAGATCGTAAACTATGGAGTAACTGGATCATGTATGGTGGGTACTTGATCAACATCTGTTGTATATGAGACACGAAACGTCTTTTGCACTATGCAACGTATTAGTATATACATACGATGCAGTTTATTGTGTTTATAATATAAAAAGTATTTATCACATATAAATATAATGTCCAGAAAAACCGTTTCTCTTTTAACACCAACGTACAATAGAAGAAAGTACATACCCACACTCATCAGATGCTATGAGGCACAAACTTATCCCAAACATTTAATGGAATGGATTGTTGTTGATGATGGTGATGACTCTGTTGAGGATCTATTCAAAGACATTGAAGGTGTTAAATACTACAGATACGAAGAGAAGATGAAACTTGGAAAGAAACGTAATCTATTAAACTCTTTGGCAAATAATGAGATAATTGTTTATATGGACGATGACGATTATTATCCACCAGATAGAGTTAGTCATGCAGTTTTCAAACTTGTTTCTACACCACGTGCAATAGTTGCCGGTTCATCTATGACGTATATGTACTTCTGTCATATAAATAAGATATGTACGGTTGGACCATATGCACAAAATCATGCAACTGCAGGAACTTTTGCTTTTAAACGTGAACTTTTGAAACTAACTGCTTTCGAAGATGATGCAGAAAGTTCTGAAGAACGTAAATTCTTAAAAGAGTACACATTTCCAATGGTTCAATTGAATCCAGAGAAAACAATTATGGTTATCTCTCATGACAAGAACACATTCGATAAGAAGAAATTAATAGGTAATGAGGAACAATTCAAGATGAAGATGACTGGATTGAAACTTAGAAAGTTCATAAGGGACAAAAAAATAAGAGATTTTTATATGAGTTTGGAGAATTAAAAAAGTGCAATTCAAAAAAAATTTATCATTTAATATTAATGGATATTAAACGATTATTGTATTTATGCACTTTAGCATTGGTTTTCTTCACGTTGGGTATTGTTGTTTCAAATATCATAAATGAGATATTTCCCGCATGTGATTTCTCAAAACGAGACAAATACATCTTTATTGAATGTGCCGTACAGATAGTTATTATATATGTTCTATACTATCTATTTAATAGACGTATAGCACAATGTGTTGAAGCAATATTCAAAAATATGCACAGTAGTAAGATAGATTCTATATCAAGAATTGTTATAATTATCGCGTTTTCTACAGGCGTTTATAGACATTTAGATGAGTTGAATAAGAAAACCGGCTATTTGAAAAAAAAGTATATGTAAGATTCTGTATAGAATATCATAAAAAATCTTTATTAAAATATAATGTTCAATATTAAGTGGGAATCAAGAGATTTGGACTCAATGTTAATATTTATAATTGTTGTTATGTGCTTTGGTACAAGTACACTTATAACTATACATACAGATGATAATCATTATACTCTTCAAGAAAGAACATCCATTATTGTGAATTTGATAGGATTTAGTGGATTACTTTTATTACAAATAAAGAGTAGGTGGTTATTCGGTGCTGTATTAACTGCTATTCTTATGTCATTATCCATTTACAGAATCATGGATTGTTATAAAATAGTGTGATGATTCATGTAGATGTAGCAATCTTCTTAATCTTTATCATTTTTCTCTTAAACTCAATATGCTCCTGTAATATAGGATTATTTGGTTTAGTAGAATCCTTGATCTTCAATATATCTTTTATATCCATTGTTGTGATCTTGAAACTGTACATCTTATTTAACCACCATTTAACAGTCGATATGAATTTGTATCTATCAATATCCATATCCTTCTGAATCTCCACTTTGTTTCCATCTTTGTAAAACCACTCACCGTTGAGATACTCTCTCAACTCCTCTTTTGTCAAGTTTTCAACAAGTTTAAATTCCGACTTCTTAAACACTGGTGTTGGAATACGCTGATTGTACCTCAATACACCCTCTTTCTTCAACATAATAAGATCACCATAGGCTCTTGGTCTGTTTCTGTGTATTCTTCTTTTGACATCACAATCGAGTGCTATCACTTTAACGCCTTTCCAATAGAAATGAAATTTCGGGTCAATGAGAATGTTGGTGAACTGATTAGTCCCACACAATCTCGCCCATTCTGGCAACCATCTGTCCCAATAATGTTTCCAATATTGTGTACCCTTAATGGAAACATCTGCGAAATCAAATTTTTCCTTCAAATCTGATTCAATTGTGTTCAAAATATCTGGTGTTTGCGAATTGTTCAGATCATCAACATAAACATCCAAATCATTCATCTCTCTCAATCCAAGTAGATACAGAGTTATTGAACTGAACAACATGAATTTGTAATGATCAGATGGATCGATTTTTGTAAAGAGGAAATCCCTGTACTCATCAAAGTATCTGTTCGATTTTTTGAATATTTTTTTCGGTTCTTTACACTTGTTCATAAATCGCAACGTTTCATTACTGAAAAGTGATCTTGCAAGAGATATCTTATCTTTGTCGTTTTGTGGCATAACATAGTTGAACTCTGTTAATTTTTGCTTTATTGATGTTGTGGATTTGAATTTGAATATAAGAATATTGATTTTTGACGATTTTTGATTAAAATTCATCAATTTCATCTGCTTTGCACTCAATTTCAACTCCTTTATTCCATAAATTGTCATACACCCTTTCAACAGTTTTGTATAGATAGTGTACACCTCATTACTTGTTAAACCGAAGAATAAGATGAATGACAAGTTTCTGTATGTAGCAAATGCCTCAATAAACATCGAATTGACTGTGTCATTGTAATCAACAATCAATTTCTTCTTACTCATTGTAAAATTAAGCTCTGATTTGTGCTCACAATTGTCATAATTCACCGCTTTCCAATTTCTTAAAAGAGGTTTCGATAGATCGTTGAAACTTTTTATTTTCATAGAATAATATCGTTTATTGCGTTTTTCAGTACATCTATAATAAATCAATTTTTTAATTTTTCCCAAAAAGCAAAGTTTTTTAACTTAGTTTATACATAGCGGAGGTTATTATTAGGAAAAAAATGATTTTTATTTTCTATTGTACGTTAATATCTTGTATCAGACGAATAAATTCGCAAAATTCACAAGTATGTAAATTTACTTTTAGCGAATTACTTTGTTTAAAGACTCTCGTCTAAGCCTATATTTTTTAGATAGATATTCCGTGCCCCATTCACATCT
>Ga0180438_10002821_pt1 | contig 27460 bp, 25 predicted proteins | sample SS_ome_12_FD_132455 | JGI IMG/M metagenome (GOLD analysis project Ga0180438, IMG submission 132455) | Hypersaline lake sediment archaeal communities from the Salton Sea, California, USA - SS_3_D_2 metaG | ecosystem: Environmental > Aquatic > Non-marine Saline and Alkaline > Hypersaline >... | reverse complement strand
CTTCGTTTTACCATCAAATAAATAGGAATTAACGTGTAGGCTATTAAAATCTAAGTGTAGACGTTGGTCTCACGGTGATTCACCGTGAGACTGAAGACACAATTCGTAGGGTTTTGCAGAAATTTCACGAAGGGACACAGCCAAAAACCCTAGAATTAAATTGACACCAGAAAAAATTAAACTAGACACCCCGCAGTGTATGGAAACAAAGATTCCCAAATTTGGGAAATGTACTGGATATATATATGAAATTGTGTTGAATGATTTTGTAAACAAAAACAACGAAAATGTATGCTCAACCATTTTCATTTTACAATCTGACCTCCAAGGGAGGATACAAATTCGATATATTGTGTTCTGCCCTCCAAAAAGGAGTACGACGTGGTGAAGTTTATTTGGTAGAGTGGGCTTTGGCAGAGTTTTTAGCCAGTGGAAAAGCTGGTGCTGCTTTCACACGATTGGAAGTTTTGTTGGAGAGTGATGTAGGTCCTGCAGAGCCAGATTTATTGGCAGAATGGTCATACATCCGAACTCATTGGAAACAACTCTTGAAAAAAAATGGACCAGCTATTGGTAAAGCATCAGAGACTATTTTAGTTCGTCAATACTTGCTTGGTATTGGAGCTTTAATGTGTGGGGCACGGAAAACACGTATTGTTGCAGATGCTGCAGCATGGGCTTTGTACCAACTTTACCAAGGTCACCTCATTGAATTGCCTGACCCTGAAATGTTTGTGGCAACCGATATGGACAAAAATGCACCAACTGCAGCTCTTTTGAAAGCACATGCACTTGTAGAATCCGGGCATGATGATTTGCGGAAACGACGATTACGATTGTTGACACGACTCGAAAAAGAAGTTGGAATGGGTTCAATGCGTAACGCTGTTTTACTTGGAGTCTGTTGTTGGTTTGTGGATCGAATTACAGAGTTGATGCCAAATCTCACTTTACAACTGTTTGTATTGTTGAGAGAAATGTGTGCTGAATCCAGTGTTGCTCGACGTGCCGTTCATGCTATATATCAATTATATCAAGAAGACATAAGCAAAAAACCAGATGCTCGAAAACATAATAATCCTCTCTATGTCGTCTGTGCCATACTTTTATGTATGCAACAACATGGAACATTCCCAAGTCCGTTTGGTGATGCAATTGATAGTGTTGATGTGAAGAAACCAACGGAAGAACGTGTTAACCAAATGATCAGTTTCACTGATCCAGCACAATCTCGTCCACCATGTGGAAAGATGCCATCATGGATTTATGATAAAACCACCGAGATCGGTCGGTCTCAATATCATCGTAACATGGATCATTACCTGAGTGAAGGATTACTGCTGAATACCGTGCAATTTCAACAAGAAACACTCAATAACTTCAAAGAGGATGCTGAAGAATATTATCGTAATCATGATCATAGTTGTTTCACGGAAACTGCAGAATACACTGGTGTACGTTTGGACAAACTTTATTCTTTGCTTGGACCAATCGGATGCGATCGAAAAGGTGCACAACTGGACGATCCCTTGGAAGAGAAAAATGAAGATCTATGTAACAAGAAAAAGCGACGTAACGTGACTGAACTATTCACTTCTGCACAAAAACCAAAGAAATCCAAAGTGACAGTTATTGATGATGATGATGATGATGATGATGATGATGATCTTATCGAATCAACATTTCCTCTGAATGAATTAGTCTCATCTGGAAATGATATTAATGATAGTTGCTACGTAATTGATGATGTCGATCTATCACCTAATCCTTCACATGAGCTTCAATCTTTGAATTGCGAAGGTGGTAGAGAATTCAAACCAGTGAGTGGAGAATCGCGTAGATCGATTAGAAAAAATGTTCAACTCCGATTTCTCAAAAAACTTTATCGTGCAAAACAACCTTTGGATACGTACATCAAACAACGTGCTTGGCTCACTGCAGATGGTCCGTTGGAGGCTGAAGCTGGTCGATGTACTGTTACTTACTGTCAATTGCAATTACCTGGATGGAAAGATGCTCTTTCATATGTTGTGAAAGGACCCATCAGTTCCAAACAATACAATTCAGCAATGTATTGCGATGTAATGAAAGTGATGATGGGATTGAATTTCTTGGATTGTTTTGGGTTGCTGGAAGCACAACCAAGTAATCAGATCTTTCTGGTGATGTCTGATGTTACTAGACAAACACAAATTCCTATTGAATTTGTTGGAGTTCCAGGTCGAAGTGAACGTGTGCTGGTTGTAGGTCATAATGCAATGAAGGAATGTCTTCGAAATTTGGGAGATCTCATGTGTCAAGACTACGAAAGCATTGATTGGGATGAAGTTGTACGGATTCTTCTGTTCAGATTTGTAATGGGCATCCCAAACACCACAATGCAACATGTTGTATGCAGTCATCAGTATGACCATATGAATAATAGGCATGACGAATATCACTCGATTTCCGAAATGGAACACGTGCAACCCACAAATCGTTTGATGGTAGGACGAATACTTCCACAATTGCGCGACATGATACAGGAATGGTTGAGTGACGAATCAAATGATGACAAATGGAGGAAATGTGTTGAAAATTGGCACAGTTTTTTTCATGCAGTGGATCCTTTTATTCAGAAACATTGTGAGAAATTACTTAATTACGATTTCGTTATAAATTGAATTTATTTGTACATCAATTGGGTTCAAATGTGATTGTTCTTATCATTGGTTTTTTTCCCAATAAATATCGTGGTGGTGATACAATGTAGTAGCCAGCAACAGTCCGTTCCACTTGTTTCTCTCCCAATGGCACATAACCCAACTTGAAACCAATCATACATGTTGGATGTACGCTAATTTGACTTTCCACATGAAAACTTGTACGAAGACTTGGAAAGATTAACATGCCTTGTTGCATGATATCCTCTGTTATTTCTTGACCTTCAGCTATATCGACATTTGTTGCAACAAAGTAGACTGGAAATGAACTTGTTACATAGTAATTCTTTGGAGATCGAAATCCTTTCTGCAGAACCGGCACTTCGCTCAGATCGACTTCATGTGGTGTCTCGAAATCACCAGTCTCAATTAATTTATCGGTGCCATCATTTCTAAATACCATTCTTACAAATTTCAATTCTTCTTCACTACTTCGTAGTCCAAGTAGCACAAAAGTTGCTTTTTCTTCAAAAGGATTCCGACTTGCACACATGCTTTCAGCGATGATATGTAACTTCTTTGGATCACATTGAATCATCAATTTCTTTTCGACCTTGCTACCATCAACACGTTCACCAAAAAGCCAGATGAATGCACCATCAATATCTAAATATTCTGCACATTCAGCCATAATTACATAATTAAATCCTTTTATTCCTGTGAGAACACTAGGTCTTTCTGAAATACTGAACCCGTTTGGCATTCTGAAATTCATCATGAACGGTTCAACGTCCCTCATATCAGTATTCACAATAATCACGCGGACTTCAATATCCACTTGGTAAAATGCAATGTCTTGATAACTTTCTGCAAAAAAACAGCCAAGAATAGGTCCGTTTGAGAATTGTCGTATTAATCCACTCTGCCATTGTCGCTCAACAACTTGTCGAACAGGTGAACTATAGGTATATCGACTTCCATTGAACACGACAAAACCAAATGCAATCGATATGGAAACATTGTCTTCCAACCTGGTTTCTGTGATATGCAGGAGACGCAACAAATTGTTATGAATTGCATATGCAGCGATGCCATCCCATGGTAAACTCAAATGCACTTGATCTTGGAATGGGCCATCGTCACTCTCATCCAAAGGAATCAGCAATACATGACATTCAACCAATAAATCGTCTGCATTAGGTTTTAGCAAGGCAGCATATCGTCTTCCTGTTGTGACATCGTTAATTAACGATCTCAGAAACCAATCATCTAATGATGTGTTGGTGATTCGTGTGAGTTGATCAAATCTTTGATCTAACAAAGGAACAATATTCTGCTCAACTAAATGTTCATCTTTTAAAGCTCGAAACCATTCCTGATGAATCCTCACAACCAGATGATTGATTTGCAAAATGGATTTTCCATGGAATGGATACATTCCTTTACGACTGAGATCGCGTAACATAAGCAAACTCGATGATACATCAGAATATCCACCAGCTGCTTCAAGCAGAATGGGTGACGCGTCAGCTAAATTCTTGAAATCAATAGGACTATCAACAAGCCAATCCAAAATCATTTGTCCCATCTCAGGCACTTGACTAAACAGAGCTTCCAATAAGGATATTTTTGCATCGTGTAATCGTGTTCTTCTTTCTTCTGTTTGTGGTGCATGTTTTCTTTTATGATTTCCTTGCACGTTTCCGGAGCGCTTACGTATCCATTCTACTTCTGCGTTTTCTAGACTGCGTCTCACTTTTCTAAATAATTCATTCTGCTCCTGCGAAGCATTTGTAGATAAAAATTCTCTAGTACTATTCATGATGAGATTTTTTGTCTCTTATGACTGTTTAATTAGTATTTCAATTTCATTATATAAGATCAAAAGTCAATATTAACAAATCCATCAATGTCAAGGATCTTTGGTTTCCATAGACAATATAGACATCCATGATCACATTCTTGTGCGGCAAAACAATCACTTAAATCCACGGAATAATTACAATTGCATCCGGGTCGCAGTAATTCCTTTTTCGAACTAACTTTAGTCAACGCAGGTTTTTGTCTGGCTGAAAATATCTGATTTATCTTGTGAGCATCCACACATGATGCGTGTCGTACAGCTGGATAATCGTAGACACCTGATTCTTCACAACAAGCACACAATTGTATTGATTGTTGATCAACACTTTTCTTAGCTATCCCATTCACCATACTGCTCAGTTCATACATTGTCCATTTTTTGTCGTCCAAATTCAATGGTATTAATTCGAGATTGCGATCTTTCATCCGCTCTTTGATTTTGTCGTCAAAAGAACAAAAAGAAAAAGTAACATCTCGAATTCCTAAATCATATGCATATTCTAGTATTAGTTTCACGTTTTTCATATTCGTTTGTGCGTTAATCTCACCAGCTTTTCCGTATTGGAGAATAGGTCCAATACGTAGATTAACACAATCTGGACCAAGTGATGGTGTTTTACAAATATATCTCAATTGTTTCAAACGACCATCAAGGCTTGTACGAATATTTGGTTCTAAATCGTTACATTCCGGATTCAGAGTGAAATTGAACAGATGTAAATCGTATTGTTTTAGGCGCCAGTCATCAGCTTTATAATGTTCTAACCAATTCGCAAAATCCTTTGACCACCACACTATACAACGAACATCTTTTGGTGAAAGAGAGAGTCGTGAAGTCGCAGAACTTAGTAAACTACGAGATTCTTGTGGATTCAGCACTTCAATATAACCACTTTCGATTCGCTCAAGCATCCATGCCAATCTCCATCCAACAACATCATATTCGCGCGCTACCGAAATGATTTCAGCGCGATGTATGTTCAAGCCAGATGGACGTGGAGATTGTTTGGTGATGAGTTTTGGTGGTTCTGCTTTGCGTTTGTCGTTAGTCAGTTTATTGATATAATCAAGAAAACTGCTCGTGTGTGCCATGACTTTTACTTGAATAAAAAGTAGTCGTTATATAATGTAATAATAATAGTTACTTTTTGTGGCAACGCGATATTTGAATAGCACTGCGAAATTATTCAAAACCGAAAGAGATGGCTTCCAAACGAAGAAAACCAGAGAAAACCAAACTATATTGAAACGTAGAAAATATAATGAAGTTAATGAAACTATAGACAATTTAATTTTAAAGTGTAAAGTGTCTACATTGATAAACGCAGGCAGAAACAGGGAATTGAGCAAAAAAGTATTGGATAAGGTAATAAGTGAATTGGATGATCACAAACAATGGAATATTGAGACGATTCCAGATTATCCTCTATATGAACCTGACGATGACCCATATCGATTATATTTCGATGGAAAAGGCTGTCCTGATAAAGAATGCTTTTTTTGCAACAATTTTGCTGAAAGAAATAATGTCCCAGATTTGAAAAAAGTACATTTCTGGAACAAACTGGTTTTGCAATATCTTGGTAGAGGAAAAGATATTCTTCGACACCCAACATCTTTAAGATACATGTTGCCATGTTTTTTACGGTTTGGTCACTCTTTAGGAATCATCTCTTTTTCATCTCGAGATCCAAGTGCACAACAGATAATTATGGCTCTATGGTGTTTGGCATGGCATGCTGAAAAAGTGACTGGTCAGAAAATCGGACGTAAACTATATGATTCTTCTCAGGACTGGTTGTTTGCTGCAATTCAAGGAAGAATCTATGGCCAGACATGGGGTTATAGAACTGGCGTTTGGCATCACGTGGAACAAAAAAAAGATCAATTGGGGAAAGTATTGATCACATTTGATCGGGATCATTATGCCAATCTTATGAAAGAAAGCTTCGTACATCCCCTGGAAACCGAGGATGCAAAAAGTGTTGAGGGAATGCTCCAAAGAATTGTAGAGAAATTCAAACCTCCTGTTGTCAATTCTTACGAACATTTCCATGATCATTACAAATATGCCAGTGATTGAATTTTATTTTATTTTTTTTTGCTAAATCATCAAATATGCACAATAAATGACACTTACTTATTTAGGAATGGAAGTTATATTTATAAATGTAATTTAATACTAGTGCGACATGAATACGTTTTGATTCGATTGACATCATGGATGAGAGATTCTATAGCGCAGGGATAGAGCGATGGTCAGTAATGAGCGATGAAGAAATAGATAAAGTCTTTCGAATGATGCATAAGATAGGCTATGAATTACAGAGGGAGTTTTGGGATAACTTGGGAGACAAAATTGAAAGAACAAAAATGGTCAATTGTCCTTATCTTTATTTGTGGAATGAACCAAATGAGATGCAAACATATGAAAGGCGTCGAGTAGGGGTAGAAATAGATGACGATTGTTCAAATGAACAATTACAACGGTACATCAACGAGTTAATTAGTTGTTTCAAGAAGGCTCTGGAATGTAGTCATTGCACACAATTCTATGAACTCTCACTGACTGGAAGCAGAGCTGATTGGCCCCCTAATGATATTTTGAGATTTGTGATAATTGTTAGTGCTTATTTTAAAGAGGTGGATGAAAATGATATAGATGAATGATATTGTGAATAAATTATCAAAGATACACATGTTCAGTGCTTTGCACAGAAGAACGACAAGTAGGACAGAGTTTTGGCAGTGGCAATTGTTTGCAACACTGCTCACATATGATGTGTTTGCAAGGACGTAACAAAGTATCGACTCTAGATTCTAGACAAACACAACATATACCAACATTATCGCTGGTTCTTGGACCAGCGGAAGAACTCGATGAACTTTCAACGGCAGCAACATTTGTTGTTGCTTTCTGACTTTTGCGTCCACGTTGCTTTGGAGGTTCATGAAAAGGTTCACCATCCACCAACAAAGTGCCTTTGTTATTCAAGACGTTCAACACTCCATTTTTGCGCAGATGTAATTTCTCCTTCATAATACTATTGGTGAAGACATGGTTTCCAAAAATAAAATGCAGTGCATAGACATCACTTTCACGAGCGTAACCATGCAATTGGCATTGCTTATTTGTCCGATTGGTGATAGTGACCATTTTCTGAGACCCAAAAGTTTGTGTGCGATAAGTTTTCTTCTGGTATGAGACCTTATTCTTCTTTTGACCACCATTTCCTTTGGCACGTGCCATGCGACGTGCACCAGCATTTTCAGCTCTCCAAGGTCCTGGAGTTGGTGCGACTTTCCTCGAAAACATAACAACTGTACCAGTTGGTTGTTGATCTAACGAATGATCTCTCTGCACAGCACGATGGAATTGTTCGTGATTGGAAAAGCGTTTCGTTGTGGCTGACAGTTCACAGCAGCTGCCAGGCTCAGTGTTGACGAGGTAGCTGTAGTTTTGCACAAAAGTCGATGCCTTCATCAGGTTGCAATCAATCAATTCGCATGTTTTGAAAACGCATAAATCATAAAAGGTGCAACGCACAAACGAACACTCGTTTGCTTCTATATGAGTGTAAGTTTTATCGTATTCGATCAGGTTTTTCAAGTGTTCCATTTCGTTGGCAAACAAACATATAAGGTTATATGTCAAAGTGATAGTGTTTATTTAGCAGTATTGCCAAATGTGGTAGAACATATTTCAGTTCCAACAGTTCATACATAGCCGACCTTTCCCATTTCGATTCTTCAGCGTCTCTGATTTGTGAATACTTCTTCCGCAATATGAACAAGAAACAAATTCTTCACAGAAACAATGCATGCATTTCTCGCTTTCTGGCATGCACATATCACACAATGGCCGATCACATTTTACACATGAATCGATATCACACACATAAGATTCTACGTGGCATTCTACACAATGAACAATTTTGCTGCATGCAGTACAACGCGTTTTGCGACATTTCGCACAAATTGGCCGTTTGCAACCCACACATTCTTTTTCGGTTTGGTCGTTTGTTATAATGGAGTTGCAACAAATCACACATAAACGGAATGCCAATACATCAGGAATGGTGATTTGTTTGTATTGTATTGGTGGATCTTTTCCAAGCACAGCGCAGTTCAATCGGACAATATCTGGTTCTTTCTCTAATGTTTGAGGTAATGTGCGTTGTTTGTATGGCGAAAAGAATTTTCGTCGTCGTAGGCGAATCCGAATTTTTTTTACTGTAGTCATCATGAGATCAGATAATGATTATTTATTATTGGTGACGTTGCCAGACACAATAGTTAACAACTTTAAATAACATTTATGGCATCTGACTATACTTCTTCTTTTCAGAAGAAGATCCGACTGCATGATTGAAATATAAAATAAGATCAGCGCAAACCATCAAAGCAGAAAAAACAGCTGTCACGATAAGGCCAACAGGTTGATCGTGTTCCATTTTCCATTGCACATTGGAAGTGACGTAAAACTGGTTACATTCACAAAGAAAGCATCTCTCTGAACGTGTCTGGTTGACGGAATGTCTATCAAGAACTTGTTGTGCAATGGTTTTTGTGTGTTCACAAAGTCCATCAGCCTCATCAAATACTACCAATGCATCAGATTCTGAACATGCATTTTCATTTGGAGGTGTCAAACGAACCATCCATTGAGCCTGATATCCAATTGTTGAAGTTTGATCGAGTTCATAAATGCATTCTGCCAAAGTGGAATTCGTGACACAACATTGCATTTCTCGACAACATGCCAATTTGTGTTCGACATAAACAAAATCAATCAGAAAACCAAGAAAAAACAAAAAAGAAAAGAAAGTCACGATCGCTGTTGACAAATAAACCGCTTTGAATGTATTCATTTTGTCTGCAGTAGCACAACTCTAGTCAACATATGAAGTGCAATAATCCTTATCATTGAATGAATTATCCTAATTAGGTAAACTATTGAGCAAATTTTTTATTTAAAATAAAGACAGACATCAAGCATTGGAATTTTTCTTTTCATTTTGAACTTTTGCTTTTTGCATCCACTTTTCATATTCATTCTTTGTCAATCTTTGCCACTTATGATTAAGTAGGTACCAACGATCAGGATACTCCAATCCAATCATTTGGTAAGAATGTTTCTCACAAAAATCATCAAAGTATAACTGAAATGCAGATTTTCCAAGTTCTTTCTCCGTCATCTCGGTAGTCGCTTGAGTTGCAGATTTTTCAGTAGTCTGATCAACATAATATTTCAGTGGTGAACACGGAAGAAATTTACCATCGCTTCCATACTGGTACATGACATTACCTGCTACCATTATCGGATCTTCACTCAAACGATTTCTGCATCGTATTGGCAAGTAATTGACGTATGCACCTTCAACACGAGTATTCTCGCTCAATTTCAACTCTACTAAGAGCTGCTCAATTTCCTGCTTGCCATTCTCTTCTGGTTCATCATGATCGAGTGTGACTTCCAATTCAATAAACTTACCAAGATATTGAACAACATCGAAATGAAACCGAGTTAATTGAGTGGTTTTGGTGTTGCAGAAAGCACGTCGTAGCAATAAGACTGTACGATGCTTTTCCACTGTCCAAACAACTTCTTCAGCTAGACCATGTTTTTTGAAGAGTTCTTTTAACTTTGTTTCTTTTTCATCAACATTTTCAATCAGGACCTCGCTGGTACGAATTTCTTTGTTGGGACGTTTGTAAATAATGAGTTTTTTTGTTTTCTCGCCTAAGGTTAAATCTTCTTCTTCGCGTAGCTTTGCGCGTGTTTCAGAATCAGGATGTAGATAAAATTTATCAATCTGATATAATTCCTGAACTAGATTTTTCTGTGCCAACAACGGAATGGCTGCCAAGAAAGCATTGCCAAGTTCTTGCTGGGTTCCACTGACTTTAACTTTAACATTACGTAGTGAAGTCATTATGCCACTGAGAAAGACTGAAATTTAAAATTGACACTATATGAGCAGACATTCCCAAATTTGGGAATGTCGTCAAACAACAAAACCGCCAAGTCCATTTAGTTGTGATCACACATACACCAATCATGACTGACATGGAAAAGCAAGGAAAGCTGAAAAGCACGATCTACCGCCCGGTTGAGGCGCCTGTTTTCTACAATCCAGAAGAATCACTAGAAAGTCGCAAACGCAAATTCCACCAAGTGATTGATCAAGTTGAGGAAGAAGATGAAAAACAGATTCAAGAAGCTTTAAAACGTGTAGAAAATTTACGAAAGAAAGTACGGATCATGCAAATGCGATCACGGAAAAAGAAACGTATAATGAAAGAAGAATCAGAAAAACGTCTTGAGAGAATGCGCCGCAGAATGACTGAGATTGAGCAAAGGAAGCAGTTATTACAGCCCATCCGTGAATACCTTGACACTCTTGATGGAGTGCACGCGTGTTCGATATGTAATGAAGTTGTGATTAGCACAGATCCTGAAAGCTCTTCATTCTTAAGGATGATTACTTTGCCTTGTGACGATACACACAAATTGTGTTGGAGTTGTTTCACTCAATTGTTCAAGATCGGACGTCCAACCCAAGAAGCAAGACAAAAACATATCTGGATTGCATGTCCGTTGTGTCGTGCAGTGACAAGTGCTGTATTTCCTTTGGATCGTAAAATTTATGTGACTGGGACAGAAAAGGTTTTTGATCATGGTGGAAAATTTTTTGGCGAAGATGATCTCTCACAAATTGATGATGGATGTGGGTCTGCATCCAAAACCTTGCTTTTCAAACCACCTGAAAAGTTTCAAGTTTACACAAAGAGAAACAATGATGATATTAATTTGGATGTGTCTTTGCGACAGATGTTGCATGATGATGATGATGACGGTGACGAAATTTATAATGCTATACTTAGCGACATTTCGGATCGAGAAGAAGCAAGTGATGATGACGATTATGTTCCAGCAGGAAATGCGAATGCGACTGTTGAATTAATCGATCCAGACTTTGTTCAACCCACTGTGCGTCGCTCTACACGAGAGCGAAGGCCACGTAGATTGTTTCAAACATAATTAATTAAATATTTCATTTATTAGACGATGCATAGTTTCATGCGTAACATTTGGTGGTTTGTAATATTGCGCATTCCGATTTAGTTCAATTTTTCTTTTCATCACAACATTCAAAAATTTTTCTTGTTCATAATCACTACGAAACCCACTCATCTTCATAAATGCGCTAGACTTTACAAGATATCCACATATAATTGCACGATCTTCATCTAAATGAAATACTTCCAATGAACCATCGGATTTGTACATATTCCATGAATTGTTGCCACTGTGATGAAATATTGGAAATGGTGCCTTTGCGCCGACTCTTCTCACAATGAATTGCACTTCTTCTTTAACTGGAACACCGTGAGTATGCTGAATTGTAACATGACTCACTATACGTTTTGCTATCGGTATGGGATTTTCTCGACATTTCCCAATAAACATTAAAACTGTTTGTTGCATTTGTCGTTCGTTTTTGACATCCAGAAACGATTCTTTGGTGATCGATTGATGAATTGGTTCATAGAGGGAATGTAACAATTTTCGACAAGACCCAGGAACTAACCAACAAACAAATTCAGGTTTCCACACTTTGTAGCTATACTCAATAAACTCTTTTGCAGTCTCTGATCGGTAACCGTAGGGAGGATTGAATCCAAGCAACAGTGGCCGATAGATTTCATTCGGCACACTCTTCAGGAAATCCGTTTTCCATATCGCACCCCAAGTGTCATCATGAATTACGATATCATACGACACGTAATATTTTGGTTGGATGAGACGAGCAAATTCATTTAAACCACATGATGTATCTACAAAGGTTTCAAAATGTATTGACTGAATCTCTTTCACTGCTTTTTCTATCACTGCTTGTGCAGTGTAGTATTCTTCAACCATTGTGCTACATTTAGATTGGGGTGTTTCTTCAGATTGGTTAGAAAGTGATGTTGAATGAATACTATATGAAGCACTTAAATAAACATGAAATTTCATTATCATCTGCGACAGACTATCAGAAGAATGAATATATGTGACACAATGGATCGTGGGCAGACTTGGCTGAGCTACAACTTACCTCAACATCATCATACATTTTTTTCTTTCTCTATTCAGCCAATTATATTTTTTTTTAAAAAAAGATAAAAATGATGTTCATTACATCGATTTTCTTGTTTTTTGTGCTTGCACGCACGTCCTTTGCCGAACTCCCAATCAATCATGCTGTTTGTGCAGACAATAACCCATGTTCTATGGGTGAATTGATTTTTGATAGTGAAAGTGATCCCGTTGTTTTACAGGCTGTTTATCGTGATCTCCCATATGATCATCCAGATGTGAATCGACCTGGTGGTGTGGATTTAGGGTTTATTGGTGACACATTGTTGCCTGATGGGACTCCTGATTATCTTGGTGGTCCCTCTGGCACATCGTCAACGAATGGTGAAGACAGTTTTTACACTTGGTTCCATGGCGATGCAATTCCTGGCAGCATGATGGTTCTCAAACACAAATATTATGTAGCTTTGTTGGACAAACACTTTTTTCCCGTGAAACATCAAGGATATGGAAATCAAGCACCATTCACCAATCATTATTTCACTGCACATATTGTTGGAAAAGCCATTTATCATCCAAATTTAGTGAGTGTTTTGGGAAGTGATGACGATGCTTGGTTGTTTATCAATGGTTTATTGTTTTTGGATAATGGTGGCACGCATTCGTACCGCGAAGTCACACTTGATTATGACAAAATGGCCGAATCAGCTGCAGGACTTGTTGATGGTGAACCGTTTTTGTTTGATTTGTTCTTTGCTGATCGTAAAGGCGATGATTCAAGGATTTTCTTGAGTTTCAACACTCAACTCATTGGAACTGCTTGCAACTATACGCATTTGCCTGGTTGCATGCCGTGTCCAAGTGGACACATTTCTGATTGTGGTGCTCCATGTGAGTGTCATACCTGGGAATGTATAGAACAAAACGGAGAAGGAGCAATTTGTGTTCAAACAGCTTTGCCTGGTTGTTCCACGGAATGTTATGAAGATGTGGATTGTGAAGACGATCATCATGCACCTCCGTGCACTGAATGGGTTTGTCATAAGGAATATGAATGGGAAGAAACTGGTATGTGTGCTTTGGCTAACATGACAAATGGAACTGCTTGTGAGGATCATAATGCTTGTACTGAAACAAGCTTTTGCTATGATGGTGTTTGCAAACCTGGAGATCCCGTCGATTGTGACGACGGGAATCTCTGTACTTTGGATAGTTGTGATCCACGCACTGGATGTCATAATTTGGAAGTTGAACATTGTCATGAATGTGAAGAGGCTAGTGATTGTTATCCACCTCCTCATCCACCACATCCTCCTCATCCTCCACGTCAAGTTGAAGAACGTTATCCTCCTGGTCATCCTTATCCTCCACATCCTCCACCACACCATTATCCCCCACCACCACCAGAATGTGCTCGATATGAATGCATTCACATGAAATGCATCATGGTTCCCGTTGAAAATCATGAGGAAGAATCTTGTTCCGATGGAAATCCTTGCACTGAAGGTGATATCTGTATTGATGGTCAATGTGTTGGTGAACCAGTTCCTGGTTGTTGTCATTACGATATGGATTGTCCACCTCCATTTTCTTCAAACACTGAAGAATGTATGTGGAATGAATGTGATCAGGAATTGCATGAATGTGTACCACATTACAAAGTTGGAGGAACTCGTTGCTCTGATGGAGATTGGTGCACTGTTGGTGATACTTGTGATGATGAAGGAAATTGTGAACCTGGTCCAGAAAGAGATTGTCAACCCGGTCCCTGTCAACATGCATGTTGTAATAGCAGTAGTGAACAGTGCGAATTTGAAGATGATTATGATTGCATGCCGTGCGAAACTGATCAAGATTGTGAATTACCGGGTCATGTTCGCGGAGAAAATTGTCACTATTTCATATGTGTTGATCATCATTGTGAAAAGCGCACGGAAGAGGGTGGAACACCATGTGATGACAATCCTTGCTGGCCTGAACAAATTTGTTTGGATGGAGTTTGTATTCCTGATGGTCTAGGTTTGGATTGTGATGATGAAATGCCTTGCACTTGGGATTGGTGTGATCCTTTGGCCCAAACAGTGGAAACTGCATGTCATCATGATCCTATTCCTGGTTGTTTGCCATGCACAAGCGATGTCCAATGCCAGGATTTGTACCATCCAGTTGATTCATGTGTTGAGTATCTTTGTATTGCTGAAGAATGTGTTCGTCGTCTCAAAGAACCAGGCACTGAATGTGATGATAATAACGAATGCACACAAGATGATCAATGTGATGGAATAGGTCATTGTATTGGTGGACCTGTTGTTTGTGATGATGAAGATGAAACTACAGTGGATTGGTGTGATCCTCAACAAGGTTGTATGCACGCATCACATTTGTGTTGTGCCGAAGATGATGATTGTCGTGGTGTTCATGATAAACCATCGCAATGTCAACATTGGGTTTGTGATGAACCATCTGGAATGTGTGATGTTGCTCCTGATCGTTCACATCCTTGTGATTTGGATGGTGATGAACATCCTTGTTGGGAAGGTCTTTGTTCCGATGGCCAGTGTGAACCAACACCAACAAACAACGGGGGTCAATGCACATTACCTGGTGAACAAGTCCCATGCACTAAAGGAACTTGTCAGGATGGGCGTTGCGAATTGGGTCCTGATGATTCTCTCGATGATACTTCTTGCACACCTTATGGTCAAATGCTAGAACCTGATCCAGATGATTGTATTGATCGTTACGTTTGTGATCATGGTGCTTGCAGACCTGATGCACATCCAAATGGTGATTCTTGTGATAATGGTGGGGATTGTGATGCAGGAAAACGTTGCTGTCGTCACGGTGAATGCATTTGCTGTGACGATGGCAATCCTTGCACTGATGATTGGTGCGACGATACGGGATGTCATCATTTACAAGTACCATGGTGTGGTCATTGTCAAGGAGATGGAGATTGTGATGAAAATCACGGTCCATGTCGTGAAGGTCGTTGTGTGGATGCACCTGATGGTCATTGCGAATATGAACCACTTGAATACGATACTGATTGTAGTGATGAAAACACTCCACATTGCCAGCGTAGTCGTTGTGATCAATCTGGCCTCTGTGAACATGTTCCTGACACCTCATTGAATGGTCTTCGTTGTGATGACGGAGATTCCTGTAGTCACTGGGATCAATGTTTGGATGGCGAATGTGTTGGAACCACTCATGGTGGTGACACTTGTGAACCGTGTGACACTGATCAGGATTGTGACACATATGGTGAATGCACCACAGGTCGTTGTGTCCAGGGCACATGCCGTTATGAACCTGAGGATGACGATACTCCATGTGGACCCGGCCATGCCAATTGTCGTGAACATAGATGCCAAGGTGGATTGTGTGTGGGTGAAATCGATCCTTCTCAGACTGGTGCTTTATGTGACGATGGTCATGCATGTGGATATCCAAGTCGATGTGATGCAAAGGGAAATTGTTTGAGTCAGCCTGGCTCATCTGCTCACTGTTTTAGCGATCCTGACTGTGATGATGGAAATGATTGTACGACCAATGTGTGCATGGATGGAAAATGTTGCTCGACACCAACTGGTGGACCATGTCATTTGGATTCCCCATGCATTAATGGTCATTGCAGTGCAGGAGAATGTGTTGTTGATGATTTGGTTGATTGTAGTGATGGTAATTCCTCAACTGTTGATTGGTGCGATCCGGAATTGGGTTGTCAGCACACTTATTGTTCAGGCACAATTGAACGTTGTTGTGTTGATAATGATGATTGTCGTGATCCCACTGGAGCTCCATTCCCTGGAAATAACGAATGTTTACGTTGGGAATGTTTGGATGGACGTTGTAATGTTGACACTTGGACATCCGAAGATGATGCGTGTGATCCACCACAACCCGCTTTGGGTGGCGAATGTTCACGTTATCGTTGTCGTTCTGGTGAATGTACACACGAAGCAGCCGCATGGAAGAATGGCGATCTTTGTGATTTAGGTGATCATGGTCAATGTGTGGAAGGTCGTTGTGATGATGGTCATTGTGTTGCATCGCCAGTAGATGGATTCCCACCAACTGCATGCATGCCACATCCATCGATGTTGGACAATCCTGATAACGATTGTCGTGATTGGGCTTGTGATAATGGTGATTGTGTTCCAGTGAATGAAAATGATTACAATGGTCTAGAATGTGGTAGTAGTGCTCAACCTCCATTGCATGTTCATGATTGTCGTCATTATGTTTGTTCATTAGGTCGTTGCGTGTCAGATCCAGATTCTACACAGAATGGTGATAGTTGTGATGATAGTGATCCTTGTACTGACAGGGAAATCTGTGTAGATGGTCATTGTCAAGGTATTGCAATTGATTGTGATGACCAAAATGAATGCACACGTGATCGTTGTGATCCGCGTGATGGTTTCTGTGATCATGAACCTATAGAAAGCTGTGAAGAAGAATGTGATTACGATTGGCAATGCTGGGGAGAATCTCAAGGCGAAGGTGGTGATTTATTGCCTTGTCATACATGTGAATGTGTTGATCGTATTTGTCGTTGTCGTCCTCAAGAAGAAGGCACACTTTGTGATGATGGAGATGATTGCACTGACCAAGATCAGTGCGATCCGTACGGCCAATGTAGCGGAACTCCCATTTGTGGACCATGTCAAACTTGTGATCCTACTGGTGCATGTATTGATTTGCCATGTGCTGGAGGACAAGGCCTGTGTTGTGACCAACAAAACTCATGTGAAGAACGTTTGTGTCACGATTCAGAATGTCTTTCTGGTCAATGTGTTTATACGCCGCATGCAGTTAATACATCATGTGATGATGGAAATGCATGCACTACCGATGACCAATGCAACGAATATGGCGAATGTTTGGGTCACTGTGATGATTGTGATGATGCGGATATTTTGAGTTATCCACCCAGTGAATGTGAACCTCAGGATTTGGGTTGTCCTGTTGAGAGTGAAGTTGCACGTATACCATGTGATCCACAATCTCCTGATGGAAATGAAACTTGTCGATGTGCTTATGCTTATGAAGGACCTCTGGTCTGGCTAACGCCATCACTCAAATATCAATATGTTATTGACCCATGTGGACGCAGACTCGGCCCATATGGACCTGTCGATGAAGTCCCGTTTTATGAACCAGGCCCACCTACTCCAAATTGTTTGAATTTCGTGTGCTTACCACAAGGTTACTGTGCAGTTATTAGAAAAGAAGAAGGCACACCCTGCATGAACTGTTTGCATTGGATGGATCAGCCAGGTGGATTCTGTCATGATGGTTTTTGCATTTCTGATTTTCTTAACGAACCTGAACAACCACCGTGTCCTCGTGAAGGCATATATTATTTCCCGTTCCCAATATGCACGCCATTGTGAAAAAGGGTTATATTTTCAATGTTCAACAAAACCAATTCTTTTTACTAATAAATTTTGTATATCTCATCATCAAACCACAGACCGTAAGAATGCAACATTTTTTCTTTCAGCATAGGATGTTGAGGCGCCGAATCACAATGTGCAACACATGCTTCCGTGGGCAAACGATTGGTTTCGCAAAGGCGCATCACCAGTGTGTTATTCAATAAAAATACAGATTCACCATTACTCAATACACCTTTATAGCCTTGATCGAAATGTTGCCATTGCACGTTTAATATTGACAAAACTCGGTTTAATAGTAGTTGATCATCCCAACCAGGACCAATCGTTGTTTCAGACAATACCATGGATATAAGTGAGGCTGCCGCTGGTCTATAAACAACAAAACCTGTGCAAGCTGTAGTATTGGTATTCCATTTTCGAGCAAGAACTGGAGGCCATGTCCCAGCAGAAAACACAGCAATGTCATTCATGTATCGTGGCGAATGAATAAAATCAAAAACACATGAATGCAACCACACGGCATCAACATCGCTGCTGACGACAGTTTTTCCTTCTCGCAGCAACTCATGCAAAACAACCGTGCGTTTTTTGAATAATTCACTCCATTGGTGATAGCGACACAATGCACCAACAAACTCTGTACCATTACCTGTTAGGTTTGTACATGGCATATTTGTGAGCAACAGTACACGTTCTGGTGATACACCGAGTCTCATCAAGTGTTGCCACCAATTCAAAGCTAATCTAAGATAAGATGAAGTCACAATTGTAAGAATAATGTATTTTGAATCTGGATATTCTTGTGGTGACAATGGTAACGGTATCAATGGATTATTTCGCGAATTCCATGCACGCTGCAATTTCTCATTGATAAATTGCCGATGTGCCTTACCAATTTTATGGGCCATGACATAATAAATTAATGACCATAGAATGAATATGAAGAAAAACACTTTTCCAAAACAGAACATGCGCGATCGTGTCATGCCACACACCGTCATCTTGAGTTAGTTGACAGTCATTTGGTTTCGCGAAAATCATAATTTATATGATGGATGATTTGTTACATAAATCAGCATTCTCCAGAATCAGAAACTAATGGCGATGTTTCGCATTCAAGTTCATCCACATGCACTTTACGAGCATAAGGATTACGTTTCAACAAGTGCGGAAGAGCTATCAAACAGCTACAAAATAACAATGGTAAAATCACGCAATATGCCATAGCTCCAGCATATGGATGAACTGGAGAGCTTGGTATCGAACATAGCACAGTCAAGAGAATTGCCAGTAACGTCAGTAGTGTTGATAGCATATAGTTCACAGGTCTCCACCATTTTTCTGATGATTTTTTCTTCTCTAAATCTTCAGTTTCCTTCTGTGTGAGTGGACCAAAAAACACCACAATACGCGTATCATCGTCAGCATCAGGCTCCATCGCATTCAGTGAATTGTTAAATCATATTTATTCATGAAGTAATTGGAAAAAACCATTGAAGAACTCAGTTAGTTAGCTCTGTAAATCAAACTGATTGTCTATCGAGCTAAATGCCTAATTAAGAAATAATCTCATTCAACATAAGTGACTCTGTACACGCATCTGTTTATATTATTTTCAAACAAAAGATGGAAGCCGAAGAGATTGATGTGAAATCTGACATAGACGAATTTCGTGAGAATATTCACGGAATCTTGGCCGATTTGAAGAAATATGAAGAAGTCGACAAAGATGTTCAGAAGAACGACGACAAGTGGCAGCAGCCATGCGGATAGTTGTTAATGCAGTCAAGGGATCTTCTGAAAGAAATTCAGAGGTGCAGATGAATCATCCAATGATAGATTTATGTCAAGAGATCCATGAGCAATCGAAGCACCTAGATCGTTTGGAAGAGCAGGGTGAGGATGTATCACAGAGAAGAATTCAATTATCACAAGAAGCACGGCGAATTGGAAAAATACTGTGACCAAAGGATTTTGTCGATTCTTTAATATAATTTTTTTACATCACTTTTTCGTTTTGAAGAAATAAAATGAAACAAATTTCCCTTTTTCTTACCAGCATGGAGCCAATCTTCTTTTATGAGTTTTTGCAAACAATCGTCAATCACAGTTACATCAAAATGTTCAAGAGAACTAGCATCATACTCTGGGCAAAGTAAACATGTTTGAAGACTAAAAAACTGCTCCATGATGATTGCCTTTATGTTTGTTTGTGATTTGCTTTTATTGATAATAAATAAATATTAACCATAAATGGAAAAGTTACATCATTAGCAACAACAATGCCAAAAATTGCGCTTTGACTCAGCTTTGAACTGATGTCGATCAACCACATTAACAGATCGGTCTTGGTGTTTCTCATCTTCACTCTGCAAATCTTCAAGCGAATCGAATGCCTCAGATCGTTTCAATGGTTTTGCTTTTGAAACTTTCAGTTCAACTTCAAGTAATTTCGCTTGTATTTCTGCATCCAACAACTCTTTTTCTTTCATCCTTTCTACATATGCATCAAACTTTTCTATTGGTGAACAATCGCTATGATATAAATCCATGCGAACAGCCTGAACAAAAAACTTTTCTTCTTTAGCAGCCTTCATTAAATCCTGAGTCCGCCATTCTTTTGGGTGCCAAGTGAGAATGTCCCAACGCATTATCCATTCACCGATTCGCAAAGACATTCGCATCCCTTGCAGAATGCGTAACTCTTTCTCAGAAGGTTGTTTGAAGAGTATGCATTTTTGTTCAATTAAGATTTTCGAGAGATCGGATCTATCTACTTGTATTTCTCTTCCATTATAATAACGTGTTATGGGGAGAAGGGTATTGATTGATTTCCCCATTGCTGTCAATTGTTTCAAGTCAGTGGCACCATTACTAATTATTAATAGATGCACTAAAAAACCATATATGACAATCACATATATTATAATTCAATACCATCACACCTCATTATTAGCAAAAGTAATCTGTCATTCACGATGTCTTTGAAATTAGTTTCTTGCACTCGTGAAAACGAGCAATTCCAGGATGTGGATGCTGTTAGTTGTCGATTTGTGAATTGCGTCTTTTACGGCCGCTGTAGATTCGTTTCCTGTAGATTGGTAGATTGCAATACTGACGAAGCTGAAATTTCAATGGTTTCAACTAAAGAATGTTCCAGTGGGTCGGCTGGAAAAATGAAATCTTCTAAAAAACTATCCAAAAAACGTGCTTGGCCTTATGAAAAGCGACAAAAAGTGGTGGTTCATGATGGAATTGGTGAACAGATCAGTGATGGTGTGATTCATAACGTGTTTGGTGATGGTGGTATATTCACGACAAGCATTGGTAGACCAGTGAATGCTGTTGGTGGTGAAATGTTCAATTTTCTTAATCATCATCAACCACGAACTGCAAATAGAATATATGGAAATCTTCCATCAAATAATGATATAACTTTTGATGCTGATCACATTGATTACATCACAAGTAACGAAGTCAAGGGTAATAAGGTGACTGTCAGAAATGTGGAAGTGAATATCCGTGGACGGACCGACGGGGGTTGTAAAATAGAACCATCTCTGCTAAGATCAGTTTATGCAAAGGAACTTCGGATAGGAAGCACTTTGTTCAGCAGATATCCACCTGGCATGATTTTTCTGAATGAAAATGGTCAGATGAACGCACTTGGAGTGTCTGCAAAATTATTGGTGAATAATCGAGCTCTTAATGATGTGCAGTGCGAAACAGAACCACCAGCACCAAGAAATGAGCCATATGATGAAAATCGTGTTTACGAAGGAGAACAACTCCAACTGCCTGATGATCAACAAGACCGAACAGGAGTTTGTGTGGCATGCCTAGACCATCGTGTCAATCGCATTTTACAACCATGTAAACATGCTTGTCTATGTGCAGAATGTTATTGTGGTTTGCAAGAACGTGTATGCCCCACTTGCCGCAAACCAATTCAGTATGCGGAACGTATGTATTTAAGTTGAAAACAGTATAAAATAGATTTTATTCTGAAATATCGGAGAGACACACACCAACAAACGGAAATACAAAAATGACTGATCAGGGAAATGAAAGTCTGCAAGAGCTTTGGGCTCTTGCTCCAACCAGTGCTGTTGATGAACCTGATGGTGAATTGCTGATTCCAGTGGAAGCATGTGCGAAAAAGAGTCGATGGCATTACATTCATAAGGCAAGAAAACGAAGGAAAGCGCGTCGTTCGCGTGCAGCAAAAAAAGGATGGCGTAAACGAAAACGTCGTGGCGGAAGAAAAAAGAAGAAGTATGGTGACGATTATGATGATGATTCTGATGAAGCTGAGGGTTTTGTCGATCCAAACATCCTAGCAGAGGTGGAAATAGAAGAAGAAAAAAAAGATAAAAAACGTGCAAAAAAGAAAGAAAAACGAGCAAGAAAAAAACAGAAACGTAAGGAAAAGCGTAGGGAAAATAAAGAAAAGAAACAGAAGCGCAAAGAAAAAAAGAGTCTTGAGAAAGAAAGAGCAGAAAAAGAAAAAGAGTTGTATCGATTGAGAAAAGAAGAAGCGCGTCTCAAAAAAGAAGAATATCGTGAACAGAAAGAGGAATTGCGACGTAAGAAGGAATTACTTCAGAAAGAACAAGAAGCAGAGCGCGAACGTATTCGTCAAGAGAAAAAAAAGGCAAAAGCCGAAAGAAAGCTTGCAAAAGAACAATCAAAGCGAGCTGCACAGGAAAGAAGACGTGCTAAACAAGAATTAAGAAGAGAGAAAGCAGAACAACGCTTACGTGAGCTCCGAGAAAAAGAAGAAGAGAAAAAAGAGAAAAAAGAACCTGTTCCGAAACCATTGCCAGCAATACCACCACCAAAAGAAGAACCAGTTATTGAACGTCAGCAACAACAATTAAACTTGCCATCTACTTCAAGTAGTCTAATCGATTTCAATACTCCAGACGATGATGAGGACGATGCTATTATGAAAGCTGCATATCAAGCTGTGGATGCCAAAAAAGCAAATACCGCTATTTAAATACATGTGATGTGTATATAATAAATAAAGAAAAAAATGAAAAAAATGAAACCATCCAGTAGATTGCCACGAATTCAAAAACATCAACACTTTTTGCCAGCAAAAAAAGGAAAGTTGCCACTGCTTAGTGAAGATGGTTATGTGAGTGACAGTATTCTTGATGATGTATTGGAATTAGCTGAATCTGAATCAAGACAATCTTTGAAATGTAACAAGTTTGATATTCGACGTTGCCTGAAAAGCGCCCAATGGATTCGCCAGCACATCTCTGCGGAAATCATCAAAGAATTGAACGAAATTATCGAGGCACATGGAAATGAAGATGAAGATGTGTTTGATTTATGCAACAAACATCAGACTATGGAATGTGATGCAGAAAAATGTCAAGTATGTAATATTTACAAAACATCGTTATGGCAAAAAATCGAGAAGATGATCAAACGTGAACAACATCAACTTGGTTATTTGGGATTGCAATTTGTGACGCATATATTTAATGTGGTTGAGGATTGGCCAGCACATGGATTTTCTATGAAACCGTGGAAAAAAGCTTTTGGTGTTCAGAGGAAAGGCGACTTACGTTTATGATGCTGTCTATAGTTATTATCATAGATAAATAAAGTTGCCCAAGTTTGGGATTTCTTGTGATGAATAAAACCATGACAGGACAGAATAGCATACGCTACACAAGTAAGATGGGACGTCTGCCAAGAAAAAAAAAGCATCGTACTGGCGTTGATTCACGTTTGTGCCGCGATATTGAAGATCTGATTGAGAGAGAATCGAAATTCCAAACGGGTGCACGACATGATGAAGAAAACGTGATGAAAGATATCGAATGGTTGGAACGTGAATTGCGCAAAAAAAGAGATGTGTTGATGCGAATGAAGGATTATAATCGAGAAATGATTGCGAGATACCGAAAAGATCGTGTACAGAAGCAAAGAGAATTGGCGAAATGGACTTTGGAAAAAATATATCGATTGAAATAATAAATTTATTCATTTCATATGTCAAAGTTCTGCAGATGAACTACAATATCATCACTATCTTCACTACTAAACCCATCCTGGTCATATAGACCTTGCATATCAGGTGCTAGAACACCTTCTTCTGTGTCATTCACTTCATCTAGTTCAGGCAATTCCTCAGGATCTGTACGGGTCTTCAAATGGATTTCTCTTACTGAAGATTCACTATATCGAGGCGCGCTTTGATTCATTCCTTCAAATGATATTAACCAAATCGCCAACCAATAAGTGATCATGACAATATACAATGCTAAATTAGGAGTTTGTAATTGATACACAAAAACATCGAGCAAATTGAGGATATCACTCAAAAGAAATATGTTGTAACCAACAGCAACGGCAGTGAGTTGCAGACTTGGACTTCCACGACAAACCACACGTGCAATACTGCGCCAACAATCTAGCATCAGCAATGACAAATAGAGTGTAAACCCAATAGCTAACGGTGGACGAACCACAAGAAATAAACCCACTGAGCAGAGGACTGCAAGCATAAAATATGGCATCAATCTGTACCATCTTCCCTCTTCCAAATGCTTATCGCCATAGCCGCGCACAGTGATTGCTAACATCATCAACAGATGACCTATGGCAAACATGAAAACACCAACAACATTACCAGCAATCGAAAGCCATCCGGACAATTCCACAATGATATCTGCAAGTGCATAAGCAACAAAAGCAACAGTGACCAGGAATGGTCGTGCTGTTCTCAAACGTGATTTCCATTTCTTTGGAGGATTCTCAGGATTGTATTGAGGTGCAGGTAATGAGTTCACCCACAAAGCCCAAGCAAATAAGTATGCAGTGAGTGACAGCACTGGCAATGGTTTTAACAAATAGTGTAATGGACCTGCCAGTTCATACAAACTCAAGTAAAGAATGAATGAAATGAAAAAGAGAATTGTGCTTATCCGCCAAAACCAAACCAACCATCTTGGTCTTGCAGTCAAAGCAGCATTTAGACCACTTACACCCTGTAGATCCCTCATGATAGTCGTAGCATTTTGCACAGTTTGTGCTGTACTTTTACTGCCGCCACTAACGGACGTCATCATGACTGAAAAGATTTACTAGAAATTGTATGTTTGTTTGAAAGAATTACTTTTTTAATCCATAGATTACCACAACAGGAAATTTAATTACATATTTCAGTAGACAAGTTTTCTTTTGGAAGAAACCAAGAGAAGCTCTCATACAAAGATGGATCTTGCATTGAACAGTGAGCTAACAATTGGCGATACGAATCTGACGTGTGAAAATGGTCTGGTTCGACCGTTGTTGTCACTATCAAATTTACAATGCATGGTTTGCATGGAATTATGTGAACCGCATGTTCTTTGTTGTTTGGAAGGTCATATTATGTGTGATGAGTGTTATGGGAATTGGGTGAAACAAAGCAGTACATCCACAGTCTTATGCCCGAGCTGTAAAAATGATTTCAACAAACCATTTCGTAATCTATTGATAGAACAATTGATTGCAAGTCTTCCCTGTGTGTGCATTCATTCCGGATGTGGTAGAACAGATGTGCCTCGAAGTGAATTGAAACATCATATAGAAAACTGTTATCACAAACCTGTTGTATGTCCACATTCAGATTATGAGAAACGTCATAACCTGCAGGAAGCTGGTAGTTGCTCGTGGTCTGGATTTCTTGGACAATTGGAAAATCACTTGAATAGAGAGTGCCCCTATAATTTAGCCAGTAAGCATCTGGAAAAAATCAATAAGCATATGGAAGACTTGGAAAAACGAATACATAAACTCCGCTCAAATGAACGACGGTTACGAAAAAACATGCCTGGACCAACAGAAAAAAAGAGTAAACGAATAACAAGGATTCGGACTTCAGATGAACTGAAGAAACTCGACGAAGGATTATTTGTTTGCTTGGATCGTTTGAGCAATCCAAATGCATGTGGAATTTGCATTCATTACCGCGGGAACTCCAATGAACTACAATTATCGCATTGGATTCGTCTTGTTCGATTTCCATCGACACCTTTGAAAAATGTTGATAGTGACGATCAGTATGCGATGAATTTCACGAAACGCTTCAATACCACACTTGCATCAAACAAAGCTCCAGTTTGTTTTGAAACTAATGTTGCTTGGGACGATCAATCAACGTATGAACTGTCAATAGCCAAACTGACAGAATGAAATATGAATATGACAACATCAACGATCCATGACGTTGATGTTGTTTAAAATGGTGGATGTACAAGAGTTATGTACGCTTTTTTTGGATGAGTTTGCATGGATTGTTCTTGCACTTGCCGTGATTCTAGTTTCTGGAAAAGAAGGTTCTCTTCTGAGATGTATTGTGGTTGCTAACGCATTGGCAGTGGATATTACACGTGTGGCAACTCTATTGCTTCCGGGTCATCACCAGATATGGAGTTTGTTGGCATTCTCCATGCAATTTGTCCTTGCAACAATATCGACTGTCCTGTACATATCAAAGGCAAATGAAGCTAATGGAATTCTTTTGCAATGGATGGTTGCTGTCCTGTATGGAGTAGCATTATTGGTAGCAGCGATAATGAAACATATACCAGTGGACTATATCGCTTCAACAATTGTTGTTGGTTTTGTTATTGGAGCATATGCTGTTGCCATAACACAATATTGTGTGCGAAAAGGTGAAGAGAGATTGTCAGAAAAGACTATTTGAATAGAGAGGAACTGTACAAATCAAGTTTTTCAATCATGCAAGTTGTTGATGAAAGAAACGATGGAGGTGGTGATTGTCCAGACACCATGGAAATCACAAGTGCCACTTCTGCAATGACCAAACTCAAACTCATGCTAGAGTATCCAAGAGTTTGTATTCGTTGTGGATCCAAATATCGTGAATTAGATAACAGCGTATCATTGCAATGTTCCTATCATCCCGGAGAACTTGGTCCATTCGTTCATAATGATGCAAACGATTTGCATTTTCGATGTTGTCAGGCATCAACGTCTCCGATGTGTCCGATGTATGATCGATTCCGACCAATTGGTTGTACAGCGTGTGCTCACACAACTGATATACGTGAAGATCCTACCAGAAAAGTGACTGTGGTTCCATCTAGCATGATTTCTGACATTCAAAGTGGTTATTCAATGCAGATGGAAAATGCACCAAAGAAACACGTGCTTCATGAAGCAACTGATTTTTATTCTCGAATTAATCCAACTGCGACCACATGGGTCTTGCCTTGCACAGATCAATCTGAAGCATTCAAATGCATTCGTATTGTGGTTGGGCTTCCACGTCAAGGTTGTCAACCTCCAATTCAAGAAAACAATCCAGCCGAAACAGATGCCCTGACAGTGGAACTGAGACAACAAAGAAATCGACGTCAATTCCAGCAAGCTGCATGGACTTGTGAAGCATTAAGGACTGAAGCCGATCAGGAATTCACTTTATGCAATCG